>Ga0308160_10005412_pt1 | contig 13333 bp, 13 predicted proteins | sample PhyFR1_FD_201036 | JGI IMG/M metagenome (GOLD analysis project Ga0308160, IMG submission 201036) | Phyllosphere microbial communities from UC Gill Tract Community Farm, Albany, California, United States - DLSLF.R1 | ecosystem: Host-associated > Plants > Phyllosphere > Unclassified | place: USA... | reverse complement strand
GCTCCTCGGGGCGGCGGACCGGCGACTGCGCCGAGACGAGCGGCGCCTCGTCGACGTCCATGGCGCTCGGGCCCGAGGCAGCCGCCTTCGAGGAGCCCATGCCGCTCGGCACGAAGAGCTCGATGCCGAGCGGCGAGATGACCGTCTTGCCGAATGCGCCGACGCGCTCCTCGCGGCGGAACGGCGCCGGCGCCGCCGCGAGAGGCGCCTCGTCGACGTTCATGAGCTCGCTGTCGAGCTCCTCGACCGGCGCCGAGAAGTCGAGGTCCATGAAGACCTCGTCGACGTCCATGAGGTCGAGGTTGGCGTCCGGGCCCGACGGGTTCGAGAGCGAGAAGGCGAGGCCGAGGTCGACCGGGACCTCGAGCGCGCCGTTGAGCGGCGACTGCGCCTGCGCGACGGGCGTGTAGGCGAGGGCAGGCTCGATCGGCGACCAGGTCGAGTAGTCGGCGTCGTCGAGGTCCATCTTGTCGCCGACCGGCTCGAGCGAGACGTCCTTGGCGAGGATCTCGAGCGGCTTGAGCGCCGCGACGACCTCGGCGGCGGACTCGATGGCCTCGATGACGGCCTCGGCGACCTCGGGGGCGGGCTGAACGACCTCGGCGACGACCGAGGGCTCCTCGACGACGACCTGGACCGGCTCGAGCGCCTCAGCGACGTCGACGGCCGGCTCGGCGACCTGCGCGGCGCACTCGATGACCTCGACGGCGGGATCGACGACCTCGGTGACGAGCTCGACGGTCGTGATGACCTTGTCGAGGTCGGCGCAGCGGGTCGGGTCCTGGTAGAGCGGGTCGAGGTTGTCGAAGATCGGCGAGGCGGGGTGCTCGCACGCGTGGCGCAAGCTCTTGATCCAGTCGACGATGTCGACCTTGAGGGCGACGTCGAGCTCGACCGGACGCTGCTCCTCGACGGCCGTGTGGAACGAGTCGTCCGACGAGGAGGAGGAGGTGGAGGACTCGATCTCGGACGGCGCGTAGCGGATGGCCGTCTTCTTGATCGAGCGGGTCGAGGGGCACTCGGCGGTGGTGCTGCCGGTCCTGCGACCGAGAGAGTGTCGTCAGAGCATGTTCTTGGCTCATGAAGCGAGCGCTGGGGCGCGGGAGGAGGGAGAAGTAGCGAGAGAAGGACGTACTTGACGGCGTCCGAGACGGTGGTGGCGAGCGAGGTGGTCGACATGACCGGGCTCGCGATGTCGGTCGAGCTGTTGCTGTCAAGCTTGAGGCTCGAGGAGGAGGTCGAGCTGTGGGAGAGAGAGGCGCTCGCGACGAGGGTCAGCCCCGCATTTTGAACGAAACTGGACGCGCGCGACGCGTCGGGAGGCGGGCGGGAGGGAGGAGGAGGAGGGGAGGCGCACCTGGTCGACTTGGCGAGCTCGACGCTGCGATGCACGAGTGAGTAGAGTCAGTCTCGATTCGAGAGCGAGAGCTCGAGTGTAGGAGAAGGCGAGGTGCTCACCTCGAGAGGACCGAGGCAACCTTGGTCGAGGCGGCGGCGGCGTCCAGGTCGGCGGCCTTGAGGCTCGACGTGCTCTTGAACGTCATCTCGAAGGGCTTGTAGACGTGGTCGTTGCCCGCCTTCTTGGTGAGGAAGAGGCGGCGGTAGTCGAGGGCGGGCGTGCGGGCCATGGTCGAGGTCGAGCGAGGCGAGGAGGTGGCCTTGTAGGCGGTGAGGGTGGGGGTGTGCTTGATCTGGATCATCTTGTTGCTTGTGTGCAGGTGATGAGGTTGAGATCAAGGGGAGGGGGAGGGGGAAGGAGTGAGGAGAAGGAAGGAGAGAGGCGGAGCGACGGACTGGTGGGAGGTCGAGCTGGGGATTCGGCTGCCCTATCTGCTCGAGAGATGGCTGGTCAGGAGTACAGAGCCCCTGTCGAGGGGGCTTGCAGCGGCCGCCGGCGCCGCGAGCGCTTGCTCGAGACGATCGCAGGTAGCCGGCTCGACGCGCCGCTCCCCCTCGTCTCCCTCGCCTCGCCCGGCTCTCAGACTTGGACGACACGCTCCCAGAGACGCCTAGACCCACTCTCTGGCCTCGAGAAAGCCGCACCGGTGCTGTGGACGCTGCGATGGCATTGCAGCCTCGCTCGCCGGCTGCTCCCCACACGGGACCTCGTCCTCGCCAACCTGAAACCTCGCTCGAGCTGGAGCCCTGCGCTCCCAACCGGTCGCTCCCACCTCGATCGCTCATGAGCGGCGGTTGGCGCAATCGAACCGAGGTCGAGGAAGGTCGTCTCGGGCTGCCGGCGGGGAGGACGAGGAGGAGGTGGTCGAGGTTGAGAAGGTCGAGGTCGGGGCTGGCGCAGTGCACAGGCGTGTTGTAGAACTCGCTCGAGAGTCGGAGAGTCGAGCAGGAGGAGAGAGAGGAGCGGCGAGGGCGACGAACCTGTCGCCGAGCGCAGACAGACGGATTCGAGCTTGGGCGAGTTCGCTGTGCGCCGGCACGCTCGTCCGCCTCTGCTCGGCTGAGAGCTCCGCTTTTACGTTCCGCTGCAGCTCTCGGAGCGACAGAGCTGCTCGGTCTATGCACTCGAACCTCGCCGTCCTCGCCGTCCTCCTCGACTTGACCTTCGAGTCGATCGAACCGGTGCACCGACAGAGCTTCCGTCCTTTGTCCTCGATCCTTGGTGTCTGGAACGAGCGTGCGAGCAAGAGCCTGATCGGGGCGGTACTGCCTGATCTTGCTCGAGCGCTGCGGCGAGCGCTTTCCGGCGGCCGAAGTGGGGGTGACGAGCGAGGCTGCACTGCAAGCGCTCTCGGTGCGGCTCTCTCGAGGACAAGACGACGTTCCACGCGTCGAAAGCCACGTCTGGGCGAGGCTACAGGACCGGGCGAGCGGAGAGCGAGGAGGGAGGACGGCCGCGAGGATGGCTGCCTGTGATCGTTCTCGAAGCCGCTTCCGCAGCACCGAAGCTCGCTCGCATCGCTCCGATCAGGGCTCGCTGCGCCTACGCAAGCCATCTCGCTCATTTTGGCGGACGTAGCTCCTGAGTATCGGCTGGCCGGCGAGCTCGGCGCTCCGCCGCTTCAACCCTCCTTGCTCGCTACCTCGGCCGATCTCTCGAGGGCTCGTCGCTGCTCTGATGCACTCGAGAAGCCTCGCAGTCAGATGAGAAACGAAGGAAGTCGAGAGAGAGAGCGAGAGGAGGGCGCTGCGTCGGAACGAGCCGCCGAGAGCTTCGTGCACGGTCCTCGCTCCGCCCGGCAGCACACGCTCGAGCCGAGCAGCGCTTCGTGAAGGTCCTGCCGAGAGCTGATAGCGCTTGAGCTCTGTGCCTTGCTCGCTCTCGTAGGTCAGGCGCGCAGGCGGACCGGCAGATAGGACGGGCGAGCCTTCCCTCTCGCTCTCGGCGGCTCGTCGTGCGAGCAGGCTCGAGCACGCACAGCCCAAGGGCGTAGAGGACAGCGAGTGCTCCAGCCCAGCTTTCTCTCACGCTCTCGCCGTACTCCCCACCGCCGCTCGCTCGAGTGAAGCACAGCACTGCCCAATCCTTTGCACCCTCCCTCGCTCCTCTACACGCTCTCCCCCACTCCAGCGCTCAGCCGATGACCCGGCTGAGCCGCTGCACGCTCGTGAGCACGGCGTCGCCCTGCTTGATGACGGCGGCGTACCGGGCGTTCTTGGCGTCCGGGCGGTGCGTCTCGACGATGGACGCGACGCGGTCGATCGTGCACGAGAGGCGGCCGGCGGCGATGAAGCGTGCGAGGTCGCTGCAAGTGGGGAGGGCGAGGCGAGGCGAGGCGGAAGAGAGGTCGAGAGGAAGGGGAAGGCGAGGAGTGGAGAGGGGAGGGGAAGGGACGGGCGAGAGCGTCAGCGCGAGGTCCTCGAGATGGACAGGGAGAGGCGATGTGATGCTGAGGGAAAGCTGAACGAGGGCGAGTCGAGCAGAGGAGGGAGAGGGAGATGCCGAGAGGGAGAGAGAGGAGGAGGACGCACGCATCGAGCCACTCCTTGCTGACGCCGAACGCCTGCGCCAAGCTCTCGAGCGTGACGCTCCTGTAGCTCTCGAGGAGCTGGGCGTAGGCCTTGATGCGCAGCTCGCGCGCGTAGTAGCGCGCGTGGACGGCGAGGAGCCGCGAGGGGAGGAGGTGGTGCTCCTCGACGGTGGCTGCGGGCGAGTGCGAGGAGGGGCGGGCGTCAGGACGACGTGCGCGATGCGTGAGAGAGGACGAGTGAAGGAAAGAAAGAGAGACGCACCGAGGGCGCGGAAGAAGGCGGCGTAGTCGCACTTCCACAGCGACTCGGCAAAGTCCTTGAGCGAGGGGACGACGGGCAGGACGGCGATGACCTCGGGCGCGTCGATGACCTGTCAGCAGCAAGCATGTCAAAAATCAGTGGACGTCCCGATACAGTGCAGGGACCTCGCCGATGGAGCGAGTGCGAGCGAGCCGACGAACCTTCTTGCGGAGCTCCTTGCGCTCGAGGCTGAAGACGCCGGCGAGGACGCAGAGCGTGACAAAGTCGTCGTACGGGATCAACTCGGTCGCGGTGAAGGTCGGGAGCGCGTCGAGGAGCAAGTCGGCGGCCTTGGAGAAGTTGCGGATCGAGAGGAGGTGGACGCCCGTGTAGACCTTGAGGCGGTTGCGGCGGTCCCAGTCGCCGCCCTCGTCGACGAGCTTCTGGGCGCGGTCGAGCGACGCAATGACGAGGTCGTGGTCCGAGTGGAACAGGGCGATGCGGACGATGCTCAGGACGAGGTCGATCTTGGACCCCTTGCCGGCCGTCTTGGCGAACGCCTCGTCGTGCGCCTTGACGGCCGCGTCCTGCGTGCGCGAGGGGGAGGGCGCGAGAGTCAGGACGGTGTGCAGGGAGGGACAGGCGTGCGAAAGAGCGAAGCGGGACGCACCTTTTCGCCGATGCGGGCGAGGTAGGTGGCCTTTTCCCGGAGGGCGTCGCTGATCTCGGTCTCGCCGAGGTTCGAGGTGGCGTCGTCGAGCTTGTCGTTGATGCGCTTGAGCTCGTCGTCGTTGAGCTGCTTCAAGCGGGCGAGGAGGTCGTGCTGGTCGGTGACGAGGCCGGCGTTTGCGAGGTGCTCGAGGTAGGGGGCCATGTCTGCGGGCGGGGGTAGGAGCGTCGTCAGTCGAGTCGCGGCGGCGAGAGGGTCAGCACAGGGCAGGAAGGGGACGGACGGTCGCGCTCGATGTCCTTGAGGAGGGCGGCTTTGGCTTGTTGCGGGTCGAGGTCGGGTCGCGGGGTGGAGAGGTTGAAGGCGAGTTGCGGGAGGAGGAGGTTGGGGATGGGGAGAGGGGCATCGTCGAGTGGTGGTGCGGCCGAGGTGCTCGCTGCGGGAGCGGGTGCTGCCGGGTTGCTCATCGAAGCGGAGACGAGAGGGTGGTCGAGGAGGAGGAGGTCGAGAGGAGGGAGCGGGACAAGGGCGAGGCGGGGTGGGGTGTTGGGCTGCAGGGGGTGGCTTGAGCTTGTGGTGGTCTTGCCCTGTGGCTGTTGCTCGTAGCTGTGCGGTGGGTGTGGGAGGAGCGACGACGAGGACCAGAGGCCGCATCATCATCTCGCCGCCGTCTCTCCTCCTCTCTGCCTTCCTCCACCACCGAGAAGCTTAGACTGCAGCCATGGCATCGACTTCGACCTCGACCCCGCTCCAGCTCGCCCTCGACCAACAGGACCCGGCCCGCCGCGAGCACCAACTCGACGCCATCCTCGCCTCCCCCGCAGGTCCGTCCCTCCCTCTCCTCGCGCGCACACTCGCCGTGACCCTCACTGACACGGCACAACCACGCAACAGGGCCCCGAGACGACCAGCTCTTGCGCGACAAGGAGCAGGCCATCATCGCCCTCGCCCAGCTCCACCGCGACAACCGGTCCGCTCTCCTCTCTCTCCTCTCTCCGGCCCTCACCTCCACACCTGACCCGCCCACACCCACCACCGCCGCAGAGATGCCACAAAGCTCGCCGACGTCATCCGCCAGAGCCGCACCCTCGTCGAGCACCTCGCAAAGGCCAAAACCGCCAAGCTGATCCGCACCCTCCTCGACCTCTTTGCCGCCATCCCCGACTCGACCCAGGCCCAGATCGACGCCACCCGCGACGCCGCAGACTGGGCAAAGCTCGACAAGCGCATCTTCCTCAAGCAGAACCTCGAGACGCGCCTCGTCAGCCTCTACATCGACCACGCCGACTACAAGCAGGCCCTCGCCTTGATCACCCAGCTCCTGCGCGAGCTCAAGAAGCTCGACGACAAGATGATCCTCACCGAGGTCCACCTCCTCGAGTCGCGCGTCCACAACGCCCTCGCCAACATGCCCAAGGCCAAGGCCGCCCTCACCTCGGCCCGCACCGCCGCCAACTCGATCTACTGCCCGCCGCTCCTCCAGGCCCAGCTCGACATGCAGTCCGGCGTGCTCCACGCCGAGGACAAGGACTACAAGACGGCCTACTCGTACTTCTTCGAGGCGTTCGAGGGCCTCTCGACCCAGGACGACCAGGTCAACGCCGTGCGCGCCCTCAAGTACATGCTCCTGTGCAAGGTCATGCTCGCCCTCCCGGAAGACGTCGCCGCCATCGCCGGCGGCAAGAGCGCCGCAAAGTACGCCGGCAACGAGGTCGACGCCATCAAGGCCGTCGCAAAGGCCCACGAGGAGCGCTCGCTCGGCGACTTTGAGCGCGTCCTGCGCGAGCGCAAGGCCGGTGCGTCCCTCTCGTCTCTCTTCTTGCTCTCCCCTTCGTCCCGTTCGTCTCCCTGACTCGCCGCGCCCGTGCGCCCGCAGAGCTCTCGGACGACCCGATCATCCGCACGCACCTCGCCGCCCTGTACGACACGCTCCTCGAGCAGAACCTCGTGCGCGTCATCGAGCCGTACCAGCGCGTCGAGATCGCCCACATCGCCGAGCAAGTGCAGCAGCCGGTGCGCGACGTCGAGATCAAGTGCGTCCCCCGCTCGCGCGCTCTCCCTTTCTTTCGTCCCGGGCTCGAGAGCGCGTAGCTGACAGCGCTCGGCGCTCGCAGGCTCAGCCAGATGATCCTCGACAAGGTGTTCCACGGCATCCTCGACCAGGGAGCCGGGTGCCTCGTCGTCTTTGACGAGCCCGAGGTCGACGTGCGTCCCCCTCCTCTTCCTCTCTGCTCTCGTCCTCCTGCGCGATGGCTGACCGCCTCAAGCTGTGCGACCCGCCGAGCAGAAGACGTACGACGCGACCCTCGAGACGATCGGGCACGTGTCGCAGATCGTCGAGCAGCTCTTCCAGCGCACTCGGACCGTCGCCATCTAGAGCTCCCTCGTCCCTCCTCCCTCTCGCCCACTTCCAGCTCGCCCTCCTACGCCGTCGCAGCTCGTCCTCCTCCCCCTCCGCCCTGTCGATCGATACCCCCTCTCGCGCTCTCTCCCTCCCTCTCTCAGCCCGTCCGACTTGGCCGTCGCAATGCAGTGTAGCCGCACCTTCTTCTCAAACGAACTCGAGCCGAGGAGCGAGAGCAAGAGCGAGGGCGAGATCGAGACAGCTAGGAATGAAAGGATGCAGGATGCAGTGCTTGAGCTACAGGACCGCCGCCTCGAAGCGCTCGGTCCTCGTCCGGCCCGCCGCCCAGCTTCAGCCGTCGTCCTCGCCGACGACGCCCTCGTCGTCGCTCTCGCCCTCGAGCGCGCCCTCTGCCGCCGCCGCCGCCGCGTCGGCCGCTGCCGCTGCGCGGCGCGTGCGCTCCGGGTTCTCGCCCTTGGTGAAGGTCGCCGCGGCGGGGATGACGCCCTTGGGGTTGAGGTACCTGCGCGCGAACGAAGCTCGTCAGGTCGTGCCGAGCAGAGGAGAGGAGGAGGAGAGAGCAGGGAGAGCAGGACGCACTCAAAGTCGGCGCCGACAAACTGGTCGAGGTAGTTGAGCCACTTGGAGAAGGTCAAGTCGCGCTCCTCGACCTCCCACATGCGCTTGTACACCTGCTCGCGCTTGAACTCGTCGACGAGCACCGTCATGCCGTCGACCTTGGCCGGGTCGATCTCGGCGCGGCGCTGCTCCTCGGCCGCGTCGGGCGTGAGCCGGCCCGCGCGCACGAGCGAGTCGAGCTTGTCGTTGGCCTCGACGACGCGGCGGTTGTACTCGATGTAGTGCGGCGCGACGAGGAGGAGGCCGAGCGAGGGCGCCTTGGGGATGTGGATGCGCGAGGGCCCGAACGTCTCGGGCACGAGCGACGCCGGCGTCGACGAGCGCAGGGCGAGGATGAAGAGGCCGATCATCTTGCGCTGCGAGATGGCTTCGAGTCAGCCACTGCGAGTGTCGAGAGGATGGAGAGCAGAGAGAGAGAGCGGGACGCACGATCTGGTGGAGCATGAACGACTGGCCGATGAACGTGACCGAGACGTACTCGGTGTCGGCGACGACAAACGGCTCCGACAGCTGCGGGCGCACATGAGGGATCGTCAGTACATGGACTCGCACGAGGGAGTGGGAGGCAGAAGAGGGAGCGAGAGGGAGCGCACCTCGAGCTTGCGCATGACGCGCTGACAGCTGCGGTCCCGGAAGTCCTTGCCGACGGTGAAGTTATAGAAGTTGTGCGAGCCCTCGTACGCGTTGAGGAGCTCGCGCGCTTGCGCCATGCCCTCGGGCGAAATGCGCCACGCCTTCTTGGCCTGGACGTCGTCGGCAAAGCCGCTCTCGGCGGGCTGCGCCGCCCAGAAGTCGCTCGTCGCCTTCTCGATCGCGCCCGGCTCGCCCGCTCCTGCTGCCGACGACGACGAAGAGGACGATTCTGCGCGAGAGCGGGCGAGCATCTGGCCCATGGGCGACGACGGCTTGGGCCCGAGGAGAACGTGCGTCGGGAGCGTGTACTCGTACTGGCGCTGGTCGCACAGTCGCCGCGGGTCGAACGAGCCCTGGACGCGCAGGACGGACCAGACGCGGATGGCAGGCGGGAGGAACGCGTTGAGGTGCGCCTCGAGCGACGTGTCAGGCGCCTTGGACGGCGGCGACAGGATGAGCTTGAGCGCGAGGACGTTCAGCGCGGCGTGGACGCCGGCGTCGGTGCGGGCCGCTCGAGCGAGGGAGACCTGCGCGCAAAGTAGACGGTGTGAGCCAGGGGAGGCGAGAGAGAGAGCGAGGCGAAGGAGGGAACGCACCTTTTGCGGGTTGCTCGAGTTGTCCTCGCTGATCGCGCCGGCCTTGGCGAACGCCTTGAAGACCTCGCCCTCGATCGTCTCGGTCCCGGGGTTCCTGCGAGCACGAGGGGGACGAGTCAGCTCATGTGCATCAGGTCTGGGCGGGTAGGGAGCGAGAGGAGGAGGACGTCGACGCACACCTGGCTGCCCTTGTAGCCGATGCCGTTGTACCCGAGGAGCACAGCGACCTTGCGCTTCGGGAGCTTGTCCTTCTTGTCGTCGCCGTCTGCGCCCCCCTCGCCCTCGCCCTTGTCCTCGTCGCCCGCCCCGGCGTCCCGACCGCGCCCTCCACCACCTCGACCGGCACCGCCGCGCCCGCCACCGCGCCCGCTGCCTCGCCGGTCCTGCTTGCCGCCGCCTCGTCCACCGCCGCCGCCGCCGCCGCGCCCGCCGCGCTTGCCCTTGCCCGCAGAAGGCGAGTCGGTCGCCCTCGCGTCGGCCGTGTTGCCGGCGTCGAGCTTGAGCTCCTTGTCGGCGGCTGCGGCGGGGCCCGGCGTCGAGGGAGCCGCGGTGGTAGGTGCCGACGCTGCTGCGGGTGCCGCTGCTGCTGAGGAGGCGACGGTCGGGGTCGAGTTGTCGTCGAGGCGAGCGCGCTTCGAGGGGGTCTCGTGGCTCGCGCTGTCGGTCGCGGCGAGCGGGGAAGCCTCGCGCTTGGTGCTGCTCATGGTCGGTAGCTCGCTGGTGGTGCTGGCGAGCTGCGAAGAGCGAGTTGAGGCGAGGGAGCGGCAGCAACAAGCTGCGCCGGCCGATGAGGGCGACGTCGCGCTTTTTCTGCTGCGACCAGTCGCGAGACGCCTGTAGAGCTCGCGAGCAGGCACAGCAAAGCTATCATAGAGCAAGGTGCAGCTAGCCGAGCATTAAATGGCGCGACGACGAAACGACGGCTCGAGCTCCCGCTGAGCTCTCGCTCACGTCGAGCAGAACAGCAAGTTGCAGCTCTCGGCCTGCGCCAATACAAGCCCACCATCTACCGTCTCCTGCCGATGCTCGAGGGCCGCCATCCCAGCCCGTGCCGCTCAACCTTGCCCTCGCCGGCAAGCACCTCGAGCGCCTTGCCGACCGCCTCGCTGTACTGCGCGACGGCCGCCCAGCGCTCGTCGCCGTGCAGCACGACGCGCAAGTCGCGCTCCGTCACCGACGAGGGCGGCGGCGCGCCGTTGCGCTGGTCGGGCCGTCGGCGGTGGTCGAACAAGGTCGAGAGGAGGGTGAGGAGGAGAGGGGCGAGCGTGCCGGCCGTGACGAGCTGGAACGACTGCTGCGCCTGCGCCGTCGCCGAGTTGGACGCACTGGTGCTTGAGACGGACGAGGCGGACCAAGTCGGCGCGGGCGGGCGCGCCCTGCTCCTGCTCGGCGTGACGGGAGGCCGAGGCGCAGGTCGGCCGTCGCCCGCTCGGCTCGCACGAGGCGTGCGCAGCTCGTCATCGCCGCCGTGCCGCTCATCCTCCTCGTCGAGCGGCCCGAACAGCTTGACGTCGCCCCACGGGCACCCGCCCGCCGGCTGCGGCGCCCGAGGCGTCCCCTCTGCGTCGTCGCCGCCGTCCCGCCCGGCGCGACGCCGCGGCGTCTGCGGCGCGAGCACCGGCGCACCTCGACCACGCTCCCACCTCGGCAGGTCGGGCAGCTCGTCGTCGACCGCCTTGCCGCCGGACCGGCCCGCCGCCTCGTCGCCGTGAGCCGCCGCCTCCTCGGCCTCGACGACCATGCCCGCCTTGCGCATCGTGCGGATCGCCTCGCGCCAGACCCTCGCGACCGCGCGCTCGAGCTCTGCGCCCTCGAGGAGCGGCGGCGCCGGCTCGAGCGGTGCCGGTGCTGGTGCGCCCGAGCGACGACCGCCGGCCGCCGACGACGACGACGACGCCGCGGGCGGCGGCAGCAGCCGCGCAGCACCCATGCCGACCGCGCCCCTCGACATGTGGTGCGCCCCTCGCCCCGCGCCTATCGGCGGCGGCGCGACCCAGGCCCTCCTCGCGCCCGCGCCCGCCGCCGACGGCCGGATCCCGCGCTCCTTGTCGCGCGCGATGCGCGCCTGCTCCTGCGCGAGGCGCGAGGCGAAGAGGGAGAGGTGCGGGTTGGACTGGAGAGCGGGGAGGGTGAAGGGGAGGGCGAGCTCGGCGGCGTCTCGGTTGGACGAGGAGGACGAGGTCGATGACGAGGGGGAGGAGGAAGAGGGCGAACGCTGCGACGATGGCGGTGGGGACCAATTCGAGGCGGACGGAGAGCCTGGAAGCGGGACGGCGACGACGTAGCGCTTGCGGAGGTGGTGCCGGACGTAGATGACGAAGTTGCTCAGCGTGAGGTCCTCCCTCGCAAGCTTTGACGGTCGAGTCGGGCGGTAGTGCTGCGACAAGTGCCTCAACTCGTTAGCCTGGGCCGTGCTGCGCCGAGGAAGTCCTCGAGCAAACGCGACAAGGCAGAGAGAGAGAAAGGCGACGCACGGTCCCCCTCCCCGGACTGCTCGCGACGCTCCCTCCTCCCCTCCCGCCCCACTCGCTCCCGCCGCCCGTCCCACTCGTCGACGCCGTAGCACAGCTCGCCGTCTCCCACGCCGCTTGGCGCGCCTCGAGCTCGGCGTGCTCGACCTGGGCGAGGCGCGAGCGCGCGTCGAACGGCGCGGCGTACAGCGTGCGGTGCAGCTGCGCCGTCTGCGTGTGGTGCGCCGAGAGGGCATTGATGTCGTCGAGGATATCTGTACGTCGTGGATCGGCGCCATCAAGGCGTCGGAGTCAGCAAGCGATTCGCGTTTGACCGACGCCAGGGCAGCGAGATGGACGCACCGATGCGCAGCGCGACGACCCTCCTCCCCTCGTCCCACACCATCCTCCTCTCCTCGATGCGCCCGACGACGCGCACGCACTCGCCCTCGCGGACCTCGACGCGCTCGCTCTGCTGCTCGGCGCGCTGCTCGAGGTGCGCAAACTGGGCGGCGGCGAGCGCTTTGCGGGGCGAGATGGCGGCGCTGGTTGTTGTTGCCGGTGCCGAGGCGGCCGAGATCGAGGTAGAAGGTCGAGGGAGGAGGAGGGGGAGCTGAGCGGAGGCGGCGGTGCCCGGGAGGGTGGACGAGGAGGAGAGGGACGAGGATGGGCAGGCGACCTCGAGGACGTCGGTGCCGTCGTCGACTGCGTGCACAGGGCCAAGCGATCAATCACCGCAGTAGACTGCAAGAGACGGGACGAGAGGCAGCGAGACGCACCGGCGTAGACCCAGCTGTTCTCCCTCTCCCTCCACTCCTTGGCGACGACCCACCCGGTCCACACCGCCGTGCGCACGGGCCACTCGCGCCCGACGACGTAGCACTCGAGCGCGGCGCCGGCCTCGCCGAGACGCACCGGGCCGCGCAGGCGCGCGAGGTCGGCCGCGAACAGGAGCGGGACGAGCGCGTCGCCCGTGGTCGTCGTCGTCGTCGTCGTCGTCGGGGCGGCGAGCCGCGACGAGAGCCGCTGCAGGACGTCCTCCTCCCACTCGCACCCGTCGTCCGTCCGCGCCCACCGCGGCACCTCGCCCCTGCCGTCCTCGTCGCGCGCTCCGCCGCCGTTCCCGCCCGCCTTGGTCCTCGCCCGCTCGCGCTCCCACTTGAGCGCGGCCGCGCCGCCGTACCCGCGCTTGGCGCCCTGCGCGAACGTCGGCGCGCCGCGCTCGAGGTACTCGGCGCGGAAGAGGAGCGACGCGCCGAGGCGGTAGATCGATGCTGGGTCGAGGGCCGAGAAGTCGGTGTCGCGCAGGGCGGGGACGAGCGACGAGGCGAGGTGCGCCGAGGAGGGGGAGGTCGCAGGTGGTGGGGAGGGCGACGGGGTAGAGGAAGGGCGCAGGCGGGGGCGCTTGTGCGGCGAGGGCGAGGCGGGTTCGGGGCTGGGCGAGCGCGGTCGAGAGGCCTGTGACGGCGGGCGCGGGCGGAAGCACGACGCCGGGAGGGAGCGTCGCGCCGTCGGAGTGGCGCCGGATGAAGGCGGCGGGGGCTCGTAGCCCGGCGTGGTGGACCTGGTCCGGGTCGGGGTCGTCGAGCGAGAGGGCGAGGGCGAGACGGACGGCGTCGTCGTGCGCTTGGCGGCGGTGCGGCGCGGCGGGACCGGTGCGGGTTGCGGCGAGGGCTCGACGATGTTGAGCGACTCCTGGCTCGAGGCCGGCGAGCGAGGCACGGTCGGGCGCAGTGCGCGGGGACGGGACGAGGTCGGCGGACGAGGGACGCCGGCCGGGCGCTTGACGGGCTCGACGGTGCTCGTGCTTGTGCGTGTACTCGAGCTGGTG
>Ga0308160_10005410_pt1 | contig 13335 bp, 10 predicted proteins | sample PhyFR1_FD_201036 | JGI IMG/M metagenome (GOLD analysis project Ga0308160, IMG submission 201036) | Phyllosphere microbial communities from UC Gill Tract Community Farm, Albany, California, United States - DLSLF.R1 | ecosystem: Host-associated > Plants > Phyllosphere > Unclassified | place: USA... | reverse complement strand
TGGTCGGGACCGCCACCAATGGCCGCGAAGCGATCGATCAGGCCCAGGCGCTCAAGCCTGATGTGATCACCATGGACTACGAGATGCCGATGATGGACGGCATCACCGCCGTGCGTCACATCATGCAACGTTGTCCCACTGCGGTGTTGATGTTTTCCTCACTGACCCACGAAGGCGCGCGGGTGACCCTCGACGCCCTCGACGCGGGGGCAGTGGATTACCTGCCGAAGAACTTCGAAGACATTTCTCGCAACCCCGAGAAGGTCAAGCAAATGCTCTGCGAGAAGGTCCATACGCTCTCGCGCAGCAACCGCCGTCTGGGCGCGCACTTCACGGCGCCCGCTGCGACGGCCGCGCCTGCGGTCACGCCAGGTGCCAGCACCGCAGTGGTGTCTTCGCGGCCAGCGCCAAGCCGGTCACCATCGCCTGCTACGGCCGCGCCAGCTACACCTGCACGTGCCCCGGCGCCGACGGCCAGCAGCGCGACGCCGCGGCGCAAGCCCTACAAGCTGGTGGCGATCGGTACTTCCACCGGCGGGCCAGTGGCCCTGCAGCGTGTGCTCACCCAACTGCCTGCGCATTTTCCAACGCCCATCGTCTTGGTCCAGCACATGCCGGCCGCCTTCACCCGGGCCTTCGCCGAGCGGCTCGACAAACTGTGCCGGATTACCGTCAAGGAAGCCGAAGACGGTGACGTGTTGCGTCCCGGGCTGGCCTTGCTGGCGCCCGGCGGCAAGCAGATGATGATCGACGGCCGTGGCGCGGTGAAGATCCTGCCGGGTGACGAGCGGCTGAACTACAAACCGTGCGTGGACATCACCTTCGGCTCGGCAGCCAAGTCCTACGGCGACAAGGTGTTGGCGGTGGTACTCACCGGCATGGGCGCCGACGGGCGAGAGGGCGCGCGTCTGCTCAAGCAGGGCGGCAGTCAGATCTGGGCCCAGGACGAAGCCAGTTGCGTCATCTATGGCATGCCCATGGCCATCGTCAAGGCCGGCCTGGCCGACGCCGTCTACAGCCTCGACGACATCGGTCGGCACCTGGTCGAGGCGTGCGGCTGATGGATGTCTTGAGCCTGATCGGGATCATCCTCGCGTTCGTCGCCATCATTGGTGGTAACTTTCTCGAAGGCGGCCATCTGTCGGCTCTGCTCAACGGTCCGGCGGCGCTGATCGTGGTTGGGGGAACATTGGCTGCGGCGCTGATCCAGTCGCCCATGAGCGCGTTCAAGCGGGCCTTGCACAATGTCCGCTGGATCCTCGTTCCGCCCCGGATCGACATGGCCGGCGGTATCGATCGCGTCGTGAACTGGAGCCTGGTCTCGCGCAAGGAAGGCTTGCTGGGCCTCGAAGCCAGCGCCGAAGCCGAGCCCGACGACTATGCCCGCAAGGGCTTGCAGCTGCTGGTCGATGGCGCCGAACCGGCAACCATCCGCAGCATTCTCGAAGTCGATCTGTACAACCGCGAAACCCGCGATCTGCAAGCGGCCAAAGTGTTCGAAAGCATGGGTGGCTATGCGCCTACCATTGGCATCATCGGCGCCGTCATGGGGCTGATCCACGTCATGGGCAACCTGGCCGATCCCAGCCAGCTGGGCAATGGTATTGCCGTGGCGTTCGTGGCGACCATTTATGGCGTGGCCAGCGCCAACCTGCTGCTGTTGCCGGTGGCTCACAAGCTCAAGGCATTGGCCCAGCGTCAGGCGGCCTATCGGGAAATGCTGCTCGAAGGGCTGCTATCCATCGCCGAGGGCGAGAACCCGCGCTCCATCGAAATGAAGCTGCAAGGCTACCTCGACTAGGAGAGCAAGCCATGGCCCGTCGTCGTCGCGTTGAAGAGCCGGAGAATCATGAGCGTTGGCTGGTGTCCTACGCCGATTTCATTACCTTGCTGTTCGCGTTCTTCGTGGTGATGTATTCGATCTCGTCGATCAACGAAGGCAAGTACAAGGTGCTCTCGCAAGCGCTGGTCGGGGTCTTCAATGACCCGGACCGCAGCCTCCGGCCGATTCCGATCGGCGAGGAGCGACCCTTGACGACCCGTCCGGCGCAGCCGTTGGTGACCGACAGCGAACAGTCGGAGGCGGCCATGGGCGAGGCGGCCGATCCGCTGCAGACCATCGCAAACGATGTGCGTCAGGCGTTCGGTGACCTGATCGCCTCGGATCAATTGACGGTCCGGGGCAACGAGCTGTGGATCGAGATCGAGCTCAAGTCCAGCCTGCTGTTCGGCAGCGGCGATGCGATGCCCAGCGACATGGCGTTTTCGATCATCGACAAGGTCGCGACCATTCTCAAGCCTTTCGACAACCCGGTGCATGTCGAGGGATTCACCGACAATCAGCCCATCAGCACGGCGCAGTACCCGACCAACTGGGAGCTGTCGACCGCACGGGCGGCGAGTATCGTGCGCATGATGGCCTTGGAGGGGATCGACCCACGGCGCATGGCTGCGGTGGGCTATGGCGAGTTCCAGCCGGTGGCCGACAATGCCACCGCCGATGGGCGAGGGCGCAACCGTCGAGTGGTGCTGGTCATTTCACGCAACCTGGACGTACGTCGCAGCATCACCAGTTCCGGCAGTGCCAATGCGCAGCCGGATGCGGCGTTGCGTCGTGCTGGCACACAAACTGCACTGACGCCGCTAAACGCGCCGTCGGCGGCTGGCTCTGTCAAAAGTCCGCCGCCCGGCCCATAAATGAAGCATCACTGTCTCGGTGGCTGTTGACCGAGGGGAAACCACCATCATGAGAGTCTGGGCAGTAGCCAATCAAAAAGGCGGGGTCGGCAAGACCACGACCTCGATCGCCTTGGCGGGTTTGCTGGCCGAGGCAGGCAAGCGCGTGGTCGTGGTCGATCTCGATCCACACGGCTCGATGACCAGTTATTTCGGGCACAATCCGGACGAGCTGGCGCACAGCTGTTTCGATCTGTTCCTGCACAAGGGCGCGGTGCCCGCAGGCCTCGCTCACCAGTTGCTGCTGCCGACCAGTGAAACCAACGTATCGCTGCTGCCGTCGAGTACCGCACTGGCCACGCTGGAGCGGCAACAGCCAGGGCAGAGCGGGCTTGGCCTGGTGATCGCCAAGACGCTGGCGCAACTGTGGCAGGATTTCGACTACGCCGTGATCGACAGCCCACCGTTGCTGGGTGTGCTCATGGTCAACGCCTTGGCGGCCAGCCAGCAGTTGGTGATTCCGGTACAGACCGAGCATCTGGCAGTCAAGGGCCTGGAACGCATGGTCAGCACCTTGACCATGATCAACCGTTCGCGGCGCCAGGCGTTGCCGTACAGCATCATCCCGACTCTGTTCGACCGTCGTACCCAGGCATCGCTGAGCACCCTGCGCACCCTGCGCGACGATTACCCGCAACATCTGTGGCCGGGCTACATCCCGGTCGACACCCGTCTGCGCGATGCCAGCCGGGCCGGACAGACACCCTCGCGCTTCGACGGCAAGAGCCGCGGCGTGGTCGCCTACCGTGCCTTGCTCAAGCACTTGCTGGCTCAACAACTTGTCGCGCAGGTAGCCTGATGAACCGTCCCGTCGATATTGCCCAGCGGCCGCAGGTGGCCTTGCAGTCCTATCTGGACAGCCTGTTGCACGAAGCCACCGAAGCACTCGAACCGGAACCCAGCCTGGACCGTCTCGACGAATTCCAGGCCGCCGTGCTCGAGGAGCAGGCGCGCGACGCCCTCAGTCTGCAGTCGACGCCAGCTCCAGCCGTCGAACCGGTACCGGAACCAGAACCTGTGCCATTGCAGTCAGCGCCAATACCCATGCCGGTCGCCGATCCGTTGTCCACCGCCGAGCCCGAACGCGTCTCGCCCGTGGCCGACGTCCATCTGCCGACTGCCACCACAAGGCCGTTGCTGGCAGCGGTCGATGGCCGTCCCACTTGGGCGGCCGAGCCGTTCGAGTGCCTGCTGTTCGACGTGGCCGGGTTGACCCTGGCGGTACCGCTGGTGTGCCTGGGCTCGATCTACGCCTTGGCCGGTCAGACCCTGACGCCGTTGTTCGGCCAGCCTGACTGGTTTCTCGGCATCCTGCCCAGCAACAGCGGCAACCTGAAGGTGCTCGACACCGCGCGCTGGGTCATGCCCGATCGCTACCGCGATGACTTTCGCGAAGGCTTGCAGTACGTCATTTCGGTGCAGGGCTACGAGTGGGGCCTGGCCGTGCATCAGGTCAGTCGCTCGCTGCGCCTGGACCCCAGCGAGATCAAATGGCGCGGCCAGCGTGGCCAGCGCCCATGGCTGGCAGGAACGGTCATCGAACATATGTGCGCGCTGCTGGACGTCGCCGAGCTGGCGGAACTGATCGCCAGTGGCGGTGCGCGGCATCTGCGCGCGGTCGACTCGGTGCCGGGCAAGCCTGCCACCAGCAGCACCAACACGGTCATAAAGCATTGAATGAACACGCCGCCGTCAAGGCATTTGAGGGGTTAGTAGCATGAAGAAGTCGTCTGCCCAAGGTTCCGAAGATCCGATTCTGCAATGGGTCACCTTCCGTCTGGACAATGAAACCTACGGCATCAATGTGATGCAGGTGCAGGAGGTGTTGCGCTACACCGAAATCGCGCCGGTGCCCGGTGCACCCAGCTACGTGCTGGGGATCATCAACCTGCGTGGCAACGTGGTCACGGTGATCGATACGCGCCAGCGGTTCGGTTTGCAGTCCAGCGATGTGAGCGACAACACGCGCATCGTCATCATCGAGGCCGACAAGCAAGTCGTGGGGATTCTGGTCGACAGCGTCGCCGAGGTCGTCTACCTGCGCCAGTCCGAAGTCGAGACCGCGCCCAACGTCGGTAACGACGAGTCGGCCAAGTTCATCCAGGGCGTGTGCAACAAGAACGGCGAGTTGCTGATTCTGGTAGAGCTGGACAAGATGATGTCCGAAGAAGAGTGGTCCGAGCTGGAGAATATCTGAGTGATCTTCGAGGTCGCGGTAGTCCTGCTGGCAGTGCTGTGGGTCGGAACGGTGTCATTGTTTCTGTCCTATCAGAAAAGCCAGCGCCTGTTGGCCGCCGAGCAGGCGGCCGGCGACGCGCTGCGTGATCAGCGGCTGGGCGAGCTGACCAAGCGCCTGGATGACTACCAGAACCTCAACGTGCGTCTGGGCGAAGCGCTGCACGAACTGCGCGCGGTGGTCGGGCCGCTGCCCGAGAAGCTGGCGCAACTCGAGCAACGCGACCCTGGCAGCTTGTCGTTTGCCCAAGCTGGCAAGTTGGTGGCCATGGGCGCCTCGGTGGATGAGCTGACCCAGGCTTGCGGCCTGACCCAGGCCGAGGCCGAACTCATGAGCAAGTTGCACCGCGGTTGATTCGGTCCCGGCCATCCCCCAGCCCAGTGCAATCGCGGTGTGCTCGCAGCGCTTCTATCAGGTAGAGGCCCAGCTCAGGCTGCCGCGTACCATCCCGATGGACTCCAACGGCAGGCACTGCCTGAACGCCTCGCCGATGGCGGATTTTTCCGCGATCAGATGCCCATTCACGGTCGGACACACGGCAAAGTTGCGCAGCTGCGCCAAGACCTTCAGGTACGGTAGGCGTGTCTGGATGATGTCGTTCAACACCCGGGGGCCGGTCATGTAGCTCAGCCGTCGAGCATGTTGGGCAAAGGCCTGCGGGTCGGCCTCCCGGTCCGGGCGGCTGTGATAGAAATCCTGGTTGGCTTGGTACCGTGCGTGGATCTCGTCACTGATTGCATCCAGCGTCGGATTGCCGGCATGGCTGCCGATGAAGCTGTTGTTGAATTCATGGCGCATGCCCATCAGTTCATTGGACACGGGCGTGGACAGCACCAGGCTTTCGGGTGTCGCCAACAACCGTGCTTCGTCGAGATGTACGGCGGGCGCACCGAAAGCAACGCCTTCGTATTCGGCCCGCTGGCCCGGCTGCAGCAGGTTGTCATCCACATCCATGTACACGCCGCCTTCGGCCTGCAGCAGGCGATAACGCAACACGTCGCAGGCCGACGCATAGTTGGTGGCCACGCCGCCGTTGCCATCGAGTGCGGCCTGGTATTGGGCGAAGTATTGGCTGTCGGCGAACTGGGTATAGAACGGCTGCTGTTCCAGCGCGAGGATCTTCAGGCCCGGGGCATGGCGGGCCAGTCGTTCGACATTCTGCGCGTAGACCTGCGGGTCTGTCTGGGTCAGGTACAGCTGGTAGTCATAGGCAGAGTTTTTGACGATGGCCGCGTTGTTACCCAGGTTTTCCAGGATTTCAGGTCCGATAAGCTTGTTGCCTACCCATACGCAGGAAATCTTCTTCGGAATCGGCGTGCCACCTTCAGGTTTCAGATCGCTGAGATTGACGGGCAGTTTCAGGTCCACACCGAGGGCCAGCAGGGTGTCTTCTCGCTGCTTCAGGCTGGCAGTGGCTGGCGCTGCCACGTCCACCATCTGGCGACCCTGTGCTGGCGCCTGAAGATGACGTAGCTCCACGTCGTTCAAGCCCGAACGCGGTACGAAGGTGTTGGTTTCCACATCCCAGGCCAGTGAGGTGAGGTAGCCATCCACCTGGCTTTCCAGAACGTCGTAGCCCCCGTCGTATTTGGGCAGGCGGATGACCGCTTCGCCGATTCGAGGGTCGCCTCCGGGCAGCGGCTCGACATGGGAGGGTAATGAAAAGAACGCTTTCAGCTCGTCTGCCGACAAGACCGGCAGGCGCGGCGGTGCGGTGGGGCTCAAGGGGTAGCCGATCTGACCGTTGATTTTGCGTGGCGGCACGAAATCCTGCGGCTCGTAGGCCGGCACCATGGCGGGATCTTCGAAGCGAAAGATCGACGCCTTGAGCGTCGCCATGTGCAACATCGGCAACGCATTGAGCAGACCATAGACCTGGCCTTCGGCGCCCTCCACGCGCTGCTCCAGGGTTTTGGCCTGTATCGTGGCGTCCAGCGCCAGCCCGAACTGCGCGAACCCTCCCACCGCGAACAGCGGCGCGAGTTCCGGCACGATGCAGGCCAGCGGCGCCAGTGTGTTGATGGCCGAACTCAAGTAGTGCCGCCACTGTGCTTTTTCCACGTCGCGATCACGGGTGATGATGAAGTCGGCGTCCTGATAGCAGCGCTTCTGCTGACGCTTGGTCAGCGCGGTGAAGACATCGCCGGTAATCGCAGGACTGTGTTTGTCGGGCTTGTAGTTGATGGTGGACTGCGGATGCCAGACGCCGCTGGTGGCGAAACCGGCGTGGCTGTCAGGCAGGCGATCAGCGTCAGGGTAGTGCCCCAGTCCGCGCAGAGCCGTGGCCAAACCGCTGAAGCTCAGGCCGTCGTCCACATCGCGTGGCGCGAAATGGGCCTGCAAGGCCTCACGTTTGGCGGCATCCCGGCACTGCTCGGCGATCCACACCTTCATGCAGGGCTCGTCGACGAACTCGTGAAACGGCGCGCTATTGCCGGGGATGTACAGCACGGTCAGGCCGGTGTGCGCATTGCTCATGCACAGAATATCCGTGGCCGGATAGCCATAGATGTTCAGCGGCGCCACGCGCATGACCGAGCGAGTCTGCGCCGTTCGGCCGTAATCCGACCAGCGTGGCGGGAGCACCAGGCCTGCGACTTGCCAGGTCAGCCGCTGGCCGGCAGCCGACAGGCTGCCTTGCATGGCCTGACGGTTGCTCGCGGCCATGAAACCTAGCAAAGCTGCCTTGCGATAGGCCTGGAAATGTTCGCGCCAGAAAGCATCCAGTGTCTGTTTGTAGGGCGTGTGAAAGTCCTGCTCCCAGATGAATGCCTGCAAGCTTTCGGCGGGCAGGTTCAGGCGATTGTCGGCGTCGTACCGCATTGGATGGGTACGTCGGTACAGGCCGTTGAACACTTGGTAATCCTGACCGTATTGCGGTGCAGCGCGGCTGTGCAGTCTATCGGTGATCAGCAGTGGCGTTGGCGGTGGGTGTCCAGCCCAGGGTGAATGCAGGAGGGCGCCGAAGAGGTTGTTGGTCGATTCGCCTTGCCAGTTTTCAATCAGTGCCTGGGTCAGGGACAGGTGCTGGACCACGACGGCCTGCCAGATACCCCGATGCTGCTGGTAGTGCAGCGTGACAACGTCGATCTGGTCGGGATCCAGGATCATGCCGCAGCGTTTGGCCCACTGGGTCAGGGCTGCGGCAGCGCAATGGTCGGGCCGCGGCAGTTCGGGTGCGAGCGCGCGTGCGAAGGCAACGGCGTGGGCATTGATAGCGGGAGTGTTGGCGTGCATGAAAGGCTCCAAGGCCTGCTGTAGAGGCCTTGGAGGGTGGCGTTATGGAAGACCGCGAGCGCGGTGATTATGTAGGGGAGGTATCAATCAGGTGTGCGCCCAGCTCAAATTGCTGCCGACCTGGGAAAACCGGTTCAGCGGGGTCAGTGCCTGATAGGCTTCGCGGAACCCGGACCAGTCGAGCACACCCGTGTTGTCCCTTATCGGCAGTGCCGAGATATTCCACACTTCGCGAAACTGCGCCAGCTCGAGTAGCCGGTGAGTAATGGCGTCGTTGAGCGCGCCGGGGCCGCTGATATGGTTCAAGTCGATGGCATAGCGATGGAAACCCTCCAGATCCTGGCGCGGATCCGGACGGCTGTCATAGAAATCCGGTTGTGCCTCGAAGCGTTCCAGCATGGTGTCCGATATCGCATTCAAGGTCGGGTTGCCTGCGTGGCTGCCGATCATGCTGTTGCCATACTGGATGTTCATGCCCAGGGTTTCGTTTGACATCGGCACGGACAGAATCAAGCCTCTGTTCGAGGTCTGCAGGGGCACCGCGTCGATGGACTCGGCGGGCTGCCCGAGCGGCGTTCGCTGCCCAGGCCGCAGAATGCTGTCATCCATGTCCATGTACAGCCCGCCTTCGCTGTAAAGCACTCGATAACGCAGCACATCCGATGCCGACGCGAAATTGGTACCCACGCCGCCATTGCCGTCGATGGCAGCCTTGTATTGACGGTAGTAGCGGCTTTGTTTGAACTCAGCATAGAGCGGCTGAGATTCAAGCGGCAGGACCTGCATGGACGGCGCGTGCTGGGCCAGTAACTCGACATTGCGCGCATAGACCTCGGGCGAGGCCGTGGAGAGGTATATGCGATACGCGTAATCGCTTTCGCGCAACAAGGCCGCATTGCGCCCTACATTCTCCAGGAGCGGCTGACTGATCACCTTGTCGCCCACCCAGATGCAGGAGATCTGCTTGGGAATGGGTTTCATCGCCGGCGGCCGCAACTCGCCAAGACTCATGGGCAATATCAAATCGACCCCCAGGCCCTGCAGGGTCTCCATGCGCTGGGCATCGGTGACCGGGCGGTCGACGTCCTTCAGGCGCGTCAGTGACCGTTCACCGGGCCGCGGTGCGATGTAGTAGGGTGGTTCGATCTCGTTGAGGTCCGAGCTGTGGACGAAGGCGTTATATTCGATGTCGTAATGGACGTCGGCCACATAACCACCGATTTCGCATTCCAGAACATCTTTTTTGCCACTGTAGCTTGGCACTCTGATCACTGCATCGGCGATGTCTCGAGGCGCTTCGGCGACGGCTGCCACGGCGGTGGGCAGGCTGAAGGCCTCCTCCAGAATCGGTTCGATCGGTGGAAGGTGTGGCGGCTGGACCGGGCTCAAGGGGTAGCCGATCTGACCATTGATGCGTGCCGGGATGACGAACTCGGGTCGCTTGAAACGGAAGATGGCCGGCCGTTCCGGGATCTGCACGTGCAGCAGGGGCGTCGCGTTGAGCAGGCCCCAGATGGCATCGTCCGCGCCTGCTGCGCGCTGCTCCAGGGTTTTGCCGTTGATCGCCCGATCCAGACCCAGGCCCAGTTGAACGATGCCGCCCAGGGCAAAGATCGGCGCCAGTTCCGGCACCACCATCGCAATCGGTGCCAGGGTATTGATTGCCGAGGTGAAATAACCGCGCCATTTTTCCTTGGTCACCGAGCTGTCGGTGTTGATGATGAACTCGGCATCCTGCTCGCTGCGCTTCTTCTGATGGCGAGCCATGGCCATGAACAGGTCGCCTTCGATGGGCGGGCTGTATTTGCTGGTCCGGTAATTGACCGTGTCGTGCGGCACCCACAGGCCGCTGGTGGCGAAACCGGGATGCTTGTCAGGATCGAAATGGTGATAGCCGGGGTACAGGCCCAGCCCCGTCAGCGCGGTATTGAGTCCGCTGAAGCCCAGCGTATCGGCCTCGTCACCGGGTGGAAAATGGTCTTCCAGCGCTTGACGGGTACGTGGGTGCCAGCACTGCTCGGCCACCCAGCTTGCCATCGACGATTCGTCGGTGAACTCGTGGAACGGCGCGCTGTTGCCAGGGATGTAAAGCAGGGTCAGCCCCGTCTCGTTGTTCTTCAGGCACAACAGGTTGGTGGCGACATAACCGTAGATGTTCAGACAGGCGACGTGTACGCCATGTGGACGCGGCAGCAGGCCGGCGACCTGCCAGGCCAGGACGCGGCCGGCATCGGAGAGGCTGGCTTCGCTGATCTGCATGTTGCAGGCAGCGATGAAATTGACCTTGGCCGCATCGCGGTACGCCTGCAGCCCGTCTTTCCAGTAGGTCTTAAGCATCTGCTTGTAGGGTTTGTGGAAGTCCAGGTGCCAGATGAAGCTTTGAAACGCCTCGGCGCCCAGCCGCACATGGTGCGCCGCGTCATAGCTTGCCGGGCTGACCTGCCGATAGAGGCCGTTGTACACCAGGTACTCGGCGCTGTTGTCGAACAGGCTGTGTTCGTCCAGGTGGTCGACCAGGGTGATCGGATAAGGCGGTGGATGGCCCGCCCAGGCCTCGTGCATCGCAGCGCCGATCAGGTTGTTGTCCGACTCGCCCTGCCAGTTGGACAACAGTGCCTGAGTCAGGGTGAGCTTCTGCACGACACGGGCGATGCAGCGTTGCCCCTTGATTTGATAGTGCAGGGTAACGGCATCGACGTTGTCCGGGTTCAGGTCCAGGCCTTGCTTCAAGGCCCACGCGCGCACCGCATCGGCGGCGGCGCGGTCGGGCCGGGGGTAATCCTTGAGGGAATCGCGGACGGTTTGAACCCCTTGCGCGCTGATGAATCGGGAAGTCATGGCGGTATTCCTCTGTAGGCACGGAAAGTCGTGCCAGGCCATGATTCGGTTGGCGCAGCCAAGGGACGTGATAACTATGTAGGGCAGCGGCTGCCGGTGTGGCCGGGGAACCGGTCTCGGGAGGGCCTTGGAGACGCCGGACGCAGGCTTGATCCAAAGCCTTGGAAAAGCCCCAAGGCCCAGGTGTTACGGGGCCTTGGGGGTGATGTCGCGCTCGCTCGGCGCGGGCGCAAGCTCGAACCCGGCAGGGGTCTTGCCCTGCAGGTGCCAGGCGAAGGCGATGATCTCTGCGATGGTCAGATACAACTCGTGGGGGATGCTGTCGCCCAGTTCCATGCGTGCGAGCATCTTCACTAGCTCGGCATTTTCGTAGACCGGCACTTCATAGTCGCGGGCCATCGCCAGGATCGCTTCGGCCAGCTCATCGTCGCCCTTGGCGGTAAGGGTAGGGGCCTTCTGGCCGTCGTAGCGCAGGGCGATGGCTTGGCGCGGGGCTCGTTCGCTCATGCGGTTTCATCCACCCAGCGTTGCTCCAGTCGTGTCCGTGCACCTTGCGGTGCGCTGCCCTGATGGCATTGCAGATCAGCCACGTTCAAGCCGGTGGCTTGCAGACGCTGGCGCAAATTGTCCAGTTGGTTCTCGATCAGCAGGGCGGTAGCCGGACGCTGTGCCCACAGTTGGCTGGACAGGCTGCCGTGGGCCAGTTGCGCCTGCACCTGGAGCGGGCCCAGTGCGTCCAGATCGAAAGCCAGGTCCAGCCGCCAGATCTTTTCCTGGGCGGGCCTGGGCTCGTTCTTGTCAGGGGGTTGCTGGTCCGGTGGCGGGTCTTCGCGTTGCACCTTGACCTGCAGCGGGATGAAGTCGTGCAGATGGCGCATGGGAATCTCCAGTTGCCAGGTGGTCTGCGTGGCCCCATCGGGGGTGCGCCCGGTTTGCTCCAGACCGGCGAGCTGATGGCTCTGCAGCCGCGCCACCGCTGCACCGGCCAGGCGCAGCAGGTGTTCGAGGTCGTCTTCGCCTTCGCCTTTCTGCGCGGTACGGGCGGGCAGGGGGAAACTCACCGGTACGGTCTTTTCGCTGACCTGCCCCCAGGCATTCAGGGCATTGCGCACCCGGCCCGGCAAGACCTGAGCGAGGACATTGGCCGCCACCGCCGGTTGTGCCGCCGGATTGGGCAGCGCGCCCGGCGCGATCTGCGCCATCAGGCGCAGCAGCGCCGACTTGAGATCGGGGGCCGGTTGTCCGTTGAGCAGATTGGCTTCCAGAAACGCGCCGCTGGCGACCACGGCTTGGGCGACGGTTTTCGGATCGGCCATCTGCTGCACATCCGGCAGGCTGGCCAACAGGCGTTCCAGGCCGGCGCGGGTCGGCGGCGCCAGGTCGGGGTTCTGGCTCAGGTTCTGCACCAGGCTCAGCAGGCTGTCGAGCGAACCCTGCCGGGCTTGCTGGGCCCCCAGTTGCTGGGCCACGGCCAACTGGTCCATGCGCCCGCTCAAGGGCACGAAATTCAGGCTCTGGTCACTCATCACCTGGGCGCTGAGCAGACTGCCCAGGCGCAGTGGCTGGGGGCTCTCGATGGCCAGAATGTTGCCGGCCTGGGCCGTATTGAGCAAGGTCACCATCGCTTTGTACACCGCCGGTTGCCCGGCGATCTGCGGCAGCATCTGGCTGCTGCTGACCTTGCCCTGCAACAGCGTACCGACCGGCAGGGCCTGGGTGTCGATGCGTGTCAGGGTCACCGGTGCGCCATTGCCGCGTTCCTGGGTGGTGACCAACGCCGCGCCACCGGCCAGGTGCGAGACCAGCAATGCAGTGCCTTGGGGCACGGGCTGCAGGCTGCTGGCGGTGATCGTCGCCACGCCGCCGCCGGCCAGACTCAGGCGCAACAGCAACTGAAAGTCCTGCGCGCCGGCCTTGACCGACACCACTTCGGCATCGACCGTCTCGCCCAGGGCCAGCAGGCTGTCCAGGGGCTGGGTGATCTTCACCGTCTCGGTGTTCGACGCGCTGGCGCGCGCCGCACCGCTGGCGGAGGGAAGCGCGGCGAGGTTGCTGATCAGGTCTGGCATGATGAAACCTGTGTCGGTTACGCCCTTGGGCAGAGACTGCGCATGTATAATGCGCGGCCACGGCGGCCGGCTCTGCTACACAGCGCCATGGGAGTATAGCGGCCTTGCCCTGCGAAACTTGAGTGCGGCACGGTGCCGTAACCTGCGACCGAACCCGATGAGGCGGATTCTTGACCCCATACCTGCACGCCACCGATCTTGCCTGCGACCGCGATGGGC
>Ga0308160_10005409_pt1 | contig 13339 bp, 7 predicted proteins | sample PhyFR1_FD_201036 | JGI IMG/M metagenome (GOLD analysis project Ga0308160, IMG submission 201036) | Phyllosphere microbial communities from UC Gill Tract Community Farm, Albany, California, United States - DLSLF.R1 | ecosystem: Host-associated > Plants > Phyllosphere > Unclassified | place: USA... | reverse complement strand
GCGAACATGATCCCCGCCAGCGGCGTGTTGAACGCGGCCGCGATACCGGCCGCGCCGCCCGCCACCAGCAGCGAATGTGCGCTGATGCCGCTGCCGCGCGGCAGCCAGCGGCGCGCCGCGAGCATCACGCCGGCAGCGATCTGGACCGATGGGCCTTCACGCCCGAGCGACAGGCCGCCCAGCAAGCCAGCCGAGGTCAGGCCGATTTTGGCGAAGCTGATTTTCAGGGACACGAGCAGGGGCCGCCGGCCGCCGGAAATAGCCGGGTCGAGCGCCGCCATCACTTGCGGAATGCCGGAGCCGCCCGCGCCGCGCACGAAGCGCCGGGTGACCCAGACGATGGCGGCGCACAGGAGCGGCGTCCAGATCAGGGGCACCCACCAGGCGAAGTCAGCGATCTTGTTGAACTGGGCGAATGCCGATTCGGCCAGCCAGGTAAACGCCACGACCACAAGGCCGGCAATGGAGGCCGTGCCGACGACAACGATGCGGGTGCGCCAGAGATTGGCAGAAATGAGTTCGCGTTTGAAGGCGGATCGTACGTCGTGCGGAGAGGGGTCGTGGGACATGGTGGGCTCGAGGGGACGAGGCCATATTATATAGATTTGTGCGAATGTATTTGCGTCCGCACTGTTGTAATGACACAAATATAAAAGAATTTCTGTACGCACTGCCGGACCAGGCGTTACGGACAGTTACAGACCATACAGGCCGGTATGACCTGCCAGGGTAGTTACGGTTCTATACTCGGTGCATGATCAACGATTCCATTGCGCGCAACCGCCTGGGCCTCGGTGCGCGACCGGACGACCAGCCCGTTGCCGATCCACGGCGCTGGTTGCTGGCGCAGCTCGACGATTACGAGCCGTTGCAGCCACCATGGCGCGCCATCGAGCACACCCCGATGCGCGTGGCGCAGTGGACCGAGCAGCAAGCCGCCATCCGTAGCGCACCCGAGGCGCAGCGTGCCAGCGTCCGTGCAGACTACCAGCGCGCGGGCCGGGCAGCCTATCTGGCCGGCGTGGAGGCGCGCACGAACAGCGCCCTGCAGAGCAGCACGCCGTTCGTCGAGCGCCTGACCCACTTCTGGGCCAACCATTTTGCGATCTCGGTCGACAAAGTACCGGTGCTGGGCTTTGCCGCCAGCTTCGAGGCCGATGCCATCCGGCCGAATGTCCTGGGGCGGTTCGAGGATCTGCTGCTCGCCACGGCGTGCCATCCCGCCATGCTGCTGTATCTCGACCAGTCCGTGTCGACGGGGCCGGACAGCGTTGCCGCGCGCCGGGCCAGCGCGAAAGCGCCGGATCGCCCGACCCGTGGCTTGAACGAGAACCTGGCGCGCGAAATTCTCGAACTCCACACGCTGGGCGTGCGCAGCGGCTACACCCAGGCCGACGTGCTGGAATTCGCCCGCGCACTCACCGGCTGGATGCTGCCCGGCCAGCAGTCGCCTGAGGACGCCGAGCAAACTTTCCGGTTCCAGGCCAACCAGCACGAGCCCGGCGTGCGGACGGTGCTTGGCCGCAGCTATGCCGACGATGGGCAGCAACAGGCAACGGCCATCCTGCGCGATCTGGCCAGGACGCCGGCCACCGCCAGCCACATCGCCACCAAGCTGGCGCGTCACTTCATCACCGACGAGCCACCGCCAGCGTTGGTCAAGCGGCTGGCGGACCGGTTCCTGCAGACCGGCGGCGACCTGCCGGCGCTGTACCGCGAACTGGTAAGCGCCGCCAGTGATGTGCCGCCAGTGGCCGCCAAGTTCAAATCGCCCTGGGACTGGATGCTGTCCGGTCTGCGCGCCATGGGCGTGCAAAGCGTGCCGGCGGCGCGCATCCAGTTTCTGACGGGCCGTCTTGGCCAGCCCGTCTGGCGGCCTGGTTCGCCGGCCGGTTATGGCGACGTGACTGCCACCTGGGCGGCCCCCGATGCGCTGTTGCGCCGGGTAGAAATCGCGCAGCGCCTGGCCACGGAGTTTGGCAGCAAGATCGATGCACGCGCGTTGGCGCCGCGCGTGCTGCCGGGTACCTTGAGCGCCGCGACCGCAACCGCGATTGCACAGGCGGAAAGCCCGGCCAATGCGCTGGCGCTGCTCTTGGCATCGCCTGAATTCCTGAGAAGGTAAAACATGCTCAACCGACGAGGTTTTATTTCCAGCGCCGCCGCATTGCTTGCCGCGCCCCAGATCGCCTTTGCAGGCGCCGACACCGAGCGCCGCTTCGTGTTCATCATCCAGCGTGGCGCTGCCGATGGCCTGCACACCCTGATCCCTTACGCCGATCCCGCGTATGCCAGGTTGCGCGGTGCGCTCGCCATCGATCCCACCGAAGCATTGAAGCTGGACGCACATTTGCGCTGCACCCCTCGCTGACCGGCATCGCCGGGCTGTACAAGGCAGGGCAGGCCAGCCTGTTCCATGCGGTGGCGTCACCCTACCGCGATCGCTCGCACTTCGACGCGCAAAATGTTCTTGAGACGGGCGGCAAGGCGCCGTTCGACGTCAAGGACGGCTGGATGAACCGGCTGGCCGGCATGCTGCCACGGCGCAGCAACCAGGCGATCGCGTTCGCGCCCACCCTACCGCTGGCGCTGCGCGGCGCGATCGATGTCGCGTCGTACGCGCCATCCGGCCTGCCACACGCCAATGACGATCTGCTGCTGCGCGTGCAGAAGCTGTACGAAGGCGATGCCCAGCTGAGCGGACTCTGGTCGACGGCGCTCAAGGCGCAGGGCATGGCCGGTGCAGCTGCCGGTGGCAAGGGCCAGCAGTCCCCGGCTGAACTGGGCAAGGTCGCTGCCGGCTTTCTGGCACGCGCGGACGGCCCCCGGATTGCCATGATCGAAACCAACGGCTGGGATACGCACAGTGCGCAAAAAGGGCGCATGGCCACGCAGTTGAATAACCTGGATGACTTGATCAGCGGACTGCAGCAGGGCCTTGGCGATGCATGGCGTCAGACGACGATTCTCGTTGCCACCGAGTTCGGGCGCACCGTTGCGGCAAATGGGACGGGCGGGACCGACCATGGCACGGCATCGGCTGCCATGCTGATTGGCGGTGCGGTGAAAGGCGGGAAGATCGTCGCAGACTGGCCAGGACTTGCGCCCGCGGACCTGCTCGACAATCGTGACTTGCGACCGACCCTCGGCCTTGACGCGCTGGTAGCGCAAGCCTGCGCCGACGCGTTTTTGCTTGATCCGCAACGCACTGCGCAGGTGTTGTTCCCTGACTCGCGGCCCGACAAGGCGTTATCGCGCTTATTGCGCGGCTGAGTCAACCAGCGGCCGTGCATCGACGCATGGCTGCTACTGATTTAGCGCTCAGGGACGCAGCCGGCGCTTTTCACGTTTCCCATGCTGCAGGTAGTGCTGCTCTGGATCGACGCCAGCTGCTGCGACGTCCGGATTGGCCAGCAGGTACAGCTGCGGATCAAAGGCAGGCGCTGCATGCCACGTGGTTTGCCCGGGCGACGTCGCCTCAATAAAACTCTCGGGTATCTCATAACCGGCGACACGATTGGGCACAGGCTCACCCGTCACGATGTTGGTGAGCGTACGGAACGCGATGCTGCCATAAAACGGGTCGGACATCATCGGCGTGTAATACGCGCAGTCGTCGAAAAAGTAATGGGTAACCTGTGACCAGCGGGTGCGGTTCGGATCGAGTTGCTTCGTGCCGCCGTGCATCAGGTTGGCAGCCCAGATCAGCGCCTGCCCCTTCTTCGCATGGAAGTAATCTGGTTGCGCATCATGTGCTTCTACCAGGTCGCGCCACATCGACTCGTAAATGGCCTGCGACTTCGTCCCTTCCAGCTCCGCAATGCACTTGCCGATGTGTTCGTTCGTATAGATCGGCCAGCGATGGCTGCCGGGGAAGTACATCAGTGGTCCGTTGGACGCATCGATATCTTCCATGGCGACCCACACACCGCACATGAATCGCTCGGGGCTGGAGCTGAAGTGAATCGAGTCGGTGTGAAAGTGCTGCTGGGTACCGACCGGGAAATTCAGCGTCTGGAACGGCCAGGCTTGGCGGCCGTAGAGTTGCGACAGCAGGGCCAGCACCTTGTCGTTGCAGGCGATGCGCTTGACGTTGTCGTCGAACTCCCAGGCGTCCTGCACGCGCAGGCTGATGCCAGCCTTGTGGCCGTGGTCACGCCAGCCCTCGAAATCGTAATGAGTGTGAAGCTTTTGTTTGATCGACTCGGCCATCGAATTGAAATCCTGATCGGGGAAGTCGAGTACTGCGTAGCCTTTTGTGGCCAGTTCGAAGGCTATGCGACGGGTTTCTGGATCGATGGATTCGTCGAAAATGCGCGCGAACAGAGGATGTTCAACACTGGGAACACCGGGGAGCGAGTTTCGAAAATGCGTCGTCATGAATATTTGATTTATATAGGACTAAAATAATACTTCAATAATTATCGTCAGCTAGTTTTTTTCTAAAAATCAAGGATCAGGTTGCTCGTTTTGATTTTTAAGAATATATTTTAGTTTTTGACTCCAATTTCATATGGGAAACAGGCGACCATTGTAATTCTAAAGACTTCAATAAAATCCTTGGAGCTTATCTAATCCGAGTGCGAGTTTTTAGAATTAATAGCATGCATTTAAAAATAGTAAACAATTCAATCTAATAAATATTCATAGAATATTTACTCATCATTCTGTTGACGAATATATTTAATGACTGATTCTGCACTGAGATTTCTTGATTGCTCAACCGGAACTGAATGACAGAAGGCTGCCCATTCAGACCGGGAGTGTGCAAAATAGTCATTTGAATTTGTTATTTTTTTATACTCTTCAAGTACATTGTTTTTATTCACTAATGGACCAATATCCCAAATCTTTTTCTCAAGATGAGGAACTCGAATGGTTCCATTGACGTGTAGTCGGCTTTCAAAATCATCAAGCGAAAATATCGACATTAGCATAACAGGTATGCCTAATACCGCTGCTTCAATACCAACCGAAGAAAAATCTGTTATAACCGATTTTGATCTTCCTAAAGCTACGTAAATATCTTCAACTTCAACAAGCTTTTCCTTCAATTCCTGAGCCAAGCTGCTTAGAGAATCTGGATGTCCAACATAAGCGATTCGAAGGCCGCTATTTACACATGCTTCTACTAATTCTTGAGCAGCACGTATATAATCAAAATTATGTGACCATGTTGGCGCAAAAAGTATATCGATATCTGACTCTAGTACTTTAACAGTTGAAATCACCGGATAGCCAGTGATGTCAACCGACTTAAGCTTCCCATGCAAATTTTCAACGCGGTCTCGCAAAAAATTACTTGGCAGCATTACATGATCGTAGTTTTTATAATGAGCGGAATAGGAGTACCCTTTAAACGGTGCAATCCCATGTTCGGCATAAATGTATGTCGCATTATCCATGCGGCGTTCACATAGAAAAAATGTATCTGCCGATGCAATTATGAAGCAAATATTCGATTTTCCAGATACAAACTCATCGAATTTTGGATCGTTTTCTCTAAAAATGGCGCAATCAATATTTCTACGCAAAAGGTCTTCAGTAATTAACGATAAAACCCGCCACTCTTTTAATGAACCAGAAACAGCAACTAAAAAAAGAGGGCCTTCATTTTTTTTATTGTCTCGTACAACAATTTGATTGCGATTGCCTGCGCTAACTTGGAAGCCGAGCGAACGGCCATCTGGCAACCCAATTTCTGAAGGCACGTAAACGTTTTTTGCACTTATAGAATAAACTTGTGCGCCAAATTCAGAAATTGATCGAATTTTATATGCCTCACCAGGACTTATAGTAATCTCTTTCTTTCCGACGTCGGTAGCCAAAACCAGAGTTTGTACACTGGGATAATCGCTTGGTATTGATACATAGACAGGGGTTTTTTTCACAACTATCGTTCCTGATTGACCAAACCAAGAAATATCCCCTTCACTATTGTATTGTCCTCTAATTAGCGAATATAAATCTTTTGTTTTTAACTCAAGTGAATTTGCACAAATGTCTAGAAAAGATGCAACGGGATTGGCAGAATTATTTAAGAGCAATCCAATTTGTTCTTGCATCTCTATATCCACGACTCTTTTATAAAAAACTCTATAAAATTCATTGGCGAAATCCGCCAATTCGAAGTGGAGTTTTGTATCAACAGACATATTTTATTCCTTAACGCCGTCGAGATTTTAATTCTAAATTTAACTATCCACCGAAGCCAACGCGGCTTCTATAACCGCTTTGGCTTTAGAATGAAATTTTTCACGGCTGTATTCGTTTGCGGCATGATATGAAAGTGCCATTTGCTCGATTACGTTTTTCGATGCAACTCCTTGGAGTGATAGAGTTGTAATAATTTGCTCCAATTCGTTTTCTGAAGAGAATGTAAACCCGACTCCTGCTTTTCGGACAATGTCAGCAGGACCTCCCACAGAGTATACAATTGGAATGCACCCATTTGCCATTGCTTCAACCACTGTTATGCCAAAGTGTTCACATTGATGCGGGTTTACTGCCGAATTGACCCCTAAACCTGCCGCATGAATATAATAATGAGCATTTTCCATTGCTGATTCAATTACGTCTCGTCCGACGTTTGCTCCAACCGTAATTTTTTGTGGGACTTCGCATGCTTTAACTGCTTGGAAAAATTCTTGATCGACGATGTTCGTCGACAAACCTCCATAAATTTCTGCACTTATATCGAATTTCAATGCAACTCTCTGTAGCACTCGGGCAATTATGTCTTGCCGCTTACAATGGCCGGACGCGAAGAATCTCCCGACTGATGTAAATCTAATTGTAGTTGTTTTCTGGATTTTTGCTGCAACTAGTGTAGGCAATTCGAGCCGAGACAGGTTGACAGGCGGACTTATTACATCGATTCTTTTTGGATCTAATCGATACCGCGATGTTTGTTCAATGATTGATTTTCTTGTGAACTCAGAATTTACAACATATGAATCGATTACTTTATTTCGGCCAAATGCGTGTCGAGTAGAGTGATTGATTGGGAATGGGAACTGGCAGTGATAGATAAATTTTCGCGCTCTAGGTATCCATCCCGGCACAATTTCATTGCCCATCGAAATGGCTATGTCAAATTCTTGAGAAGTACACTCGTCGCGCGTCGCGATAGCGAAGGGGAAATTCATTATTCCAAGATCTCGAAGTACAAATGCGAAGCGTGTGATACTTGTTTGAACATCAGTAATAAATGTCACATGCATAAATTCCGCAGCTGCGGCAGCAAGTGAAAGGATATAATTTTCACCACCCCCAAGGGTGATTGGGAACGGCGTATAAATTCCGAGTGTGTATCTAGAGTCTCGAGCTTTTCCAATAGGTTCGCATAGTGGTAAAGTATTTTCTTCTGCCATAACCCAGCGTGAAAAGAACTTTTCTCTTGATCGAGCCACAGTTGCATGAAACTTATCAGATAAGAATTCACGCGTGCTTGTATTTTCTAAATGCAGACAATATGCATTACCTAAGACTTCCACATCAAAGCCAGCCTGCTTAATTCTCAAGCAGAGATCTGTATCTTCGTAATAAAAAGGTTCGTACGAATAATCAAAACCGCCATGTGAGCGTAAGATTTCAGCGCGCACAAGAAGATTCGCCGCTGAGACATAATCAACAACCTTTCTCCCCATTCTCTCAAGCTTATTGCAGAAAACTAAATCAAGCTTTCTTCCTTTGGCTAATTGAACAACTTCTCCAAAAGGTGAGACAATTCCACCCGCCTCGCCAATGTTATTATTTGCATCGAACATAACCGGCCCTACTGCACCGACTTTCTTGTTTTTATCTAACACATCGATAAGTCTATTGGCCGACAATGCATCAGTAAATGCATCATTGTTTAGAAACCAAATATACTCTCCAAGTGCCAAGTCAATCGCAATATTGTTTCCTTCGCCAAAATACAAGTTCTTCGTGGTCGGAATAATTCGAACATTATTTAACGAGCCGAGATAACGGTAGTAAAGTTCGTTTTCAAAAGAACTTCCGTCATTGTCAACTAAGAGTATTTCATATTCAATATCTTTGAGCGAATTGAGTACACTCAGAACCGAAAGAAGTGTAAGAACTGGTTTTCTATAATTAACAATTATCACACTAACTTTTGGCGTGGTTAGAGGTAGATCTACATTATCTTTTTTTAGTCTAAGATCAGAAACAAGCTCAACTAAATGAGCAGCAGGAGACGTTTCGGTTAGATTTGGCGGGAAGAAACTTTCGCTTGACTGCAAATAATCTACAAGCGATGTTGTAATGTGCGGATGCAGGAAATCTGCACTTACATCTTCACACTGAAGTGCATAAGCGAGAGGGGAGCAGTTGACCTTGCGTATATTTTCATTTCCAGATATTTTATGGTTTAAATATCCTTCATCAACAAACGGACTGATTGCCATTGTCCATTGATTTTCTGATTCTACGTAAGCAAGCCATGGGGCTTTTTCCCCAGATGGGTGGCTAGTCTCTTGGAAATACCAACTATCAAAAAGAGCATGTGGTTCCACGCCAAGCCGCCAACCATGGTGTAAATAATGGATCAAAGCTGGCCCATGGATATCTACGTTCAATTTTTTAGCATATTCTCTATAAAATATTTCGTCGAAAAGGGGGTGAATCAAAATAATTTCGCAACTTAAGATCCCGTCTAAAATCTCTACCGGGCTCGAATTAATATAATCAGGATTATTTTTCTTAATGTAATCTAAATCGATCCACTTCGCAGGGGCTTTGCTATGGTTTTCGATAGAGAAAAACGCATCTGTGAAATGATTGATATTGTTTTGAGAATAGTTTTCCGCGTAGCTGTTTAATAAATGTGTTTTATCAAATATCAGGCTCACAGGTCGATTTTCTGTCCTGCCATAGGTCTCAAAGTGAGAAAGAGGATCCAGTTGAAGTGCGGCAACATCCGGATTTAATAAGAGGTACTCAAGGTTTAATAACTTTTTCAATACAGAATTCGATTTCTCGGAAAAAATTCTATATGGTTTGTTTTCAATTTTATTTTGATTTTTTGTAGCTATTAGGTCGCTGCGTAGTTGGGGTGAATTATTCTTTTTCATTTTTATTTAGTGAATTAATATAAGATCAGATGATCTATAGATTTTTCTTGGAAAGATCAGCGGCAAAAACTATTCTATTTTTAACGCATATTCTTATCGTTTGAGTTTTGAAGTTCTAGTTTTTCTTATCCGAGGTGGCATAGCAAGACCGCCAAATGCTTGGCTATTTGGATCGAGATTCAAACTTGGGTGATATGCGGCGTCATGAAGCAGTACATTTCCCCACTTGGAACGGAGGTTGTCAATTTCCCGCAGTGATCGGGATTTCTTTTGGGACGTATCTTCGTGTCCTCTACTCGCCGACTCAGCATGCAATAATTTCGAGTACGGAGTCCATACGATTGATTTCTCAGAGGCTACGACCTTCAGACAAAGATCGACGTCATTAAATGCTACGGGGAACGCATCTGCATCCATACCACCAAGATCGATGAAGTCTTGTCGGCGAAGGAATAGGCATGCGGCAGTACATCCGCTAACTTTTTGCACCAATTGATTTCTGCCGTGATCACCCCAGTCCGCATCGGCCAAGCGGTTACCGAAATGCCCAGCCACATTCCCCACCCCAAGCAACACACCACCATGCTGCACCATCCCATTCGGCCAAAGCAACTTGGCACCAACCGCACCAACGCCTGGCCGCAATAGCTGCGAGATAATCTCGTCAAGCCACCCATCATGCAGCGCCTCGATGTCGTTGTTCACTAGTCCAATGATTTCGCCACTAGCCTGTGCAATCGCCCGATTGTTCAAATCCGCATAGTTAAACGGTCCCGGCATCGGCAACACCCGCACACCCTGCTGTGCAACATCTGCGAAGTAAGCATGCGTCTCGTCGTCGGTCGAACCGTTGTCGATGATGATGATCTCGAGCTTTGGCCAGTCGGTGAAGCGCTGGATCGAGCTGATGCAGCGCTGCAGCAGATCGACACGGTCACGCGTTGGGATCACCAGGCTGATGGTCATGTCCCGCGCGCCTTCCGGCAGCGGATGACGCGCACGTCGCGCCGCCCAGGCAACGCCTTGCGGTGCATTGGGCAATGGCTCAAGCACTGCCTGCGGCTGCACTGCCAGCGAGGCACGCGTGGCAGCTGCAAAACGCGCGGTGCGTTCTTCTGTCGTCAATGGCGACAACACGCGCAGCAGCACGCGCGGCACGTGCACGACGCTGGTGGCGCCGTCGTGCCATACCGCGGCCAGTGCATCCCACGCGAAGCTGGCGGCATTGTCGATGCCTGCCAAACCCCGCGCGACATCGCTGCGCACCAGCAGGAAATCGAGCGGATAGTCGCTCGCAAACGCGTAATCGGGATTCCATGCCGGCTTGAACCATGGCCGGCCTTCGAATTCGCTGTCGGTGTACACGACCTTCGCATCCGGCAGGGCAAAGCCTTCTAGCGCGTACGCCAGTGCGTGTGGCGCCAGGGTGTCGCCGGCGCGTACGCAGCCAATGACGTCGCTGCCGGACGTCAGTGCCTGCGCCAGCAGCGCAGGGAATTGTTGGCCAGAGAAGGTCTGCGCCGTCATGCCGTGCTGCGCTTGTATGCTGGCGATCGTGCGTTCCAGCTGCGCCGCATCAGCGTCGCCCGTGATGATGATGGCGGTGCTCAGGGTCGGCAGCGTCGCCGGCCCCTCGCGGTCGAAGCGGGCCGACCATTCCGGCCAGGCTGACATGGGCAGGCTGCGTGGCAGGTGCCGCTGGGAGATGTCGGCGACGTTCACCAGCAATTCATCGGCGTCGGGCGGCAGCAGGCCGGCCAGGCCGTCGAGGGCGCAGCAGATCGTCAGCGGGCTGCCGTTCAGTGGGCGGCCTTCGTCGTCCACCACGCGCACGCTGTGCATGCTGCCGTCCGCCAGCGAGGCGGGCAGGGCGAGGTCGAAGCCATGGGCGCCGTCGATATGGCCGCGCATCGATGGGAAGATGATATTGGCGGTCGCTTGCGCCACCATGTCGTTGCCGACAAAGGCGCGCACTTTCAGCGTCCGGTTCGGGTCGGCCGGGTCGAGCGCCCAGCCGTGCAGGCGCAGGCCGCCGTCGCCGACCACGGTGTTGATGGCGGTCGCTGGCGGCAAGGTCGGCTGACGCAGGCGCACATGGCCAGCCAGTGGCGCGCTGGTGTTGGCGATGCGCGCCGAAATGACGCCGGCCGAGTGTGCCGGCAGCGCGCCAAGATCGGCCACGAAGCCGTGGCAGACGTCGGTGGCGCCGAGTGCCGTCATGCCGTCGAGCAGGTCGGATCGTGCAATGTCGGCAATGATGCAGGCGATGGGTTCGTCATCCAGGCACACTTCGACCACGACGCGGCTATTGGGTCGTTCTGCATCGATGGCCCAGCCATACACCAGTTTGTCGTGAAGTCCATCTACTACGCCATGCCATCGCACCGCGACTGCGGTAGCGCCATCAGGTAATACAGATTCGGTGTTCATTACGGGAAAGGGAAGTCAGGCAGCCTTGGCACCTGGGTTGCGGGACATCCAGTCGTTCAGCCACGCGGCAGCATCGAAGCTGTCGTCGAGAAGGACGGGGCGTACCCGGGAGGGCAGGCCCGCTGGGGAAGCGGTCAGCACGGCGCGGCAGCCGGCGACCTGAAGCAGGCGCAGATCGTCCAGCAGCGGCAAGGCTTCGCCGAGCAGCGCCGGAACCTGGTCGACTACGCCGGTATGCAGCAGGGCGTCGCTGGCGCCGCCAAGAATCAGCAGGCGCAGCCGCAGCTGCGGCCGGCTGGCAATGGTGCGTGCCAGCGCCAGTACCTGGCGCGCCATCGGCGCGAGCGGATCGTGGCGCCAGACGGCGATGCGTTCGTACGGCGAAGCCAGTGCCGGCAAGTTCGCCGGGATTGGTTTTTTTGCGACGGTGTTGGGCAGTGCAGCCGTGTATTCGGCCGTCTCGGCCTTGCGCAGCCACGCGGCCGCGCGCGATTGGGCGAGTGCGCTGCGTAGCAGGTCGCGCGCGTCAAAGAGCGGGTCGTTGCGCTGGAACGCGGCGAATTCGCCGTAGTAATCGGGATAGCGCGCCACGACCACGCCGCGGTTCTGCGCCACGCGCAGCGTCTTCTCGGCGCGGAACGAGACCGTGCCTTCGTGGGCCACGAACACCCCGGTGGCTTGCAGATGGCGCCAGCCGGCGGCGCGCGCGCGCATGCACCAGTCGACTTCTTCGCCGTAGCCGCGGTTGAGCGCGGTGCCGTCGAGCATGCCGACAGCGTCGAGCACCGTGCGGCGGATCAGCATCGTGAAGCCGCAGCATGACGGCAGTTCGATGTCGGCGCCGCCCGGCGCGGCGCGTACGGCGGCGGCGGTCTGGTCGATCAGCGCGAGCTCGCGCGTGTCGGGCGCCGGTGCGGCCTGGCTGATCACGGGGAAACTGCTGATCTCGCCATTATTGGTCCATGGCGTGACCGACGCCACGTCCGGCGTGGCATACAGCGCCGCGGCCAGGCGGTCGATCCAGTCGCCGTGTACCTGGGTGTCGGCATTAAGCAGCAACACGTCGTGGTCATCGAACATGCGCATGCCGCGGTTCACTGTTTCGATAAAACCGAGGTTGCACGGATTGCGCAGCAGCGTGAGCGCGCCGCTGGCGGCTTGCTTGTCGAGCCAGGCCGAAACGGCCGGCTCCGGGCTCGCGTCATCGACCACGACGATGCGGGCCGGCGTGTGGTTGAGCGCCAGGCTCGTCCGCACACTGTCGATGCAGGCCCGTACCAGGGCCAGGTCGCGGTACACCGGCACCACGATCGACACCGGGCGCGGGGCAGCCGTCATGGTGGCGTCGGGCGCAGCGTCGGCGCGGATCGATGGCGCCGGATAGAACGCCAATGGCGAGCCGGGCAGCAACTGGCGGCGGCCGTCGGGTTGGAGCAGGGTGAGCGACCAGACCGCGCCTGGGCGGGGCGGGCTCAAACGTACCCGCGTGCCGTCGCCGGGGATCTCGAACTGGTATTGCGTGGTTTCGTCGGACAGCAGCAGGGTCGCGCGTGGCGCGGTCGCACTGCTGGTGCCAAGAAAGACCATGACGTCGATGGCGTCGCCTTCAATCCAGCAGGCGCCGGTATGGGCGACGCCGGCCGTGCGCAAGATGGGCAGCAGGCTGGTGTGCTGGCCTGCGCGGCAGCGCGCGGGCAAAAAAGCAGGGCCCAGGCTGGCGACGTCGGCACGGCCGCCGTCCTTGAGCCAGCTCTGCAGCATGATGTCTTGTAATAACGGGTTTTCAGCTTCGGTCATCCATGCGGCATGCCATGCGCGGGCGGCTAACG
>Ga0308160_10005406_pt1 | contig 13346 bp, 8 predicted proteins | sample PhyFR1_FD_201036 | JGI IMG/M metagenome (GOLD analysis project Ga0308160, IMG submission 201036) | Phyllosphere microbial communities from UC Gill Tract Community Farm, Albany, California, United States - DLSLF.R1 | ecosystem: Host-associated > Plants > Phyllosphere > Unclassified | place: USA... | reverse complement strand
GCCGCATCTACGCCCCGGTCGGTTCGCACGAAACCCTGCTCGCCTACCTGGTGCGCCGCCTGCTGGAAAACGGCGCGAATTCCTCGTTCGTGAACCAGATCGTCGACGAAAAGATCCCGGTCGACTCGCTCCTGAACGATCCGTTCGAGGTGGCGCGTGCCTCGGGCGGCTTGCCGCATACAGGCATCGCCCTGCCGCGCGCCATGTTCGGCGCCGAGCGCAAGAACTCAAGCGGCATCGACCTGACGAACGAAGACGCGCTGCGCGTGCTCGGCACGGAACTGTCGCGCCAGCGCGAGTATGCCGCCGCACCTTTGATCGCAGGTAATGTGCAAGGCGCCGAGTCGCTGAACGTGGTAAATCCAGCGCAATCGGCCGATATCGTCGGCAAGGTGCTGGAAGCATCGAAAGCCGACGTCGATACCGCCCTGGCAGCCGCCGCTGACTTTGCCGGTGCATGGCAGGCCAGCGCCAACGGCGAGCGTGCCGCCATCCTGGTGCGCGTCGCCGATCTGTTCGAGGAAAACATTGCCGAGCTGATGGCCCTGGCCGTGCGCGAAGCCGGTAAATCACTGCCGAACGCGATCGCCGAGATCCGCGAAGCGGTCGACTTCCTGCGCTACTACGCGGCCCAGGCGAAAGACGCCACTGCGGCCCAGGCGCTCGGTCCGGTCGCGTGCATCAGCCCATGGAACTTCCCGCTGGCCATTTTCACCGGACAGGTCGCCGCGGCCCTGGCTGCCGGCAACGTCGTGCTGGCCAAACCGGCCGAGCAGACCCCGCTGATCGCTTACCGCGCGGTGCAGATGTTCCACGAAGCCGGCATTCCGGCCGCCGCGCTGCAGCTGCTGCCGGGCCGCGGCGAAGTGGTCGGCGCCGCCCTCACCGGCGATGCACGTGTAAAAGGTGTGATCTTCACCGGCTCGACCGAAGTGGCGCAACTGATCAACCGCACGCTGGCCAAGCGAGGCGAAGTCGAAGGCGTCGACATTCCGCTGGTGGCGGAAACCGGCGGCCAGAACGCGCTGATCGTGGATTCGTCGGCACTGCCGGAGCAGGTGGTGCAAGATGTGCTCAGCTCGGCCTTCGACAGCGCCGGCCAGCGCTGCTCGGCGCTGCGCGTGCTGTTCCTGCAAGACGATATCGCCGACAAGACCATCCGCATGCTGAAGGGCGCGCTGGGCGAACTGCGCGTGGGCAGCCCGGACCGCCTGGCCACCGACATCGGCCCGGTCATCGATGCGGAAGCCCAACGCAATTTGCTGGCCCACATCGAGCGCATGAAAGCGACGGCAAAAAACCACTTCGCGCTCGACTTGCCGGCCAGCGTGACGGCGCAGGGCACCTTCGTGCCGCCGACCGTGCTGGAAATCGGTTCGCTCGATGAACTGAAGCACGAAGTCTTCGGTCCGGTGCTGCACATCGTGCGCTACCGCCGCGCCGACCTGGGCAAGGTCGTCGATTCGATCAATGCCACCGGTTACGGCCTGACCCTGGGCGTGCATTCGCGCATCGACGAAACCATCGATTTCATCACCACCCGCGCCCACGTCGGCAACATCTACGTGAACCGGAACATCGTCGGCGCCGTGGTTGGCGTGCAGCCTTTCGGCGGCGAAGGAAAGTCCGGTACCGGCCCGAAAGCCGGCGGCCCGCTCTACCTGAAGCGCCTGCAGCGCGGCGCGGCGCCGCTGCTGGAGCACAACCGCAAGGCTTGCCCGGCGCTGGTATCGCTGCTGGTCTGGGCACGCACCCATGGCCACGGGCACATTGTCCAGCTGGGCGAAGCGTATACCCGCACCCAGCTGAACGGCAGCGAACTCGTCTTGCCGGGCCCGACCGGCGAGCGCAACACCCTGGCCTTCTGCCCGCGCGGCGCCGTGCTGTGCGCGGCCGATACCCTGCCGGCGATGCTGAATCAATTGGCGGCAGCCCTGGCCACCGGCAACCGCGCCTATGTGCTGGCCGGCGCCGGCTTGCCTGTGCCGGACGATCTGCCGGCCGAAGTCAAAGACCGCATCCGCTTCGTCGGTACGGCCGATGTGGCGCAGTGCGATTTCCAGATTGCGCTGGTGGAAACGGGCCTGAAAGGTGCACTGCGTTCGCAACTGGCGGCGCGTCCGGATGCGATCGTCGGCATTGTCGATACCGATGGGAATGCACCGGTGGATTTGTGGCGCCTGGTGGCCGAGCGCGCGCTCTGCGTCAACACGACCGCGGCTGGCGGCAACGCAAGCCTGATGACGCTGGGGCTGTGATCATGTAGGGGTTTTATTCATAAAAATTGGAGGAAGACATGCTTGTTGGCGTTCCAAAAGAGATCAAGAACCATGAGTACCGGGTCGGCTTGACCCCGCCTTCCGTGCACGAGCTGGTCGCACGGGGGCACCAGGTGATAGTCCAGACGAACGCCGGCAGCGAGATCGGTCTGTCCGACGAGCAGTACCTGGCCGCCGGCGCCAACATCGTCGAGACGGCGAAAGAAGTCTTCGCGCGCGCCGACATGATCGTCAAGGTCAAGGAGCCGCAGCCGCAAGAGTGCGCGATGCTGCGCGCAGGCCAGATCCTCTACACCTATCTGCACCTGGCGCCCGATCCCGAGCAGACTGCGGCGCTGGTCCACTCCGGCGCCGTCTGCATTGCCTACGAAACCATCACCGGCCAAGGCGGCGGCTTGCCGCTGCTCGCGCCGATGAGCGAGGTTGCGGGGCGCATGGCGATCCAGGCCGGCGCGGCCCATCTGGAAAAGTCGAAAGGCGGCATGGGTTTGCTGCTGGGCGGCGTGCCGGGCGTGGCGCCAGGCCACGTGGTGATCATTGGCGCCGGCGTGGTCGGCACGAATGCGCTGCAGATGGCGGTGGGCACCGGCGCCCGCGTCACCGTGCTCGACAAGAACATCGACCGCCTGCGCCAGCTGGACCTGGTCTACGGCAACCGCATTTCCACCCTGTATTCGACTGCCCATGCGATCGAGGAAGCCGTCTTGTCGGCCGACCTGGTCATCGGCGGCGTGCTGGTGCCGGGTGCGGCGGCGCCGAAACTGGTCACGCGCAGCATGATTTCGCGCATGAAAAAGGGTTCGGTGGTGGTGGACGTGGCCATCGACCAGGGCGGCTGCTTCGAAACCTCGCATCCAACCACGCATGCCGATCCGACCTTCGTGGTCGACGGCGTCGTGCATTACTGCGTGGCGAACATGCCGGGCGCCGTGGCGCGCACCTCGACCTTTGCATTGAACAATGCAACCATCGCCCACGCCGTGGCCTTGGCCAGCAAGGGCTGGCGTCAGGCGCTGGCGGACGATGTCCATCTGCGCAATGGCCTGAACGTTTGCCAGGGCAAGGTCACCTACCAGGCCGTGGCCGAGGCCTTGAACTACGACTACACGCCAGCCGATTCCCTGCTCGACTGAATCACTGCACCTTCCGTCTCCAGGCAGAAGCGCCTGACGATGTGAAAGGCATACCGCGCGGCCACTGATTTCACGAAACGCATGAAATCATGGGCCGCGTTTTCATTGGCATTGTCGGAGATCGTCCGGATCACGCCAAACGGCACGCCCAGCTCGTAGCAGACCTGGGCCACTGCCGCTCCTTCCATTTCCACTGCCACCAGCCCGGGCAGGGCCGCATTCAGTCCATTGATGTGTTCGGCATCGTTGATGAACTGGTCGCCGCTGGCAACCAGGCCGCGGTGAATGCGCGGCCGCGACAAGCCGAATACCGCTTTCTCGAGCGGATCGATGGCGGACGCGAAATCGCTGTCCAGGAACAGGTGGGCCGCATCCACCAGGCGCGTGCCCAGCTGATGGTCGGCAGGGAAGTGCGTCAGGCCGGTCAGTGGGACTTCGAAGCGCGGAAACAAGGGACTGGCATCCATATCGTGCTGGACCAGCGATTCGGCCACCACGATATCGCCAACCTGCACCGTTTTGTCGCCAGCGCCGGCAACGCCGGTAAACAGGATGTGCGTAACTCCGAACTTCTCCACAAGCGTGGTCGCTGTCATGGCAGCTGCAACCTTGCCTATACGCGATAAAACGCACACAGCGTCGATTTCCCAGAGTTGTCCGAGCCAGTACTCGCGCTGACCATGGATGAGCTTGTAGGGGCTCTGCATGGCTTCCACGAGCCCCTGCTGTTCTTCGTACAGCGCACTGATGATCCCTAGACGCATGTTTTCGCTTGTTTTCAGGTTGAAAAAGAGTCGCTCAGACAGGCTGGAAGCCGTTGTTCAGGCACTTATGCCCGCTGTTCGCGGTTTTTACTGTTTACAGTAGTAAACGTATATATAAAACTGGTAGTGATAGTAAACGATGATGTTCTTGTGGATAAGAAGAGTTTTCTCCACAAGATCAGCGGTTTACGTCAGCGCGAACTGGCTGGACAAGGATTGTATCCAGCTTGCACGGATGTTGGAGAAAAAACGGCTGGTCTACAGAAAAGTCGCTTTTGCACATCCGATCCTGTGCATATCCAGCGGCTTTTCCACAGACGAGCTGCCTGTAAACCGCTTTTTGGTGGCAAAGCTGAGTTTGAACGGTGTTTTCGTCGCTGGAAACGCGGCTTTTGAGAGAGCAGGGTAGGCCGAGCAAGGCGCCAGGATCCAAGCAACAGCAAGTGGCAACCATCGTCGTCACTCCCGAGCTTTCTTCGATTTCGGCGGGTTGTCGAATCCAGCAAAACGCATTCAGCTTCTGACCGGTTTGCTCAAACTGGTTGCCGCCAGCCACTTTCATTTCCATAGTCGACAACGTGCGCGACTTCGCGACTTCCTGCAAAACAGTTCACCAGCTGAATGTCGATAGCGCTTGCAGCATGGCCTAGCGTTTCGAACCTTTTCCCGACCGTTTGCGTACATCATCTTCTTAATAAGTAGGTATATATAAAGTTGGTAGTAGTAGTAAACGCCTCTCTAACTGTGGATAAAGTCGTTTTTCTCCACAACGTCAATGGTTTACGCGCTTCCGGATGTGCTGGACAAGCCTTGCGTCTGGCTTGCACGGATCTTGTACAAATGTTGGCGGCGTGTAGAAGTCAGCCGTTCTGCACATTCGTTCCTGTGGATATGCATGGGTTTGTCCACAGTCGATGCCAGTTGGCGCGTGCGGTTTGTCACTGCCAGCCTGTCGCCAGTGAGCGCGAGCGGTTTTCGGATCTGGCGAACCAGTCCAGGACCTGGCCAGGCCGGAAGTGCGGCTTTCCGCCAACAGATGCGGCTTCCAACGAAAAAAAATTTTTCGGCCGTACAGCGCGCAGCACCTCAGGTTTACAACCAAAGTCTGTATACAAAGATAGTAGTAGTGTTAACAACTGCCACTTTCTGTGGATAAGCCTGTTAACAGACAAAAAATCAGTTGTTTACGCACGGTATAAGCCGGTGATTTGCTGCTGTATGTTCCTGGTGGCAAATCTGGACAAAAATCGCGACCGTGGAAAAAGCCGCGTTTTTGCACAAACCGTTCCTGTGGATATCAAGAAGCTTATCCACACTTGCCCCTCTGGCGCATTGTTTACGATCTGGTAAGCTGGCTGCTCTGAACGAAATGCAGGGTCCGGCAAGGCTGCGCCGTGGCTGTTCGCGTCTGTTTTCCTGAAGCGCTGGGTGGAGCGCTTCCATGGGACAGCTGCGCGGCAGGCGGGGATCAGGCCAGGACCACGTCCGCTGACAGGACGTAGCCGAGACCCCAGATGGTCTTCAGCAGTCTGGGCTGGCGTGGATCGCGTTCGATTTTCTTGCGCAAACGGCTGATCTGGCTATCGATGCTGCGTTCGAAGGCGAAGGTTTCGTCGCCGGCGGTCAGCGCGAGCAGCTTTTCCCGGCTGAGCACCGTGTTGGGGTGGGCCAGCAGCACACGCAGCAGGCGTACTTCGGCAACGCTGATCGGAATCGGGATGCCTTGTGCACCGAATAACCTGCGTTGTTCAGCATCGAAGGTGCATTCGCCGAAATGGTAGCGGGCCAGCGGCAACTTGGGCTGGGTTCGCACGGCGCGCTGTGTCCGGCGCAGCAGCGCGTGCACACGAAGGACGAGTTCGCACGGGTTGCACGGTTTGACGAGGTAATCCTCGGCGCCGCTGCCGAAGCCGGCGACGAGCTGCATCGGATCCCGGCTCGTGGCCAGCAGCATCACGGGTGTGTCCCATTTCTGATGGATCGTGCGCACCAGCGCCAGCGTTCTCGCGCCACCAGGCGGAAATGCCAGCAACACCAGGGCAAAGCGGCATTCCTTCAAGCGCCTTTTCGCATCTACCAGGGTGCATGCTTCCGTCACCGTCAGGTCGTAATGGCGCAATTGCACCGCCAGGCAGGCGCGCACTTCCTCGTCTTCATCCATCAACAGGATAGTCGTCCTGTTTTCCATCGCGCTTTTCCTGACGCCGGCCGCTTCACGCAGGCTGCCACAATTTGACAAACTTTTCGTAAGGTAAATGTTTATGATAATGATCATCATTTACAACCTTACAGTTTGACAAGGCGATGAGGCCTGGGTTGGCTTTTTCCTTCACGTTCTGTGATGAAAAGTCCACATCCAACGCTGTCCATCCGGGCGTTTCCAGGCCTTCGATGCGAACGCCACCCAGTGCGGGATGCTGCACCGCTTCCTGCATGTCGGCCTGAACGGCACCTGCTAGGGCGCTGGCAGCCAGCCTTGAAACTATTCCGAAGCAAATAGAGAGAGCAAAAGTGAAAAGCAATAAAGCCATGCCGTCCGCACTGCGTTTGATGTCCGCTGCCGTTTGCAGCACCCTGGCGATGGGCGCCGCCCACGCTGCCGCCGATGCGGCCGTCAGCACGGGCGCCACCCATGAAGAAGGCAAGATGGCCACCGTCGTTGTCACCGCCGCCGGTTTCGAGCAGCAGATTGCCGACGCGCCGGCCAGCATCAGTGTGATCACCCGCGCCGAACTCGACAAGCGCCCCTTCCGCGACCTGACCGACGCACTGCGCGACCTGGAAGGCGTGAGCATCACCGGCTCGACCAACGAAAAAGACATCCTGATGCGCGGCCTGCCGGGTTCGTACACGCTGATCCTGGTCGACGGCAAGCGCCAGAGCACGCGCGACGCCCGCACCAACGGCAACGCCGGTTTCGAACAAAGCTTCATTCCGCCGCTGGAAGCGATCGAGCGCATCGAAGTCGTCCGCGGTCCGATGTCCTCGCTGTATGGTTCGGATGCGATGGGCGGCGTGATCAACATCATCACGCGCAAGGTAGCGCAGGAGTGGGGCGGCTCGCTCGGCTTCGACACCACGGTGCAGGAACACAGCGAATCGGGCGATTCCTACCAGGCCCAGTTCTACCTGAGCGGCCCGATCAAGACCGATAAGGTCGGCCTGCAGATCTGGGGCAAGCAGTACAAGCGCGACGAAGATGCGATTTTGGCCGGCTTCACCGGCGCCAAGGACCGCGATGTCAGCGCGCGCCTGGCGTTCACGCCGAATACCGACCATACCGTCATGCTCGAAGGCGGCGTTACCGACGTGCGCCGCAACGCATCCGGCGGCGAGACCCTGGTCGCCACGGCCGCCAACACCTACAACAAGCACAAGCGGAACCATTATTCGATTTCGCACGACGGCAACTGGGGTATCGGCAAGTCGGAAATCTCGCTGCAGCACGAGTCTGCGCAGCGCTGGGCCTATACCCAGAACAACGCCGGTGATTTCGTCGCGAATGTACGCGCGCCAAAGATCGAAAACACCGTCTTCGACGCCAAGCTGAACATGCCGCTGGGTGCGCACTCGCTGGTGGTGGGCGCACAGTGGAACGAGGCGAAGCTGACCGACCAGAACCCGGGCCGCCGTACCGGCGTCGACGAACACTTTAACGTCACCCAGCAGGCGCTGTTCGCCGAAGACGAGTGGAAATTGACCGATACCGTGTCGCTGACCGGCGGCCTGCGCCTGGACGACCACGAAATCTACGGCAAGGAATGGAGCCCGCGCGCCTACGCCGTCTGGCACGCGACCGACATGATGACCGTCAAGGGCGGCATTTCGAAAGGCTTCCGGGCACCGGACATCCGCACCATTGCACCGGGCTACGCCTACACCACCGGCGGCGGCGGCTGCACCTATGGCCCGAACGGCACCTGCGGCGTGATCATCGGCGACCCGAACCTGAAGGCGGAAACCAGCACCAACTACGAGCTCAGCGCCCACCTCGACAACAAGCGCGGCTGGACCGGCGGCGCCACCGTGTTCTACACCGACTTCAAGGACAAGGTCGCGAATGCGTTGATTTATTCCTCGCCGGGCGTGCCGGCGCGCTGGTCGGAAGACCCGAACTACCGCCTCTGGTACAGCTACAACATCGACAACGCGACGATCCGTGGTGTGGAACTGACGGCGCGCTACAAACCGTCGCGCGCGCTGAACGTCAGCGCCAACTACACCTATACCGATTCGGAACAGAAGGGCGGCGACTACGCCGGTTACGCGCTGACCCGCACCCCGAAACACGCGGCGAACTTGCGTGCGGACTGGACGGTCAAACGTGGGCTGACGCTGTGGTCGGCGGCGAATTACCACGGCAAGGAAATCAACGCCGCCGCGCGTACCGGCAGCAACGGCACGCTGCTGGCCAACGGCGTACGCCAGTATGACGACTACACCCTGGTCGACGCCGGCGTGTCGTACCGTGTGAACCGCAGCGTCACGCTGAATGCGGCGCTGTACAACATCGGCGACAAGCGGCTGGATGATTTGACCTACAACACGGTTGGCGATGGACGCCGGGTGTGGATTGGGTTGAATAACAGCTTCTGATTGTTGGGGCTGGCCTTGGGCCGGGGAAGATGCGATGTGATCGAAAATATCGGCGAACAGGCAGGGATGTCATCAACCACATTTCCGCCACCCGTTTTGCGATCTGGTAAGCTTTGCTTAATTGAATCGTTTTGCGGAAGGATGCCGTATGGAGTTCAGTTCGCTGTTCAAGCTGCCGATCATCCAGGGTCCGATGGCCGGCGGCGCCACCACCCCCGAGCTGGTGGCTGCTGTCTCGAACGCCGGCGCCCTCGGTTCCTTCGCCGGCTCGCTGCTCGGCCCGGCCGCCCTGCGCACCCAGGTCGAGCGCATCCGCAGTCTCACCACCCAAGCTTTCCTCCTGAATTTCTTCGTCCAGCGCACCCCCACGCCTTCCACTGAAGAAGTCCAGCAAGGCGCCGAACTTCTGCGCCCGGTCTGGGAAAGCCTGGGCTGGACCGAACTGCCGCAGCCGAAGCAATGGTGCGAAGATTTCGACGCCCAGTTCGATACCCTCCTCGAACTGCGCCCGGCCGCCGCCAGCTTCACTTTCGGCATCCTCGACGCCGTCCAGGTCGAACGCCTGCACGCGGCCGGCATCCTGACCATCGGCACCGTCACCACGGTCGAGGAAGCGCTGGCCTGGCAAGCCATCGGCGCCGACGCCGTGATCGCATCCGGCATCGAGGCCGGCGGCCACCGCGGCACCTTCATCGGCCGTCAGGAAGACGCGACCCTCACTGCCCAGGAACTCTGGCCAGCCGTGGCGCAGGCGGTGCGCATCCCCGTCATCGCCGCCGGCAACATCATGACCGGCGCCGACATCCGGCAAGCGCTGGCGCTGGGCGCTGCGGCGGTGCAGATGGGCACGGCCTTCCTCGTCACCGACGAGTCCGGCATCCACCCGGCCTACAAGCAACGCCTGATCGACGCCGAAGGCCAGCCGACCCGCCAGACGCGCAGCTTTTCCGGCCGCTACGCGCGCGGCATCGAGAACCGCTTCATGCGCCAGATGGCATCGGTGGAAGCGCAAGTGCCGCCTTACCCCGTTCAGAATGCGCTGACCGGCAGCATCCGCGCGGCGGCTGCCAAGAACAACGATACCGAGCTGATGTCGCTCTGGGCCGGTACCGGCGTGGCACGGGCGCGGCCCATGCCTGCCAAACAATTGATCGAACTATTGGCATCCGAACTGCAGTCCTGACAGGAGACCCTGCGTGGAATCGGCTGGAGAATACGACTACATCATCGTCGGCGGCGGCACCTCGGGCTGCGTACTGGCGAATCGCCTGACCCGCAACAAGAACGTCAATGTGCTGCTGATCGAAGCGGGCGCGCGTGACGATTACCTGTGGATCCACATCCCGGTCGGCTACCTGCACTGCATCGGCAACCCGCGCACCGACTGGCTGTTCAATACCGAACCCGACCCGGGCCTGGGCGGACGCGCGCTGATCTATCCGCGCGGGAAAGTACTGGGCGGCAGTTCCTCGATCAACGGCATGATCTACATGCGCGGGCAGAAGGGCGATTACGAGCGCTGGGCCGATGCATGCGGCGACGATTCCTGGCGCTGGAACGAGGTGCTGCCGCTGTTTAAAAAGAGCGAAGACCATTACCGCGGGGCCAGCGAACTGCATGGCGCCGGCGGCGAGTGGCGCGTGGAAAAGCAGCGTCTGTCGTGGAAGATCCTGGATGCCTTCCGCGATGCGGCGGCAGAGGTCGGCATCGAGAAGGTCGAGGATTTCAATACCGGCGACAACGCCGGTTCCTCGTATTTCGAAGTCAACCAGCGCCGTGGCATCCGCCTGAACACGGCGAAAGCCTTCCTGAAACCGGCGGCCCAGCGCACCAACCTCACCATCATGACGGGCTGCCACGTGGAACGTCTGCTGATCGAGGAAGGCGAGGGCGGCAAGGTCTGCCGTGGCGTGCAGTTCACCGGCGGCGGGCGTGCCTTCACTGCCACCGCGCATCGCGAAACCTTGCTGGCGGCGGGGGCGATCGGTTCGCCGCATATCCTGCAATTGTCGGGTATCGGGGCGGCGGCGAGTTTGCAGCGCCACGGCATTGCGCCGCTTGTCGATTTGCCGGGTGTCGGCGAGAACCTGCAAGACCATCTGCAATTGCGCATGGTCTACAAGGTGACCGGCGTGAAGACGCTGAATACGTCGGCCGCGAACTGGTTCGGCAAGATGAAGATCGGCATGGAGTACGCGTTGTTCCGCAGCGGGCCGATGTCGATGGCGCCGTCGCAGCTGGGTGCGTTTGCGCGTTCGCATGCCGACGAAGCGACGCCGAACCTGCAGTACCACGTGCAGCCGCTGTCGCTGGAAAAGTTCGGCGATCCGCTGCATGGTTTTCCGGCATTCACGGCGAGCGTGTGCAATCTGCGGCCGACCTCGCGCGGGCATGTGCGGATTGCTTCGAACGACAGTTATGCGGCGCCGAAGATCACGCCGAATTACTTGAGCACGGATGCCGACCGGCGCACGGCGGCGCAGGCACTGGCGCTGACCCGGCGCATCGTGGCGGCGCCGGCATTGGCGCAATACCGTCCGGAAGAGTTCAAGCCGGGGCCGCATTACCGGACCGAAGAGGAACTGGCGCAAGCGGCGGGGCTGATCGGGACCACGATTTTTCATCCGGTGGGGACCTGCCGCATGGGGCGGCGCGAGGATCCGCAGGCGGTGGTCGACAGCGAATTGCGCGTGATCGGGGTGAAGGGCTTGCGCGTAGTGGATGCGTCGATCATGCCGTTCATTACGTCGGGGAATACGAATTCGCCGACCTTGATGATTGCGGAAAAGGCGGCGGAGATGATCGTGAAGCGGGCGGGCGCGTTAACGACGGCGTGAAGATTGCCACTAGCTGAACAAGGTAGGGTGGGCACTCCGTGCCCACGCGGTACGGGCGTCTCCGACAGTCGTTGGCAGCAACTCGGCGCTCGCGGTGTCATCCTCGGGCGCATCATGTGAATGAAGTGACTTGCGGTGGCACTGGCGAGCGAATAATCCTGGCCGCAGGTGCAAGCATGCGCACGTAACCGCGTGGGCACGGGGTGCCCACCGTACGGTTTGCGCACCGTCAAAGTGCATTTGTTGGCGGTTTTCTGGTATCCCGTCCGCACCGCGAAACAACTTGCTCAGCCGTGCAAATATGCACACCGGGTGCGCAAAACTACCCAGCCTGTGCGCCGCTGCACAAAGGCTGTGTTGTCTTGTGGACCATAACTCTTCTGTGTAATATCGGCTCAGTAGTTCTCGAGGCAGCACGTATAAAAACGTACCGGAGACACAATGGCAGACGTCATTCTTGAAACAAAGCGCCTCACCAAGGAGTTCAAGGGTTTCACTGCCGTCAACGGCGTCGACCTGCAGGTGCAGCGTGGCCATATCCACGCCCTGATCGGTCCGAACGGCGCCGGCAAGACCACCTGCTTCAACCTGCTCACCAAATTCCTGATCCCGTCGTCCGGCCAGATCCTGTTCAACGGCAAAGACATCACGGGCCTGAAACCCGCGCAGATCGCGCGCATGGGCATCATCCGTTCCTTCCAGATTTCCGCCGTCTTCCCGCACCTGACCGTGCTGCAGAATGTGCGCATCGGCTTGCAGCGCGGGCTCGGCACCAGCTTCCACTTCTGGCGCAGCGAAAGTTCGCTCGACCGCCTGAACCAACGCGCGATGGCGCTGCTGGCCGAGGTCGACCTGGAAAGCTTCGCCGACACCGTCACCGCCGACCTGCCCTACGGCCGCAAGCGCGCGCTCGAGATCGCCACCACGCTGGCGATGGAACCCGAGCTGATGCTGCTCGACGAGCCGACCCAGGGCATGGGCCACGAAGACGTCCACCGCGTCACCGAGCTGATCAAGAAGGTCTCGGCCGGCCGCACCATCCTGATGGTCGAACACAACATGAACGTCGTCTCCGGCATCTGCGACCGCATCTCGGTGCTGCAGCGCGGCGCCATGCTGGCCGAAGGCAGCTATGCCGAGGTCTCGAAAAATCCACACGTGATGCAGGCCTACATGGGCACGGCCGACGGCGAACTCGAAGGAGCGCATTCATGACCGCAGCGCTTGAGATCCGTAACCTGCAGGCCTGGTACGGCGAATCGCATATCCTGCACGACATCGGCTTCACGGTGGCGCAGGGCGAAGTCGTGACCCTGCTGGGCCGCAACGGGGCAGGGCGCACCACCACGCTGCGCGCCATCATGGGCCTGACCGGGCGCCGCACCGGCTCGATCAAGGTCAACGGCGTCGAGTCGATCGGCATGCCGACCCACCGCATCGCCCACCTCGGCGTCGGTTATTGCCCGGAAGAGCGCGGCATCTTCGCTTCGCTGTCGGCCGAGGAAAACCTGCTGCTGCCGCCGGTGCTGCCGAAGGGCGGCACCGCGATGTCGCTCGACGAGATCTACGAGATGTTCCCGAATTTGTACGAGCGCCGCCACAGCCAGGGCACGCGCCTGTCGGGCGGCGAGCAGCAGATGCTGGCGGTGGCGCGCATCCTGCGCACCGGCGCGCGCCTGCTGCTGCTCGACGAAATCTCGGAAGGACTGGCGCCGGTCATCGTGCAGACCCTGGCAC
>Ga0308160_10005405_pt1 | contig 13348 bp, 18 predicted proteins | sample PhyFR1_FD_201036 | JGI IMG/M metagenome (GOLD analysis project Ga0308160, IMG submission 201036) | Phyllosphere microbial communities from UC Gill Tract Community Farm, Albany, California, United States - DLSLF.R1 | ecosystem: Host-associated > Plants > Phyllosphere > Unclassified | place: USA... | reverse complement strand
TACGACGTTTTTGGCTGCTGTCCTTCGGATTGTACGTGCCCGTTCCGGCCCCTCTAGCCCCTCCGTTCCTCCGGGGCCTGCGGCCCGGGAAAGTCTTCTCCGGCGCTCCTTCGTCGCTTATTTCCTCCGAAGATTTCCCGGGTCTTGCCCTGCGGGTAGACGGGCCTGCACGGGCACAGCTCCGCATGCTTCGCCAGCAGCCAAAAACAACGAGGGGGAGAGGGGAGCTGGCCGGTCACCTGAGCCGCCCCACCCACCCAACTTCTCGGCAAGAAGGAGCAACACCATGAATGATCGCATTGCACGCGCAGCCCTGACCCGCCTGTTCGAACCCAACGACACGATTGGGCGGACCTTGGTGGGCAGGCTCGGCGCGTACGCCGCGCTGCGGCTCGCCACCGGCGCACAACCCGCCCACACTCTCCAGGACGTGACGCCCGAGGAACTGGCGGCTGCGTTGAAGCGCTGGGCACCCCGCGTGCCGGACCTGGCCCCGGAGAAGGACCTGGCCACCATCGAAGGCCTAGGCGGTGGCTTCCTGATCCCCGGTGATGAGCACTGGCCCACCGGGTTGGACGACCTTCCGGACGCACCCTTTGGCCTCTGGTACCGGGGCAACATCGGGAACGGGATCCCCGCCCCCTCCCGCTGCGCTGCACTGGCAGGATCACGGGACTGCACGAGCTACGGCGCGGCCGTGACCGGGGACATCGCTTACAGCCTGGCGCAGCGCGGCATCTGCGTCATCGCAGGACTCGCCTATGGCATCGACGCCCACGCTCACCGCGCCGCACTTGCCGGAAGTACCGGAGAAGGCCCGGCCACCATCGCTGTGCTCGCCGGAGGGCTTGACCGCGATTACCCGTCCGGCAACGCCGACCTTGCGGCCGCGATCCGCGGCAACGGCCTGACCCTCTCCGAGCTGCCCCCAGGATCCGCCCCGACACGGTACCGCTTTCTGCAGCGGAACCGCATCATCGCCGCCCTGGCCGGAGTGACCTGCGTCGTCGAGGCACGCTGGCGCTCCGGTGCCCTGAACACCGCTTACCACGCCGAAACCATCGCCCGGCACGTCGCGGCCGTCCCCGGCAGCGTCCACAGCGCCAACTCCGCAGGATGCCACCGGCTTTTGAAGGACGGCGCCGCGGCACTGGTCACCGACGCGGCCGAACTGACCGAATTGCTCGCCAGCTAGGCCCCGGGGGTGGCCGGTCTTTCGGGGCCGGTCACCGCGGGCGGTCCGCCGTCGTGGCCGGCTTTGGTTGGTGGTCGCCGGCGGCGGACCGCCAATCCCGCAGCGGTCAGGTGCCCGGCTGGCGGCCGCCGGCGGCAAGCCAGGGGTTGGTGGTGTCGTTGGGTTGTCTCTGGGCAGGAGAGTGAAAGGGCAGGCTCGCAGTGCTCGCCCTGGTTTCCGCTGCGCTTCAACCAGTTGAAGGGCGTCCGCTGGCGCGGCCGCGCTTCAACCAGTTGAAGGGCGTCCGCTGGCGCGGCCGGCTGTTGGGTCCAGCGGGCGCCGTCGCAGAGCTCCGGACCCCCTGGCCCTGTTTGTCTACGACATTTTTGGCTGCTGTCCTTCGGATTGTACGTGCCCGTTCCGGCCCCTCTAGCCCCTTCGTTCCTCCGGGGCCTGCGGCCCGGGAAGTCTTCTCCGGCGCTCCTTCGTCCCTTATTTCCTTTCGAAGATTTCCCGGGTCTTGCCCTGCGGGTAGACGGGCCTGCACGGGCACAGCTCCGCATGCTTCGCCAGCAGCCAAAAACAACGAGGGGGAGAGGGGAGCTGGCCGGTCACCTGAGCCGCCCCACCCACCCAACTTCTCGGCAAGAAGGAGCAACACCAATGACCGCAGCACCCACGCTCGAAATGCTCGACCCGGCAACGCTGACCGTCGATATCAACGTCCGCAAGGACGCCGCCCTGACCTCCGATTTCATCGCCAGCATCAAAGAACACGGCGTCATGGAACCCGTGATCGCCCACCGCAAGGACGACGGCACCGTGCACGTCCTGATGGGCCAGCGCCGCACCCGCGCCGCTGTCGAAGCCGAACGGCCCCGGATCCCGGTCATGATCATCGAGTCCCCCGAAGAAGCCGAACGCATCGTCACACAGGTGGTCGAGAACATCCAGCGCGCCGAACTCACCGAGGCCGATGAGGCCGACGCCTACCACCAGCTGTCTCTGATTGGTGTCTCGGCCGCCGCGATCGCCAAGAAGACCGGACGGACAAAGACCACCGTCGAGTCAGCACTTAAAGCCAAGTCCACCGAGACCGGAGCCGCCGCCCTGGGCAAGGGCTACACCATCGAAGAAGCCCTTATTCTCGCGGAATTCTTTCTTATGTGGACACTGCGAGCCTCACGGAGGATGAAGGCTGGGGGTGTTGCACTGGGAAGGTGACGCAGATGCGGGTTGTTACGACCAAGTCATCCGGGGTGGTTTCATCGGTGACACTTCATGACCGGGACGGTGCCAAGGTTGTGCCTGTGTGCAGATTCCTGCAGCACATCCTGGATTCGGGCGGGAGCCCGAATACCGCCTCCGCCTACGGATTTGATTTGAAGAACCTGTTCGAGTTCCTGGACCAGGCCGACATCGAGTGGAACGATTTCCGGCCCGCCGTTGCTTTGGACTTCCTGGGGTGGTTGCGGAGGCGCCCTAGTCGGCGGCCGGCGCAGCGACTGGGTTTGCCGTGACCGGGTCCGAAGGCCGGTTGTTGGCGCCAGCCACCGCTGCCCGCGTGTTGGCAGCTGTGTCGAGCTTCTATGAGTGGGCCATCATTGCGGAGCTTTTCGATGCCGAGAACCCGATGCGCCGCCAACCGGACGCGGTGCTGGCGAGGGTGGCGGAACGGCACCGCCCGTTTACAGGTGGGGCGAGCAGACAGCAGCCTATCCGGCGGCAGATCCGGGTCAAGCTTCCCCTCCGGTTGCCGCGGCCGCTGGCCGAGCCAGAGGTCGAGGCCCTGTTGGAGAGCATGACCTGCCTTCGGGATCTGGCCATGGTGTTGTTGATGCTCGACGGGGGCTTGCGCCCTGGGGAAGTCCTTAGCCTTCACCTGCGGGACATCTCATACGGCCGCAGGCGCGTCGTCGTCCGCAAACGCGACGACCACCCCGGCGGGGTGAGGGGAAAGTCCCGCCAGGAGCGGGTCGTGGATGTCCTGGAGCCCCGCACCCTAGATGCGGTTAACAGGTACGTCTTACGGGAACGACCCTCACGGTCCGCGAGCCCTTTCCTTTTCCTTGTGGGCGGGCATGGGGCCAGGGCCTGCGAGCCGCTGTCCTATCCCGCGCTGGTGCGTTCGCCCGCCGGCTGGATGGCCTCGGTCTTCGAACACCCGAAAAAACACCGCATGCACTGCGCCATACGCACGCGAGCCTGATGTGGGAGGCGGGAATGCGTGAATTGGCCCTTCAACAACGCCTGGGACATGCTTCACCGGAATCCACACGTATCTATACCCGGGTCTCGGACGCCCAAGTCAGGGATGAATATCGCGCCGCACTGGGCAGCCTCAAGTGAGCCCGGGGACCGGCGCACTGAAGCGGGCTACTTTTCCCTCGGCCCCCAGGCATGCTTCGGAAACCGAGTACGGTGCCTGGGTTAAAGCCCATGTCCCGAACCAAGCCGCACGTTACGAGCGGATGGCAGCCTACCGCCGGTTCGTCCGCGCTTGGCCGGATTTGGAGGAATGGTTCGCCGCGCCCCTCCTGGTGAGGGCTGGTTTCACCGGCGGTCCTCTACGCGCGACGGGGCGCACCGGCACGTTCAGCGCCAGCGGCTATCTGGTGTATCTGGCCCTTGTCCACGGCATCGGCCTGGATCATGAGTTCCTCTTCGTCCGTAAGTACGCGCGGCTCTTCAGCGTTCAGGCCGGCGGCCGCGGGCTGGGCGTAGACCTGGAGTTGTTGGACACTCACGCAGCACGCCTGACGGAACTCGGTTACGGCGCCACCTCGTCCCGTTCCAACCTCACCTGGACGATCGGACGGCTACTGCTGTCTCGAGGCGATCCCGACATCACAGTCATCACCGCCGAGGACCTGTTCGATCTGGCTGAGAAGATCCGCAGCTTTGGGCAGCGGAAGGACTTCGAGGAGCTGCGCGCGGCGCTTTACCGGAAGTCTCCCTGGCAGATGACAGGGGAGGACGCCGGAGAACGTTTCATCAGAGCCCATCTGGCCAAAGTCCATTGCCTCCACGTCCTGCTGTTCAACATCAATCAGGTGACAGAACCGCCTATGACCGGGACAGTCCGCCGTGCGGGCTGGGAAGAGAATCTGCTGCCCGAGCCCTGTCCGCCCTTGATCCGGGCAGTTATCGAGCGCTACCTTCTTACCCGCCTGGAGGCAGGGTTTGACCGCCCGCAGACCGTCAGGCTGGCCCGGGACGGCCTACGCCGGCTGGTCAACTGGCTGGGACGCGAACACCCCCACATTACTTCCCTTGCTCAGTTGGACCGGGCCCTGATCGAAGACTACCTGCGATGGCTGCCCACCTACCTCAGCCAGAACACCGGCGAACCTTTGCATGCAAGGACCCGCAAACACGAAATCAACGCCATCGGCAGCTTCTGCCGCGACACCGGAATCTGGGGCTGGGACCACGTTCCAGGCCGGCCCTTGCTGACCACCCGAGACGCGCCCCGCAATCCCCAAACCATTCCCCGCTACCTGCCACAACATGAACTGGATGCCTTGATGAGTGCCGTCGACGGGCTCACAGATCCCCTGCAGCGGACCGCGTTGCTGCTCCTGCGCTGGTCAGGGGCACGGCGGGACGAGATTAGGCGGCTGACCTGCGACTCCCTGACACTTATGTCGGCGGCCACCCCCGGCTGCGGATCCCGGTCGGCAAAGGCCACTCCGAACGACTGATTCCGCTGCACCCTGACGCAGCTGCCGCACTGCAGGAAGCCATCAAACTCGCCAAGACCACGAAAGCGGTACCCCGTCACGACCCCACCACAGGCAGATTAGAAGAGTACGTTTTCATCCGCAAAGGCCGCCTCCTGTCCTCCGCCACTCTTTTCGACGACGCCTTCGAAAAGGCCTGCACAGCCGCCGGACTGGTCGACGCCAACGGAACCAGGACAGTGAGTGCGCACAGGCTCCGCCATACCCTGGGCACCCAACTTGCCGAGAACGGGGCACGGATACAGACGATCATGACCATATTGGGGCACAAGAGCGCAGCCATGTCCATGATCTATAGCCGCATCTCCGACCCGGAAGTCCGGCGTCAATACGAAGCTGCCCTTACAGCCGGCAACCGCATGGCCGGCCCTGCAGCCGAGGCACTCATGAACGACAAACTCGATGACCAGGCCCTCCACTGGCTACAGACCAACTTCCTCAAAACAGAACTGGAGCTTGGCCACTGTCTCCGGCTGCCCGCTGAAGGTCCTTGTGAATGCGAGCTCATGCTTTCATGCCCAAAATTCCTCACCACAAGCGAGTACGTCCCCAGGCTCCAGGCACGATTGAACCGCGAGAAAGACCTCATCGCCGATGCCCAGCTCCGGGGATGGCCGCGTGAAGTTGAACGCCACGAGGCAACACAACGCCGCATAAGAAAGCTGCTGACCGACCTGGACGAGAGCCTCGGTGGTTAATCATTTGACTTGACTAATTGGGTCCCCGCTGTTTGACTCCCAGCGGGGGAGCGAAGTGAATGGTCCGTCCCCCACTAACAATGATTTGGGGGAACGAACTTTGAAGAAGTTGAAAATGACATTTGTTGCCGTAGCTGCCGCTGCGCTCTGTCTGACCGCAGTGCCACCAGCCACGGCTTCAAATGGGAAGAGCGAAAGCCACGAAGCCCAGGTGGATAAGATTTTGGCATCGAAGTACTGGAGCCAAACAACGCCGGCAACAGAGGTTCAGAAGGCGAACCGCAAAGCTCTACCAGTCGATGTAAAGGAGGCCTTGGCCGCCATCGCACTTGATGAGACCCTCAACGACGAACAGTCAGCAGTACTTTCTGCTGCCGGTCTTGCCGAACTGGATCCAAAGAACACGACTTGGAAATTCTCCGAAGCTGAAACGGTGGCGGTGCCAGTTGAAAAGTCACCAGTAGCCTCACCGCTGACCATGAACCTGATGGCAGCGCAGTGCTGGATCACGACGGCGGAAGTCCAGAAGTGGAGTTTTGCGACTCAATCTTTCGGTTGGAAACGGCAGGTTGATTGGTGCGCCGACGGGTCGCGAGTGACCAGCCGCCACAGGGACTTTCCCTCTGTCGGATACGTGGACTTCACGTATCACTATCGAGGAGCGGACGGTATCCAGGCGAATCCTGTAGGCGGTTGGCAGGTGCGCACCTACCAGTCCGCCACTTTCGAACAGTGCCCCACTCACCTGGGATGCACAAACACCTACCGGCCTTGGATCGAATTCCAGTTGTATGGCAACAACACCGCGACACATACTAAAGGTGTCTGAAACTTGTTGATGGAGCTTAGGGGGAGCAGTGAATAAGTGGGCATGGATCCTGGTACTTACGGGAACGGCATTTCTCGTGTTCGTTCTGCCATACATCATGGCAGCGTTTGCTGTTGCCCCGAATGGAACCGAAACTCTTCTGCTGGTACTCCTACTCTGGGCCGCCACTTGGATGGTAAGCCGTAGGCGTGCTCGAGGGAGCGCAACAACGAGGTAAGACTCAAAGTTGATCCAGAGACAAGGAGGACCGCGCGAAAATGGCGCGGTCCTCCTTGTCTTACGGGAATCAAGCTCCCCCGTCCAGCGTCGTGCGGTCGCAAACTGACGTTCTCGGGGAACGCGGGCTCGTATTCGCAGAACGACCTTGACGGCCAGAATCTGTCCACATAATTGAGTCAGACGAGGAAGCCACCGCTGAGCTCGAATCGGTCATCATGGACGAACCCGACATGCTCCTGCACGTCACCCAGCAGTTGCGCGACAAGCGCGACCGCGCCGCCGCGCTGGCCGCACTCACCGCAGAGCTGGAAGCAGCCGGAACCATCGTTGTTCCCGAATGCGGCTACGGGGAGGACAGCGAAACACTGCGCGTCACGTCGCTGAAAAGGCCAGACGGAGAACCGGCCACCGACGAGGACGGCAACGCCGTCTACATCGAGACGGACTATCGCGGCGAACACTCAACCGTCACCGTGGTCACCGGCTGGAAAGACCTGGGCTTCACGCTCCGCTACTACAGCGGCTACGGCACCTCTTCGGCCCCCAAAGGCCCCATGACCGACGAGCAGAAGGCCGAACGGAAGACCCTGATCGAGAACAACAAGCTGATGCAGTCAGCTACCACCGTCCGGCGTGAATGGGTCAAGAACCTGCTGGCGAAGAAGCAGGCCCCCAAGGGCTGGCAGTACTTCACCCTCCACGCGATCACCCACCACTCCGAAACCGCCAGCGGTTACGAAGGGAAGGTGGCCGCAGAAATGATCGGGGCGAAGTTCGAAGAGTCCAGCCAGTGGGCGTGGAACCCGCTCAGGGACCATGTCGCCAAAACGACCACCCGGCCGGAGTTTGGACTGATTGCGCTGATCTGCGCCGGGTATGAAAAGACCATCCAGAAAGACTCGTGGCGCTCACCGAGCCAAACCCACCGGGACTACCTGAACCAGCTGGTCGCATGGGGATACACCGCAAGCGAGGTTGAGCAGATCATCATCGACAGCGGCGAAAAGACCGAGACAGCCGGATAGACCATGGCTTCTGTGCCGGGCGGCGGATCCCAAACCCCGCCCGGCACGGGCCCAGCCCAATCGCCGCAGGAAGGCCAGGAACCTTCCAGAAGTCGGGCGGTCCGCCGCCCAAGGCGAACCACAGCAGCCACTCACCAGCGGCGGACCGCCATCACGCGTCCACCACACGCATCACCAGTTGCCGCGCTGCCAGGGACAGCGACGTCGCAGGGGCGGCTGCAGCAACCACCGACAAAATTCAGCTAGGCTGAATTCGTAGATTTCCTTTGCCGAGGAGAACGCAGAAGGGCCGGCTCATTTTCTGAGCCGGCCCTTCTTGTCTCCCCACGCATCAAAGCGCCAAAGGGATGGTGTAGCAGTGTAGCAATCAGCCCGGGACATTCCTGGGATCGTTGCCGTAACTGTTCTTGGAACCGATCTGGCCGTCCTGATTTTTGATGACGTGCTCGACCTTGTCCGCCTGGGCAGCTTCCCGGCCCGCAGCTGCCGCTTCATCCTTCGTGCCGTAGCCGACGCCGAACGCGCGGTCGCTGCCCTCGCGCTTGTTCTTCCACGAACCGTCTTCGTAGTACGTCTCAATGTCACCCTGAGCCACTGCATACTCCTTCTGCCGTTCGGTTCCCTGACACCTGCTACGCAAATGCGGATAGAGAAAAACCCCGCAACACGAGCAGTGGCGGGGCCTCCCTGGCAACCACTCCGCCTGATGGGGGATAGGCGGAGAAGCTGACACCAAACTAATAAAAAGCATGCTTACGTTTCAAGTTGGCGCGTCTTCGGAAGCCGCAAGCTGCGCGAAGAAAGAGAACCGCACGGACACGTTCCCCATGGTCCAAGCCCTGCGCTGCCGACGAACGTCCACCCCGGTCGATCTTCCTCCAGCAGGGATGCTTCTATATTCGTCAAGTTCATTCAGCCTCGCTGGGAGAACAGTCTCAGAGACGGCCGGAATCCGGCGCTGACTGGTCGGCGAGCAGGGATAAACCAGCGTCTCCGGCCGCTACTTCCAAGGCTCCTCTGTCCGTTTCAAATGCAGCAATCTTCCAAGTACGCATGAGCTCAGCTGGTTTCTTAGGCGGAGCGCCAAGCAAGCGATAGGCGGACAACTCGCCGAACTCACGCAGATTCCCGCCCGGAGAGAGCTCGGCCCCCAGTGGTTGAAAGGTGATCTTCCCATCCTTCACTTCCGCGAGTCCCCGTTCCCACCTATCGCTCAGCGAGCCTGGGAATGAATGGGGGTAACGGATTGCACACTCGAGGAGACCTCGTTCAACGTCCCGCATAAGACGAGCTTCTCTTTCGGAAGTTGCCAGTCGTCCAACAACAAACGAGCAAGCAGCCATGAAAGCGATAGTCAGTCCAATTGAGGGCCAGAACCCAACGCGAGCATTGAGGCTGCTGGAAACCAAAATGCCGGCGAGGAGCAGCCACCAGTACGATCCCCTGTGGACTCTTTCCCACCTTCCGAGAGGTGACGGTTTGAGGATCTCAGCTGGCATGCCTCGATGGTAGCGGTTGTCTGAATAACCAAACAGAAGTTCGCAACCCTAAACCGCACATTCTGATTTTTAGCGCCTAATAAGCAGGGCCCAGTATTCCGTGCCCACTCGGAATCTCGCGAGCCACATTGAGGGTTCGAAAAATTTGTCGAGTGATGTAGCGCTTCAAACTACGGATGATTTCCTTCTTGTTGCGCCCTTCACGCGTCCGTCGGACTACGTACTCCCTGGTGTCCTGGTGGCTGCGCATTCTCACGATGGCGATGGTGTGGATGGCCTTGTTCAATTGACGGTCCCCACCGCGATTGAGCCGGTATCTGGTCGTTCCGCCTGATGAGGCTGGGATCGGGCAGGTGCCGGCAAGTGCGGCCAGTGCGGCCTCGGAGCGGATGCGGCCTGGGTGGGACCAAGCAGTGAGGATCGCTGCGGCGCTAATTGGCCCGACGCCAGGCATGTCCAGGAGTGCGTGGTTGGTCTGCTCGACCAACAGCGCCATATCAGCCCTGTTCTGCTCAAGCTGGTCTTCAAGGGCGAGGATTTGTTTGGCCAAGCGGGTAGCCTCGGAACGACTTACCCGAGTGCCGACACCTTCGTCCCGTGTCCTCCACGCTGCAACCGTTCCGATCGTTTTAGGAGTCAAAGACTTACGGAGATCGATTCCTAGGTCGACGACTCGCAGCAGCGCGATCAACGAATTGATAGCCGCGGTTCGTTCGCGGACCATAGAAGTCCTGGCAACGGTGAGGACCCGTAACGCCGTGTGGTGTTGGCCGGCACGCGGTTCTCGCAGTTCGTCCGTCTCAATGCCTAGAACGGTCCTGGCTGCGCGAGCTGCGTCGATGCCCTCTGATTTGCCCCTTTTTCTACCAACCCGACGTTCGGGAAAAGGTGCCTCGATGACCCGATACTCCAACTCCGTTGCCAACTGGTGAAACTTCGCACCATACGATCCGGTTCCTTCCATGGAGAGCAGTACGCGTGAGTTATCGCCGGTGCTGCGACGAGAAACCCAGCGCAATGCCCGGCTCATCCCTGTGCTTGTTGAAGGGAAAGTTTCGTTTGCGATCTCGGCTCCTGTGAGCGCGGAAATGATTGCCAAGGTGTGCGTTCTCGAGTGCGTATCGATGCCAACAACAAAGTCATAAGACTGCGCCACGACGGCCATTTGTACCTCCTGCAGTTCCTTCGGATCAGGGCGGGTATCAGTGGAATACGGCGAGGCAAGTCTGGGATGGGCCACAACCTAAGGCTGGGCAGGCTTCTAATCAAGCCATCGCAGTAGACAGAACCGATGCTGGACTCTGGATAGGCGGGCAGATCCCTGCAAGCGCACCTCGCGGTAAAACCGAAGGGCAAAACGACACAAGGGCCACGCCCGTCCAAAGTCACAGCACCAGCCTGCCAGCCAGTCTCAGACCGGGTATTCAAACACTCCCAGACGACACCTATTCGGCACTGCTACTCCAGCCAGGTGCCTACACCACCGCTTCGACACGGAACTTCTCAGGCACAGGGGGTTGCGGTCACGGCGAACCTGCGGGGATGACCACAGTAGCCGGCGGCGGGGCTAACCGTCCGTAACCGTGGTCGAGGGGGCAGGAAGCGGCCCATTTGACACAAATAGTTTTCAAAAAAGCCCTAGAATAAGCGGCGAAACCCCTATTCATTCAGTTGAATGATTGCTAGAATTGAGGTAGCAAGTCAGCCAGTCGAACGAAACTTATTTGATACGAAACCAGGTGCTGAAAATGACTGCTTCACCCACCGCTTACACGGTTTACACCAAGCCCGAGTGCCCGAACTGTGAAAAGACGAAGGACTACTTCGACTCCAAGGGCATCACCTATACGGCCGTGGACATCACTGAAGTGCCGGCAGCACTGGAGTACATCACCGCCGAACTCGGCTACTCTCAGGCGCCTGTCGTGGTGAACAACACCGATGACCAGGACCACTGGTCCGGCCTGCGCCGCGACAAGCTTGTCCAGGCGGCCATGAGTCACAAGGCAGCGTGAGGACCGTGAGCACCGCGCGCCCGGTCGTCGGGTACAAACTCAGCCCACGGATCCCGTTGGAGGTGGAGCTGTTCCGGAAGGTCAACCCCAGCGGCAGGATCCACCCCGACACAGTGGACCCCTACGTCGTGGAACCTGTCATTGTGGAACCCCTCATGGAGGACCCGTATGACGGCTACGCCTTCCCCGAAATGGGAGGGGATGACGGGTACCTGGAGGCGATCAGCGGCGCCCCGCTCGGCGAGGGCGGCCTCTGGGACGAAAACACCGCGAACCAGTACCAACCCAACGACCTCACCTACGACAAACCGGGTGGGACCGAACCTCAGAAAGAACCCGCAACAGACACCGAGAACATCACCAGCGCACGAGGAAAAGGAACCATCATGGCCGGCGAAACCACCATTACAGTCATCGGAAATTTAACTTCGGATCCAGAACTCCGCTTTACGCCTTCGGGATCCGCGGTAGCGAACTTCACCATCGCCTCCACGCCCAGGACTTTCGACCGGCAGTCCAACGAGTGGAAGGACGGGGAGACGCTTTTCCTCCGGGCCAGTGTCTGGCGGGAGGCGGCGGAGAACGTGGCCGAGTCCCTGACCAAGGGCATGCGCGTGATCGTGGCCGGACGGCTGAAGTCCCGTTCCTACGAAACCAAGGAGGGCGAGAAGCGCACCGTAATCGAGCTCGAAGTGGACGAAGTCGGCCCCTCACTCCGGTATGCGAACGCCAAGGTAAACCGAACCCAACGCAGCCCCCAGGGTGGGCAGGGGAGTGGCTTCCAGGGCAGCGCGAACAGCCAGCCCCAATCCGGGCCGCAGGACGATCCCTGGGCCGTGCCGGCCAACAGCAACGCCGGCGGCGGCTGGGGTAACGGACCCGACTCCGAACCTCCCTTCTAAAGCAGTACAGCTGACGGGGGCGGCGGATACGCTGGCCCCGACAGGCACCACCGGCTAATCCCAGCCACGAGTAAAAAGGAACACCGTTATGACGCACGCCGATGACCTCCGCGCCTGGGCCAGGGGCATGTACACCATCGAGGCGGCAACGGAGCTGCTGTTGCGGGGCTTTGGCGGGAAGTTCGCTGCCCCGGGGAACCCCTGGGTGCACACGAGCACCGAGCCGCAAGGGCCCGGGCAGGTAAATGCATGGATCGACTTCGCGTCCATCCCGGAAGAAGCCGGTCCGCTGTCAGGTGGGGAGCACCGGTTTCTCATGCTGGCTGCGTCCCTGGCTGAGGACGTCCCGGTCGTTTTAAGTGACATTGTGCCGGGGCTGGATCGCGAGAACCTGGACCTGGTCCTGGCTGCGATTGCTCATGCTGGCGGCAGTCACCAGCACTCCGATATCCGCTTCAATGAGGACGGGTCGATGTCCCGCGGGAAGGGCTATCTGGTCAGCCTGCACCCTTGGCCGCAGCCGGTGCGTACTGTCTAGCCAGGAGCTTTGTTGATGGCGAAACCGAAGAAGGTTCCGGCGTTCACGCCGTATTACACGGAGGACCAGGCGGGGCAGGTCCGGGCAGCGTTCAAGGCCGCGGGCCTGCAGGAAGGTGACGCGAGTGTTTCGGACCTTATCGTCCGGGCAACGATGCGTGAGGTGAAGCGCCTGCAACGCAAGTACAACGCCGGCAAACCGTGGCCTCCGGTACAGGCCGGTGAACTACGCCGGGGACAGAGAACGATGGATGAAATGCAGCACCGAAACGAGGAAACATAACCGTGGCCAAGCGGACCGAAGAAACAAGCAAGAACAGCGCGCCGGTGGCCGGCCCATTTCCCAGGATGCTGACGCTGGACCAGGTCGAGGAAGTCCTGAACCTTGGCAAACCGTTGGTCTACGCTCTGGTTCGCAGTGGTGAACTGAGGGCGGCGCAGTTCGGCGGTAGGGGTGTTTGGAGGGTCCGCGAAGACGATCTCGCCGCGTACATTGACGCGGCGTATGCGAAGACGGCGGAGCGTATCGCCGCCGGTCAGATTACCGAAGGTGATGCACCCGCGGAAGACTGACAGCGGGAACCGGAAACGTCGAAGGCCGACACCGTACTGAACTGGTCCCCGAAAGTTGGACTCTCGAACTTGTGAGATCTTCACTTTAGCGGGCAGTGATCGGCTCTTCACGGAAAGGCTTCGTCCCTCGTGGG
>Ga0308160_10005404_pt1 | contig 13349 bp, 14 predicted proteins | sample PhyFR1_FD_201036 | JGI IMG/M metagenome (GOLD analysis project Ga0308160, IMG submission 201036) | Phyllosphere microbial communities from UC Gill Tract Community Farm, Albany, California, United States - DLSLF.R1 | ecosystem: Host-associated > Plants > Phyllosphere > Unclassified | place: USA... | reverse complement strand
CGTGTTCCCTCGCAGACTCGCGATTCTCTGGGCTAGACCCAATTGGTTGTCCTACTTTTTCATCATTACCTTTCTCACCTTCTTCGTCTACCTCATCACAAGAACCCTCCACCTCATTCTCAAATCCCGGGAATCCTTGTCGCCTTCCTTGCCCGCCTTTGATCCGGATTCAGCCGGGACCAACTTGGGAGGAAGACGTAAAGCGGACACCTCGAACAAGGTCGTCAAGGCGTTCAAGCGCGTGGTGGCGATGTGGAATGTGGGGCAAATGTGGGCAGTTGTCAAGGGTGAAAGGTTATTGGAGCGCACCCCGGATGAGAGGTTGTTATGGTTGACAGGGGTCGGGTGGGCCGTCGTCGGAGGGAGCTTGGCGGGGGCTTGTTTGGTCTTCACCAAGGCTGTGTGAGTCGGGTTTGCGTTGATATGGAGCTGGTGGATGGGATGCGACGCTGAACCTTGTCTCGATTTCCAGCGTCAAGCTTTTGCAATTACCAGGAAAACCAGTGAGTGGTTTATTGCCTCTGTCGCGCCACTTGGCCCACGCTAATCAAACCGCTCTTCCTCGCTTTAGTTTTCGCACCCTGTCGCTTTGGTCACGTTGTTCTTTGTCGCTGTGACTGCCGTTCTTCAGATCATCTGCCTGAACAAGGGTCTGAAGGCAGCCGACTCGACGTTGATTGTGCCGCTGTTCTACGCCGGCTATACTGTGCTAGGGTGAGTCGATTACGACATGCTGGCTGAGATCTCGCTGCTGACCGAGCTTGACCTGCTGCAGATTTGTAAACTCGCTTTTGTTCCTGGACCAGGTCGGTGCTTACGAGACTTGGGTCCTCATCGCCGTCTTTTCTTCGATCGCCTTGTTGGTCGGGGGTGTGGTGAGTTTCAGCAACATCGGGCTTCTTGCGAACCACGAAAGGTCTGACATATTCGCTCCGTCACAGGTCCTCCTGTCCCTCAAAAAGACCGACGAGGACATTGAGCCCAGTCCTTCTCGAGGATCGACGGTATCGGCTACCAATCCATCCATGCGTCTCAATCCGATTCATCATTCTAGGAACCAGAGCAACTCGGGTGCAGTGGCGTCATCATCCTGGACAGGCAATGAGAGGCCCAGCGGGACCCGCTCACGCAGCAATTCGGCTCGAAGCGCCAACAAGGGGGAGGAGGGATATGCGCTCAAGGGCGATCATCAGGCCTGGGCGATCGGCGACGACAGCGATGATGATACCGACGCGGGTGATGTCTCTGCCCACGCCCTCGATCGCAACAGTACTTCGCGGCCAAGGGCGGATGATGAGCGAGGAGGCTTACTGTTTGACGAGGCCGAAGAAGACGAGGATGAGGCGAGGATAAGAGTTGATTCGAAACCCACTGGAACGCCACCAAGTTATGAATCGGTCGGCAAGCGGGGTTTCAGTGATGATGAAGATGAAGACCCGTTCGGCGATTTCGAGGAGAGCAAGAACAAGGCCAAATAGATGAGTAGATGTACAATTCCTATCGAGATACAGTTGGAAGATGGTGGTCGAAGAACGATTGCAGGACCATTTCTTATGAAAACGGAGTGCCCGCCGTTCTTCCCGCTGTCAGAGAGCCGTAGTCAGCACATTCCACTCTGGTTGCGGCTCGGAACGACGGATCTGTACTCACGATACATGTAACCCATCCCATCCTCATCCTTCGGCTTGACGCTGACAAAGTGATTCGGCTGCTTTGGCAGAGAGTTAGCCTCGTCAAAGGCGTCGAGTTTGGGCTTTTCCTCTTTGGGTTTCCGCTTGACCATCCAATACCGCCACAACGCGAACAAGAGGATCTGCAGAAGTTCGACCTCGTGAATAAGTGAGCTCGGCGGTCGACGTCGCTGCCTGACTTACCAATCCTAGCAGAGCGCCGATGAGACCACCTATCACGGAACCCGCTGAAGCACCTTCGCCTGTGATATAGCCAGGTCCCATCGCTGCAGGGGTCACCGTCGTTCGGACAGTCTGGGCGGGTGAGGCCGTTGGTGGCGACGAAGATGGTGTAGCTCCGACAGCACATCCCGATCTATTGCGATCAAACTCGATAAGGCACAGCATTCCAGAAGATAAATGACCAGACGAGCTTACCCAAAGCAAGCTACCCCTTGGCCCCATACTTTGAAGGCGTCGAGCGCTAAGCTCAAGCCATCTACGTCGTTCCGCAAGAACAGCGAGTGCTCCTGCTGGACTAGACCCGTCACGAAACCAAGCGTCTGCTGAGCGACAAACACAGGGGCCGATGCATTGTATTTGAAGGTGATCTGGTTGTCCACGATCAGCGTGTAGCACGATAGGGTCGGTCCTACTGGACCGATTATCTCGATGGCTGTCCCTGATATAGAAGATATCTCAGTCGCTACTAAAGGTGAAAACCGCGACATCAACACAGTCTTGACTCACCGGTGAACATCAGGGTAGCATTGGCATCCTTGGTTGCAGTGAAGCTCAATGTCCGGTCTCTGCTTTGACTGACAAGCTGGTCTGGTATTATCTTGACGTCTCGAGCTCCTCCGGCTGCAGCAAATCCCGTGTAATTGATTTGATCTGCAGAGTCGTCAAGCGATGCATTTACTGCCGTCGAGCTTAATACAGAGAATGTTCAGCCTCATCGATCGCTTTCACAAGCGAATTGATTGCCATACCCAGGGGTCACTAATAAGGTTTCGACCAAGGCTCCACCGAAAGTGAAAGCTTGGTTGGGATCGCAAACGCCGGTACACCCGACATTGAGCTTGATATCGCGAGGGCCGAACGGTGTCACTGTGCCGTTAGTAGTAGTGGCCGTGAGGTCAACTCGGGATCCAGAACCCGTCAGAGTCGCTTCAGATGACGATCCAACTTGTATAGTTGCTGTTTGGGGCTGAGCACCGCCATAGGACGTGAAATATGGCGTGAACCCGGTGGCTAAAAGATGCGAAATCCCTCAGCAAAGCTCGATCTAGCAGTGCGCCGCACACCTTACCAGAAATGCCGCTCAGGCTGACCCCTGAGCCACTCAATCTGCCAGCGGTACGATATGGTGTTCCAACGCTTCCGCTCAGGGCATCCTGTGATGAAGCACTGACAGACGTATTCGCCGAGGACCAGGACCCATCGTTTGCAAGAACGGCAGAAAGGAAGGGGGTATAAGAGAATAGGGGCGAGCTTGCGGCCAGGAAGATCGCCTGGATTTGAGATGAAGAATTCATGGAGAGGGATGTCGCACTGGCTATGATTGAGAGGTGATGGAATCTGATAACAGAGAAGATCGCTCGGAAGAGAAAGATGATTTCATGACCGAGAAAGCCTGTCCTGCAGTCAATATATTTGAAACGCGCGGTGGCGTTGCCCCTCGCTAAATAAAGGAGGTCGATGTGTTTCGTTTTCAAACCTCTCGATACGTATTGATATATGCTTCAATAAGCGAGATTCAGGCCCGCAAATTCGTCTTCAATGGCTTGTTAATATAGCGTGATAAGCTTTCTTGATTCGGTCTCCATGTCGTACCCTTTCGAATATGGCCATGTGCAGCGCGCGCTCATGATGACGAGTTGCATGACTATATGTAAGCCAAGTCGTGTGCACATCACCGATTTCTGCTGATCGCTCACCAGCTGTCCTTCAGGTATGAGCCAAATGGACATGAGCGACGAGACAATGGTGTTCTACCGCCTGCTCAAGTCAATCACTATCGGTGGCGTCACGTTGATTGCGTTGGCCCATATGATTACGACCTATCATCAGTCGGAGCAGGACGCCGCGAAGAAGCTAAAGGAAGTCCCTCAAAAGCTGAAAGACGCCGCTAAAGAAGCGAAAGAGCAAGAAGCAAAAGCAAGCGTTTCCGTATCTCGGCTGCCCGTCTGGGAGGACGATGGAAGTCATCCCAGCCATGTATTATCTACCGTCGAATCAAAGCCAAAGCTGTGAGTCGCTTTGCTTTGGCGCCTCCGAGTTTTATGCCGCTCACAACAAGCTTGATAAAGGTTTCCCTTTCCCCTGGGAAAAGCCTCTGCTGATGGTCCCAATCTGTACTTCGAGTCCGGACTCCCTCCCAAAATCGGCGACTTCTCTAAAGGTCGGGGCGAAGCGTATCAAGTGCGTCTTGCGGCAGCGCAAAAGTCTCAGAAGGATGAAGCCACCTTCCAAAGCAAACGGACCGAGGCTATCAGAAAGTACGAATATCAGCAGCGACGAAAACAATGGAAGAGAAGATTGGTGCACCTCAAGGCGCTTTGCATTGTCATCATTATGGCGTACAGTAAGCAACTCAGATCACACCAGCATAAATGCGAACCCGCTAAATAGGTGTTCATCGACCATCGGATAGTCAACCAGAAACTAGCCTTGATCGCGCTTGCGGTGCTGATTTGGAGAACGCTCAACTCGGAACTGGCAAGATTGCAGCAAGCGCCTTTGGGAAATGATGCTCACGAAAAGTTTGCCGAGAGATTCGGCACTCGCACAATGGGCCGAAAGCGACCTTACGGCGCGAATACAGAAAGCGAGGTGAGTAGCCGTAACGAAGCGGCTGGTCCTTGACGTGCTGACCGTCTCCCCGCTGCAAAGACGCCCAGCAACATCGGCATGACTTATCTCTACACAGCAGGTGAGTTCATATCGATAGGAGACCTGTGCCTCACTGAAAGCGGACTGACGTGCGAGAATTTACGCAGACAAGAACGAGGTGCGCGGTCTGGCGCCACTGGCAGAAGTGCCCTTGCGAGGTCCCGTTCGACCACTTCTCACTACGACAGACGAGCGTTTCGCGGGCCGCATGCCTATCATTGGCGATGCTGAAAGAGAAAGCACTACAAGCGGACGATGGGGCAAGGACGGCAAGCCGGGAGGGAGAGAAGCGGCAGACAAAACGGGATCCTCCTCCAGCGCGACGTCGTCCCCTGCGAAGTGATGGCTCTCTCATCCTTAAGGTGACCCAATGCTTGTCATGAATCTAATATGTTTTGATGTTTGTTATACATGATGCGCCTGAGAGTCGGTCCGAAAGAGAATGTTAGAGGGGGGATACATTTCGTATAGCCTCTCTATACGATGTGCCAGTCCAGTTTGTCGGCCCACTTGCCGGGCAGAACGTTGGCAATCTGTTCGACGTCCTTGTCTCCTCGTCCGGACAGGCACTGTGCGGGAAAAGAGTTAGCCAAAGGCTTCGATTTCATATCGGCCGCGCCGTTACTCACCATGACGACGTTAGCGTCTTTTGGCAAAGTCTTGGCGATCTGAATGGTTCCCCAGATAGCGTGAGCGGTCTCCAAGGCAGGGATGATACCCTCAAGCTGAGTGCACAGTCGGAATGCACGGAGAGCCTCCTCATCAGTTGCAACAATGTACTCGGCTCGGCCAGAGTCCTTCAACCAAGCGTGCTCAGGTCCAACTCCCTAAACAGCAGCGTGAGGAACGAAACGTCAGTCAGTGGGCCTATAAGAGATTCTCGCAGATCTGCAACTGACTGGGTAGTCCAAACCGGCGGAAATGGAATGAGTCTCCATGATCTGACCGGAAGGCGACTGCAGCAAGTAGGTTCGTACTCCATGCAAGACACCGGGCTTTCCGAGAGCCAAGGTGGCCGAGTGTCGAGCGGTCTCAACACCTGGAAGGGTTCGGGTCTCGCCATCAGCTATCGGTCCGCAGGAGCAGCAAAATAACAGGACTAACCGTCTCCACCAGCCTCGACACCAATCAATCGAACGTTCTTCTCCTCGATAAAGTCGTAGAACGTTCCGATGGCGTTACTTCCACCACCAACACACGCGATGACAGCATCGGGAAGCTTGCCGATCTTTTCGTGCAACTGCTGCTTGATTTCCCTTCCGATGACTCGCTGGAAGTCCCGGACGATGGTAGGGAAAGGATGAGGACCGATAGCAGATCCAACACAGTAGTGAGTGGTCTTCAAGTTGGTGACCCATTCTCGCATAGCTTCGTTAATGGCGTCCTTCAAGGTCTGCGAACCCGAGGTGACGGGAATGACCTGGGCAGATAAAACGAGATCTTGATCAGCCTTCTTTCTCGCCTCACGCGGATCGGCATCGCAATGCTCACCTGTCCTCCCAACATCCTGATCCTGAATACGTTCAAGGCCTGCCTTCGAACGTCCTCGGCACCCATGTAGACGATGCACTCCATCCCAAACCTAGCACAGGCAGTAGCGGTAGCGACACCGTGCTGACCCGCACCGGTCTCGGCGATGATCTTGGTCTTTCCAAGACGCTTGGCGAGAAGGATCTGCCCGATAGCGTTGTTGATCTTGTGAGAACCGGTGTGGTTCAAATCCTCTCGCCTGCGCATCGACAAAAGGTCATAAGTGACCTGTTCTATAAGACGCTCAACCGGCAACGACTCACTTCAACCAGATCTGAGCACCTCCAGCGTGCTCGGTCAACCTCTCGGCAAGGTACAAGTTGCTCGGCCTGTTCATGTAGGTGTAAAGCGATTCAAACTCTGCCCAAAAGGTAGGATCGGCCAAAGCGCTCTTGTGGGCCTTTTCGAGCTCGCTCAACGAGTCGACGAGTGATTCGGGAACGTAAGCTCCACCGAAAGCACCGAATCGAGCGGGAAGAGGGGTGGCGGCTTCTTCCTGAGCTTGTTCGGAAGGCTTGATCTTGGACAGAGGGTCCGAAGGGGGGATGGGAAGGGCCGAGGGGACTTCCTCGGTCTTGTGTGCCTCCTCGTTGATCTTGCCGTTTCCAGCGTGGTCCTTGGGCTCCCTCTGGCTGATCTCTCGGCAGTAATCTTCGAGGTTCTTGGGGATTTCAGCCTCGGTTTTGCTGTCCTTGATGACGGCGATGACTCGAGATCCGATGACAACACCATCGGCTCCGGAAGCAGTGACGGCTTCGTAATGCGTTCGAGTGGCTACACCGAATCCGACAGCAAGGGGGACGGGAGTGAAAGCCTTGATTCGGGCAATGAGTTCGGGCAATCCGGTAGACATGTCGCCGTCTCGGGTAGATCCGGTGGTTCCCATCTGCAAAGTCGATCCGCAGGTCAGGGAATGTTCAATGAGTGGTATAAAAAATCTCAATCGGTCGGCTTACCTTGGAAACAACGTAGATGAAAGAGTCGGCGATGGAAGCCAAGAACTTGACTCGCCCGATGCTGGTCGAAGGCGCTACCAAGGGGACATACGAGATTCTGAACAGAAGTTACCCGTGTTATCAGAGGGGTACATTCCGTGACTCCACCCAGGACGACATCAAACTCACCCTTCTCCGGTACAGACTCCACGGAATCGAATAGCCTCCTCAGGAGGAAGGTCGACCACAATGAATCCGTTAGCTCCGGCGAGCTTGGCATCTCTGACAGCCTCTTCTTCTCCGTGAGAGAGGATGGGGTTGTAGTATCCTGCAAGAAGATGTCATAGTTGAGATGAGCGTTAATTTGAAGCCACGGACTGGGTGGATGGGACAGGTAATGCTTACCCATGAGCAGGACGGGAACCTTGAGACCTTGTTCTCGTGCAGACTTTACAAATCCGAGACAGTCTTTGAAGGAGATGTTGTTGAGGAGGGCAGCCTGAATGTTTGCAGGGGTGCCAGGGATATGAGGATTGATAGAACAAAGACGAGTAGGGATGAGCGACACTCACGGTATTGGCATCCTGAATAGCCTTTCCGTCGGCGATGGGGTCACTAAAAGGGATTCCCAATTCGATGACATCTGATCCTCCTCGTTCCATAGCCAACATGGCCGGGACTGTGGAGGCAGCTGAGGGGTATCCAGCGGTAAGAAAGGTCACGAAGGCGCTGTGGGAGGTTAGACTGTTGTTAGTCATCGTGATCGTTGAGCAAATTGTCAGCGGGGCTGAATGCTTACGGTTCACCCTACACAAAGCATATCAATAGATTGAGACCGAGGTGATGTTAGTAAGTGTTATTTTCCACCATGATCTATCGATCGATCAGGAAAGGATGATTGGCATGACACTGACCTGTGCCTTTCGATCGGCGAAAGTCTTCTTGATCAAGTCGGCCATAATAGCAGTGCTTTGTTTTACGTTTGTGTTTTCTTTGAAGTAATGTCTTTCACGAACTAGTCAGAGTGAAGTTCAGAAGTTGTTGTTCAAGATATATGTGATGAGCCTGCACCTGTCGATCGATCGTCGTGCTCAATCTCCCCCTTGTCAACTTTCTTCGAGTCAAAAAGAAAGTTGGAGTGATCGACCGATGATGGCGGTCCAAGGTGGTCGCAGAGTCCGAGGTCAAGTTATAAATACTTCCGAACGCGGAGGGACTCGGAGGTCGCAAGCACTCGGAAAAACGTATCGACTTGCGAGGCAGGGGAAGGTGAATCGGGGCTAGACCCTCGGGATGAATTCATCGTTGACGCATGGATGAGCTTACCAGACTGGATCATAGTCGGTCTGATCCCAACCATTACAACCTGACTCATATAGCTCGTAAACCCATACCAAACGCGCTGTCCGCAATGCGCAGCGCAAATACGAGCCAAAAGAAAGTTCGATCGTCGGGAGCAAAAAGAACCGTACGGTACGTGTGTGGCTGAACCCGAGCAATCACCGCGATCTTGAAAGGTCGGTTTCAGCAATCAGCGAGGATAAAGGTGTTCAAGTCGACCTCATGCAAGCTGAAGCGAGATGGTAGTCCCGACCGAGAACCCCAACTCTAGCCACAACGAGAAGGTCTGGACTCATCACGTGTAAGCCCACCTCTGTGCATCGAGGATGAAACGACCAATCTACCGGCGCCACAACCGGATGTCACGGATGCTGGATGCCTAGAATAGAAGGTGCTCGAGCAGTCACCCACGCCGATTCGTATGGTCTGCTTGCCTCTAATAAAGCAATTGCTTTAGAATCGGCTGAGAATAGCTCGTCTGGTGAGATGGGGGCTGTCACAAGGGGCTTAGATCGCTCCCGTCGATGCTCTGTAGCAAGAAGATATCGTTTTTTTGGTTTCGGTCTACGAACTTGAGTACGGGTCGAAGAGCCGTCGGAGTCCGAATAACGACCTCAGGTTTCCGTGATAGAGAAAGTCGCCCTGCTTCTCGGAATCGAGCACATTCCGAGCAAGTGGGATGTTGACAAACTCTGTAAGTTGAGGTGGAGTTTTTGCCACAAAACGATTGATACTTCCAGGCAGCGACGTGTCGAAAGATGAACAGGAGCGCAGGTTGATGATCTCCATGGATGACTACTTCTGTCTGAGGAATGTGATGTGAGGCGCTTCAACAGGCAACAATTCGCTCCGAACGTCAGGCAACCACGTAGCGAACTCATAATGCTAAATACCATAAACCCTGTACAATGGGAACCGCGGAAACATTGACCGAGACCCAAATATGTGATCCCTTCGCTAGCCTTCGACGACACCTTGCGCTTGAGGGATCTGATACCACAAAACAGGACAAACGCTTCCCTATCACCCCGCCCAACGAGTACGCCTATATTCGACCCTCGTAAAAATCGTCTGGCTCCGCGACCGACTCTTCATTGGTCAATTTGATCGTCTCGGTGGGTCCGGCCAGCGAATCATGTCGATCGCAAAGCCTCGCGAGCCCACCTGAATTTCTTCGTAGCTGCTGCCTGTCAACCTGTCTCGCCTGGAAAGCTGGGTCCTGATGGAGGCGGCGGAGGTTGGTTGCTTTTAAAGCACAAATTCGAAGGGGACAATTGCCGCCGACGGTTGAAAGTGTAGCGCCTCGCAGTGTACCATCCTGTATCGATAGACCAAGGAGGGCATCACGAGATTCAGGCCGAAGCGGCCCCATGGGCACGGACAAATAGGTAAAGGAGAGAGAGAGAGAGAGAGCATCAGCTGCAGGGACGTCTGTTTACCGCTGCCAAAAGTCTGACTTGCCGTGGGCGAATATGTGCAACTCTGACCTGTGCCCCTGACCGCAAGCGAGCAAGCCAGTCCGCTGCTGGAAAAGGTCACATTCGTCTCAAAGAGCTCCTTCCCAGGTGGACCGATTGGAAAGCCAAACCTGATCGGAGGCGTTGTCAAGGCTGAAAAGGTATGCGTAGAGCTGGGTCAGCCATCGAGTGACGATGTCAGCGCCGCGAAGCGTGTGGCTCTGAGCCCACACGTCGGGACGATCGGTAGACGTATTATCTGTCGAACCTGGCATTTGACTAGCTCTGGGAGGCTCAGGTTGTCCATAGGTGATTACGTTCGGAGCGGCTGGACAGTCTCCAGCTACCCGGGTGGGCGGCTTCCGAGACATTATCACAATCCTGGATCCTGATGTAAATGCTAGAGTCTGGGTTGAACAAGATCCAAGTCGGCGTCAGCTTCTATTCCCTTTTGCAACATTTTACCGGTGTCAAGATTTGCGGGCCCTGAGGTGGTTGCGTCTTACAAACAAAAGTTTTGACCATAGATACATGTGACTTGAAGCGCGAAACCACTGTCCGAGGGGTTTGCTTCATCGATACTATCCTGTAGAAGAGGCAATTCATTCTGATTCATTTGTGGACCTAATGTTGCGAAAAAACAACGCGATTGTAGCACGTCACACATGTTCGAGACCGAGGAACCTGTCGATAAGGCAGCGAGGACAAACTGCAGATGGCGTGTCCCACGCTATGACTTAGATCGCTTTGCGTAAAAGCTGATAGGAGGAAGGGGACCCGAGGTAGAAGGGCAAGTAAAGGTGATGGTACCATCTTTCGATTGAATTATATCCTGTGCATCGACTTGGCTAATGAGCAGGAAGCCCAACACCACGAAGAGAGAGGTGACAAGGGTCGAGCTGCGCATCATCGACAGGTTTTGGGTGTGATTGAGGATAATGTTTTCGATCAACGGCACGATCATACGGTGAGCCATTGTCGCATGGACCGATTATCATCTCCCCCCATAGACCCCTATATACGGGGCCATGGTGGACCAGCGATCCGATCCCGAATCGAAACAACATCAGAAGACCATGGTACTCACTTTCCATCGCCTATCACCGGGCCTTGGGCTTTTGATCTATTCCCCGGAACTGCACTTGCGAGCGCAGATCCGCCAAACATTCATCGGCGATCTACCCAAACGTCCCGCGCCAGACGAGAGAGAGTAAGCAAGGAATGAGTATCCCATCCCTGTCATTTGAAAACCTTGTTTCTCGGAGGTAAACCTGCTACGCCGCACAAGCCCGCTTCGGAATGAAAGCCATGCTGAATAGAGCGGGAGAGACTGATGGGTACGAGGTCATTTCGGTCAATGGTTGTGCAGCGGTGGCGGGACGTGGGAGTTTTTGGTCCCTGACGCAGAAGACCGACGCATCGTGAATATAAACAAGACGTCCAGGAACGATCGAAACGGGGTTAGTGGCAAATGTGTTCGTCTGATGCTGGCCATTTTCCCGGAACTTGGACCGTCGTCGCTACGGAAGGTGCCCAATGTTATCGCTCGTATCGTGTTTGAGCTGCGAGTCCACCAGGCCACCAACCAGATTCAGTCATGCGACTTGTGCTGAGCGATGCGCGCTGACCCAAGCGCTAATAGATGATGATCGGCGAATATAGCTGGGGGAGTGGAGCTTGGGTTCATTGTCATTCCCGGTCCTTGTCAGTATCGATGATTTGGAAAATGACTTCATACATGTTTCACCCAAAGCATTAAAGGCTCAAATCTCCTCTCCCCCGAGATCTACTAGTAGTCTTTACTTTGTGAACAAGATCTTGGACCAAATTCAAGATAGTCGACTATACCGCTTCTTACTAAGGAGAACTCGCTCGACGTCAAAGATTATGAATCACGCGAGCATCGGCTGAATGATATGCGTTTCATGTTTACAGGTCGTAACAGCCATGTACTACTACTGTTACAACGAGTAGCCCCGAGACCGCAAGGACTAGCCAGCCATGACCTATGGGCCCGACCGGTGCAATGCTGCATCAGCCATACCCCATCGACCAGCCTCTTCGGTAAGATTAGTAATTGAGAGAATATAAACATCTCGTGGCTGCCTTATAAAGCTCGCCCTGGCAATCAACATGGACGTGACCACGACGCACCCTATAGCACATCAGGATGGGATGACAACGTCAAAGTCTTACTTTACTGCACCTTTCAGGATGGGAAGGTCGCGGGTATTACTGGATTGATAGTCCACGATCGGGTTTACGTAGGACCGTCCATTCAAACCCTATATGGATGCGCCTATGGACAATAAGGAACTAAGAGCGTTGATGAAGAGGCACCTGGGGCGGCCCGCAGCAATTAGGACTCTGTTCTTACTTCGGAGAAGTGGAGGGTTTCGTTGGGCGCACAAGAGGGGCGGAACGGGGTACTAGTACTGTCTACCTGCGGCCCACTTCAGCGTGGGGTCCCGGATATGCTCAGGCGGGTACATTTGATCCATGAGATTCAACGGGAGGGGGGGCGGAGGGGGCGGGGGGTAACCTTACGTTGGAAGGATATGCTCGATGAGTCTTTGAATCATCAGATGACCACGGTCCTTGATCCTCGGTAACCTGACGGATCAGTTTCCGACTGATAGAAGTTTTCGAAGATGAGATGAGATGAGACGAAATGGATACGATGAGCACGATCGAGTATCTCTATCATCTCTACAAGCACAGCCCCTGGACCCTGGATGAACCACCGCACCGCATCCTCAAACGCAGGCGCGCACAGACGCACGCAAGCACGCACGCACCCTCATACGCACGCAAGCAGGCAAGCGAACGAGCAAGCTAACAAGCACAGACGCAAACTAACTAACGAATATTCAACATCGTCGTGCTCACCGCGCGCGCGCGAAATCCGAAATGTCATGACCTCTTGATCGGTCGGGGATGGCTATTCATTGTTAGGAGCGGGTTCGGGTTAGGGGTTCGCTTTGATCTGGGTGGGGGGGTCTGTTTGATTGGCAGGTTGGTTGGTTAGCAGTGAGAATGTTATTGGTGACCTTCGAGATATATAAATCCGTAGGATACCGCAGGGCAGAGGAGTACACGGTCTCGAAAAGAAGGGTCCTCACCGGGTCAGTTGTTGTTATTGTTGTTGTTGTTTAGTTTCAGTGACCGATATAGGTTTTCGGTGCGGTGCACGGTGTGATCTGCGATGCGGGCAAATCGCGAGACGCCAGACGAGGGTTTGGTAGAGAGGGGGTACGGTAACCGCTGGGGGGCATGCCCGGGCTTGACCGACGGGGGTGGGGAGTGAAGTGAGTGACACCGACCGCGCGCGTGCGTGCGACCGTTCTTTTGTGGAGCGGAATGATGGGGATGTTTGTTTGAAACTTTATTTATGATCATCATCATCGACTTTGAACCGACTGTTTGAGAGCGAGAGCGCGGGGAGGTTTATTGCTCGGACGATAGTCGACCGGTGAATGGTCAACGCCCCCCCCCCCCCCCCAATGAACGGAACAATAAAC
>Ga0308160_10005403_pt1 | contig 13351 bp, 14 predicted proteins | sample PhyFR1_FD_201036 | JGI IMG/M metagenome (GOLD analysis project Ga0308160, IMG submission 201036) | Phyllosphere microbial communities from UC Gill Tract Community Farm, Albany, California, United States - DLSLF.R1 | ecosystem: Host-associated > Plants > Phyllosphere > Unclassified | place: USA... | reverse complement strand
GCGCCAGCTTCTGGCGGGCCGGCTTGTTGCGGGTGTCGAGCAGGGCGCGCAGGCCGCCGTACACCAGTTCGCCCACGTTCACGTAGTTCAGCAGGTACTGGCGTTCCAGCTTCATGCTGGCGATGAGCTTTTCGCGCGAGTCGATCAGGATGTCGAGGTCTTGCCGCACCTTGACGTCCTTCTCCGCGGCGCGCTGGCGGCGCAGGTCTTTCAGGCGCTTCTCGGTGTCGGCCAGCTGGCGTTCGTAGTCGCGCGGCTTGAAGTCGGCCACCGCGGTGTCGAAGCTCTCGTCGCCCAGTTCGGTCGATTCTTCGGGAGCGTACTTGCCGGTGTCCTTCAGCACGGGTTGGGTGTAGGCGTCGCTGCGGGCGACCCATTCGGGGGCGGCAGCGAGGACGCTGCCGGAGGCCAGCAGCATGGTGAGACCGAGACCGAGGCTGAGACGAGACATGGATTTTCCTTGTAAATATTAGACGGGCTTGGCCACCATGAACCAGAAGATGAAGACAAAGGCGATAAAGGCCGGGATGCCGAGCCCCACCCAGGTCTTGAAGTAGGTCCAGTACAGCGGCGGCAGCTCGGTATTATCGCGCGCGGCCGCGGCTGCGAGATCGCGCAGGCGCATCTGCAGCCACACCACCGGCAGCCAGCAGGCGCCGGCCAGCACGTACAGGATCACCGACCACATGATCCAGTGGCTGGTGAGCGGATAGCCGGCCAGGTGCGCCATGTAGAAGCCGGTGGCGGGCTGGATGATGGCGGTGGTGGCGGTGAACAGCCAGTCGGCGATCACCACGTACTTGCTGACCACGGCGATCGCGCGCACGTCGCGGCTGACGTTGGCGAACAACATGTACCAGGCCGAGCCGATCCCGGTGCCGAACAGGAAGGTGGACGACAGGATGTGCAACCACTTCACGACGACGTATTCCATTACTTTTCCTTTCCATCCAGTTCATACAACAGCCAGATCGCGGCCAGCATCGGCAGGTTCTTGGTCAGCGGTCCATAGGGGTGGACCAGGAATTCCGGCAGCATCAGGGCGATCACGATCGTATAAAAGCCGATCAGCCCCAGCTGCGCCAGCCACAGCCAGCGGCGCCGCTTCAGGAACAGGATGCCGAGGCCGAACAGCAGGTCCAGCGCCGCCGCGCCGTACAGCATCAGGGGTTGCAGCGCCGGCGGGATGCCGGTGCGTGCCAGCAGTTCGAAACTGTCCTGGAGCGGATACACGAACGCCGAGACGATCGCGGTAATGATCCACACCGCGACGATGGACCAGCGCAGCGGCGGCAGCAGCCAGTCCAGCCTGGCGCGGGCGCGTTCGGCGCGCGGTTCCACGATAAAGGAGGCGATGCTGCGCGCCGGGCGGCCCAGCAGGCGCAGGGTCGGGCCCGGGTCGGCCGTGTTGCCGCGATCTAACATGCGCAGCGCATCGGGATCGAGCAGGCCGCCCGGCAGCCAGCGTCCGAGGCGGGCCAGCAGGTGTGCCATCCCCGTGGGCACCTGCAGCACGCGCAGGCGGTTCATGCCCATGGCCGTGCGCAGGGCGGCAAGGTAGTCGGTGAATGGCAGCGCCTGCGGGCCGGCCAGCGCCAGGCGGCGCGCGGTGCGCAGCGGGACGATGCCGGGCAACAGCGGCTGGTCGACGTGCAGGCGCTGGCGCAGCAGGCAGACGATGGCGGCGACCAGGTCGTCGACGTGGATCGGCTGCACCAGCTGCGACGCGTCGCCGAAGCGCAGCGCGAAGGGCATCGAGGCCAGCGCCTTGAACACGCGCGCGCTGGTGCCGTCGGCGCCGTACACCAGCGAGGGCTGGACGATGCAGGCGCGGATCGGCAGCGAGGCCAGGTAGTCGTCGGCCGCCTTTTTCGACAGGTGGTAGGGCGTGTCGGCGCCCTCGTCGGCGCCGAGCGCGGACAGCTGCAGCACCATGTGCACGTCGTCGGATTCGGCACAGGCGGCGAACAGCGCGCGCGGCGCGCGAGTGTGCAGGGTCTCGAAGGTTTGCAGGCCGCTCTCGCGGAAGATGCCGACCGTGTTGACCACGGCGTCGATGCCCGTCAGGCGCGCCAGCCAGGCCGATTTATCGATATCTTTGGTGAAGTCGGCATGGATGTAGCTCAGGCGCGGATCGCTGCTCGGCTTGACGGTACGCACCGCACACACGACGTGGTGGCCTTCCGCCAGCAGCGCGTGCAGCAGGTGTTGTCCGATGAATCCGCTCGCGCCCGTCAACAAAATCCGCATGCATGCTCCTATTCAAACACCGAACCGAGGATCCTCATGGAACCATGGAAAACCGCATGGCGGCGCGGCCTTGTCGGCGGCGCCGCCGCCAGCCTGCTGTCGACCGCTGCCATGTCCGCGCTCGGCAGCCGCGAGTCCGGTAGTGCCTGGGCCCCCACCAATGCCGTCAGCCACTGGATCTGGGGCGACCAGGCCTTCCGCCAGCATGCGCCGTCGACACGCTACACCCTGCCCGGCTACCTGATCCACCACGGCTGCTCGGTGTTCTGGGCCGTCATCTTCGAGCGCCTGTGCGGCCACCTGCTCGACCGCAAGGAGCCGCCGTTGACGCTGGGCGTGGCCACCGGTGCCGCGGCCGTCGCCTGCCTGGTCGACTACCAGTGCACGCCCAGGCGCCTGGAACCCGGCTACGAGGCGCACCTGTCGCGCCCGTCGCTGGCGGTGGTGTATGCCGGCTTCGGCCTGGGCATGGCGCTGGGCGCGATGCTGTGCCGCCGCAGTTGACTAAATTGTAAGGCAGATGGGATGTCAACGGGAAAACCGTGCCGCGTCGGCGGCACGGTCGGGGATGGGACGATCAGAAGGTGTAGTTGGCCCGCGCGTAGATATAGCGTCCGCTGTTGCCGAACGGCGTGTAGTTCGAGAACGGCGCGTTGTTGGTGGTGTTCACCCGGAACGGCAGCGTTTCCGAATACTGGTCGAACACGTTGTCCGCGCCCACCGCCAGGCTCAGCTGCTTCGTGAGCGCGATGCGGCCTTCCAGGTCGACGATGGTGTGCGGATCGAGCCAGATGTCGTTGGCGGCCACGGTGCCGGGCGACAGTACCTTGCCGTAGCGGGTGGCGCGCGCCGTCACGCCCCATTGCGCCAGCTTCCAGTTGGCGCTGGCGACGATCTTGTTCTTCGGCTGGCCCTCCTCCAGCGTCAGCACGTTGATGCGGTCGAACAGCACCGGCGCCGGGTCCAGCGCCGCCAGCTGGGCGGTGGTCGGGACCCTGGTGACCTTGGTGCGGTTCACGTTGCCGGCCAGCGTGAAGTCGAAGCGCCCGGCGGCGCCCGCGTTCCACGGCAGGTTGGCGACCACGTCGACGCCTTCGCTGCGGGTGCTGACGCCATTGATGAAGAAGCGGCCGCCGCCGACGCCGGCGAAGCCCTGCGCCACGATGTAGTTGCGTACCGCGGTCGAGGTCAGGTTTTCGGACAGCACGATGCGGTCGCGCACGTTGATGCGGTAGGCGTCCACCGTGATGCTGACCGGATCGAAGCGCAGCACCGCGCCGAGCGAATAGTTGGTCGACTTCTCGGCCTTGAGCGGCTTGGCGCCGAGCGCCACCGCGACCGGATCCGACGGTTTGAAGGTCGTGATCTCGTACGGCACGCCGTCGATGAAGTTGGTCGAGGTCGAGGTGAAATTCTGCTGCTGCAGCGAGGGTGCGCGGAAGCCGTTCTGCACCGCGCCGCGCAGGGCAAAGGCCTTCGCGAAGTCGTAGCGCGCCGACAGCTTGCCCGACAGGTTGCTGCCGAAGTCGTTGTAGTGCTCGCCGCGCAGCGCCGCCGATGCCAGCAGCTTGTCGGTGAGATTGGCCTCGAGGTCGGCGAACACGCCGAGTGCGGTGCGCGAGCTGTCGGAGGCGTTTTGCGGACGGAAGCCCGGGAACACCTGGGCGCCGGAAGCGGCGGCACCGCCGTTCACCAGCACGCCGCCATTGTTCCACGAGGTCGGCTCGCCGGCATGCAGTTCGTAGCCTTCGCGCCGCGCTTCGAGGCCGAGCGCCACGTTCAGCGGCGAGGCCAGGCTGCCCACGTCGAGCTTGCGTACCCCGGTCAGGTTGTAGACCAGCTGGTTGTAGGTAAAGCCGCCGGCATCGAAACTGGTCTTGCTGGCCGCGCCGTAGGACGCATTCAGCGTGTTCACGACGTCGTAGTTCATCCGGTTCTGGCCGTACACCAGGGACGTATCGAGGTCCCAGTCGCCGACCGTCCAGCTGATGCCGGCGGCCGCACTGAAATCTTCCACGGTCGGGGCGATGATCGGCAGGAAGCCGTCCGGATAGATGGCCTGCACGTTGCGCACGTCCTGGGGCAGGCGGAAGTAGCCGGCCGATTGGGCGTCGCGCAGCTGGTAGCTGGTCCAGCCATACACCTTGACGTCGCCCGACAGGTTGTTGCCGGCGTTGACGAACAGGGTCTTCTGCTTCATCTCCGGCTCGCCGTACCAGGCGTTGTAGCGGTTGATGCTCTGCTCGCGCGGGTCGTAGGCGCCGTTCACTTTCGCGTACTGCTGGCGCAGGTCGTAGCCGCTGCGCTCGGTGTGTTCCTGGCTTTTGACTTCACCGGCGATGGTGACGTAGCCGGTTTCGCCCCACGGCAGGCCTTTCCAGGCGCTCAGGGTGCGGGTCTGGCCATCGGTGCGCGAGCGCGAGGTCGGGCCCGGGCCCCAGGTGGCATCAAGCGGGGCGCCGCCGTTGAGCATGCTGTAGTCGGTCTTGCGCTCGCCGAAGGTGAAAGTGCCTTCGCCGCCGCTGCGGTCGGTGCGCAGGCGGACGTTGATCACGCCGGAAATCGCATCCGAGCCGTACTGGGCGGCCGCGCCGTCGCGCAGCACCTCGATGCTCCTGACGATGGCGGACGGGATCGTGTTCAGGTCGACCGCGGCCGAGCCGCGACCGATGCTGCCGTTCAGGTTGACCAGCGAGGCCGCGTGGCGGCGCTTGGAATTGACCAGCACCAGGCTCTGGTCGGGCGCCATGCCGCGCAGCGTGGCCGGGCGCACTGTATCTGTGCCGTCAGTGATGGCCGGGCGCGGGAAGTTCAGCGCCGGCAGCGCCACCGCCAGCGACTGGTTCAGGTCGGTGGCGCCGGTATTCCTGAGGGTCTCGGCCGAGATGACGTCGACCGGCGACGCGGTGTCGAGCGCGCTGCGGTTGGCCACCCGGGTGCCGGTCACGACCACGGTGGCGGCGGCGCTGTCGTTGGCGCCGGCTGTGCCTGCCGTGTCCTGGGCCTGGGCCGCGCCTGCGGCGAACAGGGTGGCGATCGCCAGGGCGAGTGCGGTTTTTTCCGGTACAAATCGTTGTTGCATCGTTGCTTCCTTATTCTTGTCTGCGAATGAATGAAGCCGTGCGGCCATGCCTGGTGGGGACGTGACACGGGGTCAGGGCTTTACTGGTGGCAAGCCCTGTCTTGATACTGTGCTGTGGGCATGATCGTTGTCAAACGAATCAGCTTCTATGTTTGTAACGACGCAACACATGCGCATGTGTGGTGCGCTAGGTGCTTGTGCAGGGAGCGTGCCGGGACGGCAGCGCACCGGGAAGGCGCAGCGACGATCAGGACAATTGGCGCAGCTGGCCCACTGCGTAACCCTGGGCGTAGTCGATGCCGAGCTCGCGCACCGCCGCCAGCGTGGCCGGGTCCTCGACGTATTCGGCCACCGTGCGGATGCCCATCACGTGCCCGAGTTTTTTTCGAGCGCTTCGGTCAGGCGCGACACCCATTGTATTTCGCCCTGGCGGCGCGCCAGCATGGCATCGCTCTCGCGGTACGCGTGCACCCGGTTGCGGCCCTGCTCCTTGGCCATGTAGCAGGCCTGGTCGGCGGCGACCAGCAGTTCCGTCATCGATTTGCTGTGCTCGCTGATCTCGACCAGCCCGATCGAGACCCCGATCTCGAACACGCGCTCGCCCCAGATGAAACGGAAATCCTTGACCGCCTGGCGCAGTTCGTCGGCCAGTGCCAGCGCGCGCGGCAGCGGACAGAACGACAGGATCGCGCCCATTTCGTCGCCGCCCAGCCGCGCCAGTACGTCGCTCCCGCGCATCGGCCACCGCCACCTCGAAGGCGCGCCGGTTGATCAGGCCGGTGAGCGGATCGTGCGAGGCCTGCCAGCTGAGCTGGTGGGCCAGCTTGCGCCCGTGCGTCACGTCGTGCAGCACGACCACCGCACCCAGGATGGCGCCGTCGCGCGACCAGATCGGGGCCGAGGAATCCTCGATCGCCAGGCGCCGGCCGTCGCGTGTCATCAGCTGGGCGCGCGAGCTGACGCCGATCGCGTGGCGCTCGCGCAGGCAGCGGTGCACGGGATTTTCCATGGCGCTGCCGTCGGCTTCGTCCAGCAGCCGTACGACCTGGTCGATGTCGACACCGTCGGCCTGCTCGGCGTTCCAGCTGGTGAGTTCTTCGGCCACCCGGTTCATGAAGCGGATGCGGCCGCGCGAATCGGTGGCGATCATGCCGTCGCCGATCGAACCGAGGGTGACCTCGGCCAGTTCCTTCTGCTCGAACAGCCGGGTTTCCTGATGCTTGCGGCTGGAATCATCCCAGACCAGACCCAGCGTGCGTACCGGGAACCCGTCTTCGCACACCGGCATGCGGCGGCAGCCGATCCAGCGCACGCTGCCGTCGGGCAGGATCACGCGGTATTCGAGCTGGTAGGGCGCGCACTTGTCGACGCGCCGCTGCATGCGGTCGACCACGAAGCCGCGGTCTTACGGATGGACCAGGGGAAGTCGGGAAAGCCCTGGTCCTGCTGGACCGCTACCAGGCCGACCAGCGCGGCGCCGTCGGGCAACCAGGTGACGACACCATCGTTGATGTCGCCGTCGGCCACCGTGGCGTCCCAGATCGACATCCGCGCCGCACCGAGGACCAGTTGCAGGCGAAGGCGGGTTTCGTGCATGTGATTGCTCCTCGTCGCCATCCAGATTGTTTGGACTCCGGCGGCGGGGAGAGAGTTCCGGCTGGCAGCGCAGGATGCGCCGCGTAAACGCTAGTGCTTGCCGCGCAGGCGCTGCACCAGCGTCACCGCCAGCAGCACGACGGCCCCGATGACGACCCCGGCCACGGCATCGATCACGGTCGGGGTGACCACCGCCAGCAGGCCGCCGAGCGCCGGCACGCCGGACACCGCGTGCGCCGCGCCTTCTGCCAGGTGGTGCAGCGGCGCGAACGCATGACCGATGATGCCGCCGCCGACCATGAACATGGCCACCGTGCCGATCACCGACAGCGCCTTCATGAGACGTGGCGCCGCCGCCAGCAGCAGGCCGCCGAGGCCGCGCGCCAGGGCGCCGCTCTTCTTGCTCAGCCAGAGGCCGACGTCGTCGATCTTGACGATCGCCGCCACCAGCCCGTACACGCCGATCGTCATCGCGATGGCGACCGCGACCAGCGCCGCCACCTGGGCGCCGAAGGAGGCGCCGCCTTCGTTGACGACGCCCAGCGCGATCACGATGATTTCCGCCGACAAAATAAAATCGGTGCGCACCGCGCCCTTGATCTTGTCCTGCTCGACCGCCCGCATGTCGGTGCCGGCGACCAGCGCCGTGACCAGTTCTTCCTCGTGCGCCGCATCCTCGGCCGCGCTGTGCAGGTATTTGTGGGCCAGCTTTTCGAAACCCTCGAAGCATAGATAGGCGCCGCCCACCATCAGCAGCGGCGTGATCGCCTGCGGCAGGAAAGCGGAAATCGCCAGCGCCGCCGGCACCAGGATCGCCTTGTTGCGCAACGAGCCGAGCGCCACCGACCACACCACCGGCAGCTCGCGGTCGGCATTCACGCCGGTCACCTGCTGGGCATTCAGGGCCAGGTCGTCGCCCAGTACGCCGGCGGTTTTCTTGGCCGCCACCTTGCTCATCAGGGCGACGTCGTCGAGGACGCTGGCGATATCGTCGATCAGTGCCAGTAAACTTCCTGCAGCCATTGGCTTACCTCCAAGTGTCAATATGGCCACATCTTAACCGACTGGCATTCTCTGCTTGCACACGCTTCAAGCGCGTAATTTGCGTTTCATCCCCGTGAATCTGCAACTCGTCGCTTTCCACGCCGCCATGCCGATGGAATACGTATAGTTTCAACATCGGCTGCGGTGCAGCAGCCTTTACCGACCAAAGGAGATGCAATGAACAGCAATGTCGATCTGCCGACCGCGCCGCGCCGCCGTACCCGTCCGCCGAAACGCAAGACCCGCATCACCATCTACCTGGATGACGAGGTCCTGGACGAGTTCCGCTCGCGCGCCGAACGCACCGGCACCGGTTACCAGACGCTGATCAATGCCGCCCTGCGCCTGCGCCTGGCCGCTCTGGAAGGCGCTCCGGCCGCCGCCTGAACAGCCGACATTGCAGAAACCGCGCCAGTACAGGGCTTACGGCCAGGCCGAAGTCCTGTGCAACATTACATATAGCAATTAATTATGCTAATCTTCCGGCTCTTTTACCCCCGGAGGATTTATGAAGAAAGGCGAACTGATCGCTGAATTTGCGAAGCGTACCGAGATGTCGGGTGCGGCTGCCAACGAGGCAGTCAACACCGTCATCGAGATCATCACCGAGCGCCTGAAAAAAGGCGACACGGTCGGGATCACCGGCTTCGGCACGTTCTCGGTCACCAAGCGCGCTGCGCGCCAGGGCCGCAACCCGGCCACCGGCGAAGCGATGAAGATCGCGGCGTCGAAGACCCCGCGCTTCGCAGCCGGCGCCACGCTGAAGGCAGCCGTCAACCCGAAGAAAAAGAAGTAAGCTGTGCAACGCCACAGTGTCCGATGACCGGCCGCTGTGGCGCTTTTCGTTGTTCCCCTTTCCTTCCCCTCTTTTCCAGATTCCTTCCCAGCATGAGCTTCGCCACCTGGATCGCTTTCGTCATCGCCGGCACCCTGATCGCCATTTCTCCCGGTTCGGGCGCGGTACTGTCGATGTCGCACGGCCTCGCCTACGGCGTCAGGAAAGCCAGCGCCACCGTGCTGGGCCTGCAACTGGGCCTGATCCTGGTGCTGGTCATCGCCGGCGCCGGCGTCGGCTCGCTGCTGCTGGCGTCCGAAGTGGCGTTCACCGTGGTCAAGGTCATCGGTGCCCTGTACCTGATCTGGCTCGGCATCGGCCAGTGGCGCGCCAAGGCCCACGCCACCAACGTGTCGACCGCCGGCATGGCGGCCCACCCGAGCTTCGGCCGGCGCGTGCTGACCGGTTTTCTCACCAACGCGACCAACCCGAAAGGGATCATCTTCATGGTCGCGGTGCTGCCGAGTTTCATCGCGCCCGATGCGCCGGTGCTGCCGCAGCTGGCGATCCTGGCCGTGACCATGGTCACCATCGACGCCACCGTGATGCATGGCTACGCCTTCCTGGCCTCGTCGATGCAGCGCTTTTTCCGCGACGAGCGCGCGGTCAAGGCCCAGAACCGTTTCTTCGGCGGCGTGCTGATCGTGGTCGGCGCCTTGCTGTTCTTCGTCAAGCGTCACACTGCCTGACCGGCCGCAGCGGCGATTTGTTCAGTTACCACTGCTCAGTTGCAAAGAATCGCAACCGTTTGTAACGCGCGTTGTCCTTTCGAACGGTCGTGCGTTGTAATCAGGCAGACGCCTTGCGTCCATACAAATAACAAGCCCGAGACTGGAGAGACCATGCGCAATCGAGTCGTGAAAACCGTGACCCTGCTGGCACTGGCCGGCCTGACCTCGCTGGCGCTGGCCGCCGAACCCGGCGACGCCTCACAAGGCGATCTCCCGGGACAGGTCGGCCGCATCGCCGTGACCCAGGGCCAGGTCAGCATCGCCGACGACGTCGGCGCCGAAATGACGGCGGCGCAAGTCAACTGGCCGGTCACCTCGGGCAACATGATCAGCACCGCGCCCGGTGCCCGCACCGAACTGCGCATCGGCTCCACCTCGATCCGCCTGGACGGCGATTCCTCGCTCGAGATCCTGCAACTGGACGACGCCACCCTGCGCATGCGCCTGCACTACGGCAGCGCCAACATCCGCGTGCGCAATCCCGACCTGCTGCCCGGCTTCGAACTGGCCACGGCGCAGGCGCGCATCCAGCTGCAGCAGCCGGGCAGCCTGCGCATCGACGCCGAGCGCGTGCGCGACACCAGCAGCGTGAACGTGTTCGACGGCGTGGCGCTGGTCGACGGCGGCGGCTCGCAACTGACGGTCCGCGCCGGCAAGGGCGCCGACCTGACCGACGACGACGTGAATACCCTCGCCGCCCGGCGCGACGCCTTCGACGACTGGTCGGCCGGGCGCGACCGGGTCGAAGAAACCTCGGTCTCCGCCCGCTACGTCGGCACCGAGATGACCGGCTACGAAGACCTGGACCGCTACGGCAGCTGGAGCACCGACGCCGAATACGGCCCGATCTGGCTGCCGACCGTGGCCTCGACGTGGGTGCCCTACCGCGACGGCAGCTGGACCTGGCTCGACCCGTGGGGCTGGACCTGGGTCGACAACGCGCCCTGGGGCTATGCGCCCTTCCACTACGGCCGCTGGATCCAGGTGCGCAATCGCTGGGCCTGGTCGCCGGGCCGCCGCGAAGGCCGCCCGGTGTGGGCGCCGGCGCTGGTCGGCTGGGTCGGCGGCGCCGGCTGGGAGATCACCTTCCGCGACCGCACCCGTGCGCCGGGCTTCGGCTGGTATCCGCTGTCCTGGCACGACCGCTACGTGCCTGGCTACCGCACGTCCGAGAATCACCTGCGCTGGCTGAATGGGCACGTGCGCAACGATGCGCGCCGTGATCGTGACCACGACCGCGACCGCGGCCGCGATTTCCGTCCACAGGGCCTGACCGTGGTGCCGCAGGACCGCTTCCGCCAGCCGGGCCGGATCAACGTGTCGCGCGCGCCGATCGCCACTGCGCCGCCGGTGCTGAACACCAACGTGGGGGCCGGCGTGCCGCTGGCCAGCGCGCCGCCGGCGCCGCCGAATCGTCCGCAGCGCGGCGAGCGGCCGGGTGGCGACCGCCGCGATGGCGACCGTGGTGACGGCCGTCGCTTTGGGGACCGGGGCGATCGTGGGGATGTGGGCGGCCGCTTCGATGGGCGCCACGGTGATGGCCGCATTGATAATGGCCAGTTTGCCGGTGGCCGCGGTGACGACCGCCGCGGTGACGACCGCCGCGGTGACGACCGCCGCATCGACACCGGCCGCGTCGAGCGCGATGGTTTTGCGCGCCAGCGCCCGGGTGCCGTGCCGGTGCAGCTGTTGTCGCAGACCCCGCAAGCGCCGCAGGTGCCGTCGGCCCAGGGCCTGTCGATCGTCAGCCCGCCGCCGCGCCAGTCGCCGCAGCCGGGCACCATCGTCAGCCCGCCGCCGCGCCAGCCCGCGCCGGCGCTGATCACCACCGCGCCGCCGCAGGGCGTGCCGCAGCCGGGCCAGATCGAGGGCCGCAACGACCCGCGCGCCGAGTGGCGCAGCCAGGGCTGGCAGCGCTCGGACCGGCGCGAGCAGCTGGAAGAGATGCGCCGCAACCGGCCATCGATGCAGTCTCAAGCCGCACCGGCACCGGCAGTCGCCCCGCAGACCGCCCCGCAACCGCTACTGGAAGCGCGTTCCGAACCGCGCATCGAGCAACGCCCCGAGCGCGGCCATCGCGGCGACTGGGAACGGCCGGCGCCTGTGCAGCAGCGCATCGCGCCGCCGGCACCGGCGCCCGCGCCGGCTGCGATTGCACCGCCGCCGCGACCGGTGGCGATGCCGGCCCCGCAACCGGTGGCCGCCGCGCGCCCTGCCCCGGCACCGCGCGCCGAGCCGGTCCAGCACGCGCGGCCGGAACCGCGTGGGCGGGAACAGCGCGAGCGTTGATCGTATTGCATGACCAGCGCATTGCAGCCAGTTTGGCTACAATGCGCTTTTTATTGGAGCGGCCATGGACCCCAAAGAATCCCTCATCGAATACCCCAGCGACTTCCCGATCAAGGTGATGGGCGCCACGCACGACGCCTTTGCCGACACCATCCACGAAGTGATCCTCGTCCACGATCCGGAGTTCCATAAAGGCAAGATGGAAGTCCGCCCGTCGGGCAAGGGCAATTACACCAGCCTGACCGTGACCGTGCGCGCCACCAGCCGCGAGCAGCTGGACGCCCTGTACACCGCACTGTCGGGCCACCCGATGGTCAAGATCGTGCTGTAACAGCGCAACGTCCCACCCTGCCCGGCGGATCGAAGGCGGGCACAGGAAATGCGGCTGGCTTATAATGACGGGGCAGCCCATTTCCTTTCTAAATTCCATGCAAGCGAATCGTCCCGCCGTTCCCGCCGATGGTCCCATCATCCGCGAGCTTGGCCGCGCCGACTACGAGAGCGTCTTTGCCGACATGCGCGCCTTTACCGATGCGCGTACGCCGGAGACGCGCGACGAGTTGTGGATCGTCGAGCACCCGCCGGTGTTCACCCTCGGCCTGGGTGCCGACCGCGGCCACCTGCTGAGCGGTCCCGGCGTCCCGGCGCATGCCGTCCCAGTGGTGCAGACCGACCGCGGCGGCGAAGTGACCTATCACGGGCCGGGCCAGGTCGTGATCTATCTGTTGATGGACCTGCGCCGCAACAAGCCCGGCGGCAAGCTGTACGCGCGCCAGTTCGTGAACAAGATCGAGCAGGCGGTCATCGATGTGCTGGCGGCGTATAATCTGGCGGGTGAGCGCGTCGAAGGCGCGCCCGGCATCTACATCGCCGAAGGCCCGCGCCGCGGGGCGAAAATTGCCGCGCTGGGCCTGAAAGTGCGCGGCAACGGCTGTACCTACCACGGCGTTTCGCTGAACGTGGCGATGGACCTGTCTCCTTTTACATGGATTAACCCGTGCGGCTATTCCGGGCTGGCCACCGTGGACATGCGCACCATGGGCGTGGAAGCGCCGCTGGCCGACGTCCAGCAGGCCCTGGCGCACGCACTGGTGCGGCACCTGGCGACCACGGAGCCGGCGCCTGTTCCGGCACCTGAAGCTGCAACGATCAACTCCAACTGACACCCCTCGGGGCAAAGAGCACATGACTTCCGAAATCGATACCGGCATCGCTGCAGCAGTGGCTGCACCCGCAGCCGCACCCGTCACCGAACCTGCCGCCTACAACGCCAGCGACAAGCAGAAGGGCGCAAACAAGACCTCGCGCATCCCGATCAAGATCGTCCCGCTCGAGCAGCACGAGCGCCTGAAAAAACCGGACTGGATCCGCGTAAAGGCCGCCACGGCCTCGTCGCGCTTCTACGAGATCAAGGACATCCTGCGTGCGAACAACCTGGTGACCGTGTGCGAGGAAGCCAGCTGCCCGAACATCGGCGAATGCTTCGGCAAGGGCACCGCGACCTTCATGATCATGGGCGACAAG
>Ga0308160_10005401_pt1 | contig 13353 bp, 18 predicted proteins | sample PhyFR1_FD_201036 | JGI IMG/M metagenome (GOLD analysis project Ga0308160, IMG submission 201036) | Phyllosphere microbial communities from UC Gill Tract Community Farm, Albany, California, United States - DLSLF.R1 | ecosystem: Host-associated > Plants > Phyllosphere > Unclassified | place: USA... | reverse complement strand
CTTGTGTTCTCTGTCTTGTCTTGTTTGTAGCCGTAGAGTGTGCGAAGCGAGGAAAGTGAGTGAAGAAGTACACGCGATGCATAAAGTATCCTGCCTCACTTGCCAGCCTGATCAGCTTCAAAGATCCATAATTCCTCCGCCTCAATCTCCCTCAGCCTCCTCTCGACATCCTTCTTCTTCTTCAATAACAAAGCCAAATACTCCTCATCCTCCAGTTTCCAGACTGGCAGGAAAGTGGATAAACCCCTGATCATTTTCCCGGGTAACGTATCTGGTTGTTGATCCAGTGGAGCTGTTGTGGTGGAGTGTTCAAGGGATGATCGAAGGGACATGTCGAAATCTGATTTAGGTGCTTCCACCTGAACGGGGGACTCGGTCTCGGTACGTCGGCGAAGGAGCTGGAGTCGGATCACTCGGAATTGATTTGCGGAAAGTTGGAGCAAGGAGGTGACGATTCCAGCGGTAAACCCTGCCCGAGGTATTGTGGCTTTCCCACCTGCTCTTTAGTTCAGATCAAGGTGTCCAGGAAGATGACGTACGTAGGAACCCGGAAAGAGTACCACCTGCAAGGACACCAGCTATAGCTGAATCCAAGACTCTCTCAAATCTGACATCCGTTAAAGTCTCATTGGCCGGCATCTTTCCTCTTGCTTTATCACTCATGCCCTCTTGCCGCAGAAGGGTCAAAGTCGGGCTGACCAGGTACTCTCTCATTCCTGCTGATCAGCTCTTTCCTGGCGAAATTGGATTACAACTGACCGAAGAATGTAAGACCCGCTAGGCCACAATTGATACCCATTCCCGTAGCTAGGGCGAATGGATTATGTGATTTGACCACTCCCATTGAAGCACCCGTTCCAGCTCCTAGGACCGCTACATATCAGCTCATCCCGAATGAGTTGGATGGGGCGTACCAGAAACAAGAGTCATCTGAGCTACGAAAAGCGGGGAGTCTGGATCGAATGGAAGTCGGGATGGTCCTGCGTTCTGATTGCTTGTGGTCATGCTTGCAGTACCTGCTTGAGCTGCCATTATCGATCTTGAATGATATACAGAGCTGAATCTGAAATTTCCGGAAGGTTGAAAGGTATCGCATTGAGAATTACCCCATTAAGTAAATCGATAAAGGACGCGTCTAAATCAAAGAAGTCAATCAATGCATCAACAGGTTGTCAACAACTATTAACCGTAACGACGTGTAGAGTGACGATACATACATACCCAAGCAGCACCCAGGTAGCCTGGAGCAAAAGCGCTATCCAAAGAGGTAGCTCTATCCGGATATTATCGGCAACAATTGGCGGAGCTCAAGCAGACCAAAGCCATTAGGCGACCAAGCGCTCATACCCGAAACATACAATGCCCGCCTCATCGCTTACCGCCCTGTTGGCCTCACCCTCGGGATCCGCTTCAAATGAAACAGTCATAGGAAGGACACTCCCCGACATCACCCTCGGCTCACTCGGGTCGTCATTCAGATCAGAGGACGACGATGAAAGGCGAGATAGGTTAGGGAAGCCCGTATCGAGGGGTATGCCATACCATTCTTGTAATGTCCAAGCGTAGCGCTAACTACCAGCGCCCCGTCTCCCGACGGTAGACTCGCCCGAGACATCGAATTCAGCATCAATCGCGACTCCCTCACCCCGACACGGAACAGGCTTGGGACCACCACCCACCGTCCGCCGTACATCCTCCCATTCCGCATTACCAGATGATAATCCACCGACCGCCCGACGCCGAATGCTTCGGTCAACCAGTACAAACTCCTCTCGCTCCGACATAGACGCATTAGAACAGCGATATGGGGGAGATAGCGATGAAGAAGATGCGGAAAATGTCTTGACTGCTTTAAGCATAAATATCAGTCCTGGGAAACAACGTGGGGCGAGAACACCATATCATGGTGGACCTAGTAAGAGGAGTGGTAGGCATAGTGTCGCCAATGATCTTGGAGCTGGGCCAATGACATTAAGGGACCAGGAACAGGTATGAACACCTTTATTGATGAGGGCTGACGAACAGCAAATTGAACAGATGAAGAAGGATCTATTCAATTTACAGCTCGAGAATCATTTCTTGAAAGATCGACTGGCGAATACGACAGACGAGCATTTTCGGGCTATGCACAACGAGAACGTCAAGTTGAAGCTCGAAGTGGTCAATTACGCCAAGGAGATAAAACGCTTGAAAAAGATCATCCTCCAGCAAGACAAGGGGATGAAGGAACTCCAACGACAACTCGATGAACTCCCAAATCGATCGCAGGGAGATGCACAAGCGCAAGAGCTCGAAAAATTATGGCGAGAGGAGAAAGATCGTCGCAAGAAACTGGAGACGGTAGTGAGGGAATATGAATCTGGAAAAGGCGACTTGTCAACCTTGAGGACACAGCTGGATGAAGTGGAACAAGGTGAGGCCGCTTGGAGACAGCGATGTGAGGAGTTGGAGGAAGAGATGAAAGCTACAGCAGAGGATCAGGCTGCGGAGATTGATAAGCTTCGAGATGAAGTTGATCGGGCACAAGAAGAGGTTGAGAAACTACACAGCGGGGCAAAGGGTTTGGGGAAGGAACAGAAAGATGCCCTGCACAGGCAGATTGCGGATCTGGAAGAGGCAAGCTCTCATACCATCTTGTCAACATGTGTACTGATAAACAGGAACTAGAGCGCGCAAAACAAGAAGGAGGTGATGAAGAAGAACTCCAAGATGTGCGTATCCCCCCAATCTTGGTGGACAAGCTAACAATCAGCAAATCAACCAACTGCAAGATAAATTAGCAGCTACCCAACTCGACCTCGATTCCCGTGATCAGGAGATTGAAGATCTCAATCGGGAGTTGGATGGGAAGATGAGGGAACATGAGAAAGAGTTGGAGATGGTTGCTGATGAGTGGAGGGATGAGGTTGGGGAGGCTAGGGCTCAGGTTGAGGAGTTGAAGGATGTGAGTCTTCTGTGCTACTTTGAGTTACCCTTCGGGCACTTGGATGATCAGCGGATAGAGTGAATCCCGATGCTTCCAGAAAAAGGGGAAATGGCGCAGGATATGGAGTACAGGAGAGGAAGAAGCAAAGCCACAGAGACCAGCAAGAACAGGAGACGGGGCGAAAAGAGGGACCAGGAGACTGATATCAGGTACTCGAGAACCGCGAGCAAGATCTCAAAGAACTCCGAGAAACCCTCATTGACCGCGAGGAAGAACTAGCAATAGCAAATGACCGAGTGCACGAACTCCAAGCAGCCCAAGGCGAGACTCACGACAAATTGGAAGTAACGCTTAAAAACATCGATAGAGACAACGCCGAAAAAGATGCCGACCTGATAGCTGCAAACAGAGAGATCGAAGCCCTAGGTCAGAGGGTCTACGAACTAGAAGAAGAACTTGACGAACATCAAGCTCGCGAAAATGATCTAGTCAACGACTTGCAATCTGCAGATCAAGCTTTCGAATCTGCTAAATCCCATTATGAGAATTTAGTAAATGCTTTGAAAGATGCTAGAAAGGCTTTACAGAGTGAGAGGGATGAGGCGCTTGCGAAAGTCAAGAGGGAGGAGAATGGGAGGAGGGAAGATAGAGAGGGGTTGAAGCGGGATTTGAAAGAGATGGATGAGAGGCATAGGAGGGTATTGGAAGATCGTGATCAGGTACGTAGGCCGTTAGGCCGTCCTATCGCAAGTTCAGGCCGATAGGCCGTCTATAGCCCGGATTGGCTTGAGTACAGGGATTACCGCTGACATCAGGTCCACGCCCGCTTAGCAGCAGAAGTCGAATCCGCCCGCGAACGAGTAGCTCTAAGAGACAAAGACCTCGCATCAGTCCAATCTGCCCTACGAGGTCTAGAGGACGAAAGACGTAAATTAGGGGACGAACATACTTCTGATCGATTCTCGTTAGAGTTGGAGATTGAGAGGGTAAAGAGGGATCTGATCAATGCTGAAGATCAATTAGAGGGGGCTAGGAGGGATTTGACAAAGAGGGATTTGGAGGTTGCTCAGATGGTGAGCCTATCCCTGCCTTTCGTTCTTTTCTGCTTTTCCTTGCCCCTCGCCCTTTCTCTTCGTCATCACCGCCCCTCTCTTTGATTGGGTATCCTTCTTCCCTGGTCTTCGTTGATGTGATGATGGGATGTGCTGACGCTACAGATGGATAAACAGAGAGATCTGGAGAACCGACTATCGTCAGAAAGGCAAGGTCGACTAAACCTCTCCGACAAGTTGGACGAGGTCTCAAAGGTAAGCTACATCCATCTGACTGCGAGGATCTAGCTAATAACGAGATGGCAAGGCGACACGAGAAAGACGCTTCCCAACTCCGAGACCGACTTTCCGAAGTCGAACCACTCCTAACAGAAACTCAACAAGAGCGAATCACCCTCCAAAAACAATCAGAACAATCATCTCGAGAACGAACAGAATTATTGTTGAAGGTGTTTATCGATATCAACAAATTCCTAGGATCGAAAGATACGTCCCCTCCGGCGAACTTTGGGACTTTTAGGGATACTTTACTTGTTCGATTGAAAGCGGTTGGATCTGTTAGGGTGGAATTTGAGAAGAAGGTCAAAGAGACTGAACAGTCTGTTGAACACCGAATGACGTGAGTCCTACTTCCTCTTACTTACTCTCTATATTTACCGGAGAGAGGAGGCGGAGATCGAAAGACGAGAAACTGATGACAGTCTACTCAAGAAACAACTTGACCAGAAATGGCGTACACTTGATCAATTCGAGGCTTCTTTGAGGAAATTGGAAGCTCATAAATTACAGTGGAAAGCTAAGTACGCTATCAAGGAAGGAGAGTTGGAGGCTGCCAAGGTATATCCCCTTTCCTCATTCTCTCCATCCCAGCACCCCTCCACTTCCGAGCCCCACATGACCATCCTGGGACCGATCACTTCTATCCCTTCATCTCGCAAGCTCGACGATCTCAACTAACGCCCAGTCCCGAACAACCGACCTAAACCGTCAACTAACATCAACAACCTCAACCCACTCCCTAAATGACACCGCCCAAATCAAAACCCTAACAGACCGAGCTCTATCCGCTGAAAAACGCGCAAATCACGCATCAAACCAATTAGCAATGCTAGAAGCTAAACTTGCTGAAATACAATCAAAAGCTGGCAAGGCGGAAGATAAATGGGAAGCTAGGGTTCGGGAATATGAGAATAGATTGAGAGTTGCTGGGGAGAAGATTAAAACTGAGAAACAGGGTGGGAAGGAACGGGCTTTGCAGTTGGAGGGTCAGGTTCGGTGAGTCTTTCTTCTTTTCCCTCTCCTCTTTCCCATCGAATCCCCCTACTTCCTCTTCAATACAGCTGTCGCCTGGACATCTCTCCCATATCCGCACTCGGCGTGTCGCGTGTGACGAAACGTGAGAAGTGCTAATGGACAGGGAGCTGGAACGACAAGTCGATTCAGCTAGGAGGAGAAATGCGAAAGCAGAGGGGATAGTGGCGACGGCCTCACATCTTATGCCTTCCAATTAAGATTCAACTTGTCGGGCGAGATGGACAATGAGAGGTGTAATGACAGTGTATATAGTATGTGTGTACAACAGATGCTCGAGCCTAGCAATTCGTTCAAACGTCACGACCCGATCCTGGCCTTCAACCGATATGAAAATCCTCGCTTCCAGTAACCCCCTCAATGATTGACCTTTATAAATTTTGCAGAGGTGCCATATGTGATAGCGTGTGTCGTACCCTCCTTCGATTTCCATACTAGATGCCCATTATCATGCGTAAACTCTTCCTCGCAGACATCTAGTTCAGTCAAGTGATATACATCATCCCCCTCTTGGCTGCGGGCTTCATCATCGTCCTTTAAGTTTGGTACCCAGATGTTAGTACATTGACGCTTCAATACTCCTCCGGGACCGTACACTAGAGTCATAACGCCCTTCCTTGGGTCTCCATGTAAGGTCCAAGCTGGTCCACCGGCTTCGTGGTTGTATTCTTCGAAAGTAGGGTTTGGATAGTAGGAGATTTCGGGAAGCTCGGCTCGATCACCGTTTCGCGATGTGGGGTAGGGTGAGGATGCAGAGGCCGACAGATCAATCACGGGCGCTGTCTCCGAGGGCGGTGTTAACTTCGGCCGTCTGAAGCACGTGAAAAGGGATGAGACCGGCATCAATCGTAAATTGTGGAAACGTGTGATGATAACGGTCGATGAATGATGATTGTGGGTCAGATAAGAAGTAGACGAGAGACATAATATGGCTCCACTTTATAGACTCCAACAAGGCATCTTTCACCCCAAGGTCCCCTGTACTGAAAGGAACCCAAACGGGCTGATACGTTTCACACGATCGGAATGGATCATATCAGTGCCATAGGGCCGAGTCAAAGTAAGGTGTGTACTCCTGGAATCAAAGGGACTTACTTGGACTTACACCATACGTCTCGGGAGGACTGACGATTCACAAAGGATACTTCATCATCGAACCCATGTCCATCGAACCCATGTCAATCCTGCATGATGGTCACAACTGATTACTGACTCTTACTCTTACTTTCTCAATGACTCAGGTCAACCGTCTGCGCCCTACATGTTGTTCTTTAGTTCTCGTAATTTGGCCATGACTTTGACGGGCTCAGTCTCGCCAGTAGCTTTCCTGATCCGTCAGCTGTCACTCGCTCCATCGGATTCCCTGGTCAACCAGGAGGTCATCTTGGGACACGACTTACTTGGCCTCGGGCGTGTCCAACCTCATGAACACATTCCAAGACTTCTCATCCCCGATAGTGGACTTTCCAGTAGTACAACTATCCCCCTCTGCCTTCTTCATCAATCTATCCGTCAGCTCTCGGCAAAGCACATCCCACCTCTCCGACCGCCTGTCAGATAAGAGGAAAACTTACCCCTGCAAGTCTTTATTTTCAGGTTCAATCTTCAACCCAAACTTAACACTCCCTTTAGTATACTCATGTCCATTCCACACTAACGTATCGTCAGGCAACCCACCCAATTTCGTAAGTGCAGCATGCATTTCCGTGGGTGTTCCCTCGAAAAATCGACCGCATCCAGCTAGGAATAGAGTATCTCCTGTGAATACTCCCCTTTGATTCGTCTTTGTATCTTCGAGGTAGAAACAGATCGAATCTTGGGTATGGCATGGTGTTGCTAGGCATCTGGTATCAGTATTCACATTCTTAATGTAAAAAAGAGCAGGAGAGAAGACATACTTGACATTGATATCTTCTCCAATCTTGAAACTATCTCCATCTTTTACGATGGTATCAGTTCCAGGAGCTTTCTTTGATCCTCCATAGGCTTTGATACCGGAGTTGGAGGCTAGCTATCACTTCAGCTCCCTCGCCTGAATAACGAGCGTTGTGCGGGGACTCACGAAACCTTCATTACCACCTGAATGATCTTGATGATGATGAGTCGTGATCAGGCTTGTCACCTACCATCAGCCCCTCTCCGACAACAGAGAATGAAATCACCTTGACACCAGCCTCCTTGACCTTGTTCGACATCTGCTCGTGATCCCATGGATCTACTACTGCTGCTTCTTTTGTTGCATCGTCAATGACGAGATACATCCAATTATCGGCTTTTCGAACTTGATACGGGATGACTTTCATATTGGATCTAGCCTCAGCTACCATTGTACCATTGTCATGACTGACTTACCTTGTGGTTGTTGAGAATGTTCTTGATACTGATGCTATACCTCTGAACATGTATGCTTGTACTCTACTCTACTTACCTACTTCTGACGTCGTTACTTCCTACTTGTTACCTCCACCTCCACTCTTGACTAAGTGCCACAACGGGTAAGCATCGGTCTAGCCGGCCTTAGAAGGTGAGAGTGGCAAGAGAAGGGAGAAGGGAAGGAAAGGGGAGACTCGATCGGACGATAGATAGAACGGGGATCCTCTTTATAATAGATTAAGAATAGATATTGGACCCGGGGGATAGTAAGTAGACGTAACTAGATAGTCGATTCATCATCACTTGTACTCTTAACACCACTGTTGTATACTTTTACTAGTATATATACATAACGCCAACCCACTCTAACCCAGGATCACCCGCGCCCGCACCTTTTTACCCGGCTTGGCAATCCCCGCCTCGGCCCCTACCCCTTTAGCCCGATCCCATCCCGTTTAAGGCATCACCCACGATGACATCCAACGGTTCTTCCAATTGGTATACCAATTCATAGTACGCCTTCTTACTCTACCTTTTACTTCTTTTATACATATACATACAATGTTTTCATTACGCAACAATTTCACAACTGACTCTACCAGTTCAACGGGATTCCGATCTACACGATTACGAGCACCATCTCTAGTTCCCAATTCTAGGATCGCCACGTCTCAAGCGAATTTGACTCCTGTTCAACAGACTCTTGTTGTAGATGCTGCTAGGAATGCTGCGGCTGATAAGGATGAGACTAAGAATGTTAGGAGGAGAGAAACGATTTTTGGGCCTGATGTAGGTGAAGATGATGAGCCTGGGTGGACTAGGCCGGAGGAGGGTACGCAGGTATCAGTGGATGTTGTCAAGCAATGGGTTGAGAAGGCCAAGAATGAGGAGGTGAGTCCATTGCACCAATCGGTCACGATATGATAGTCAAGTTAAGGGGAATGCTGACATGAAGGGACTGCATGCTACCACCACCTTGCAAGCGCTAGTCAATCTAAAGCGACCCACTTTACTCCTACAACAACTCGAGCCAGAGGGAGAGAACGATATCACCGCAGCCACCCGACCTGTATCAATGTCTAGCGCACCCTTGCACTCGCTCAAATTCAACTACGACGCCACCACCCCCGAAGTTCACATTTCCTTATCAGTCTACCCTTCCCCCGTCCCAGGAGTCGAGGGTAAGGAATCAATAGTCGAAGAAGAAGTCAAGACGATCTACTCTGGTGTACACCCAGGTGGATTCAATCAAGTCTTTCAACTACCCACTTCATCCGCTATGGACCTGTCTTCAGCAGTTACACCCATGCCGAACGAGAGCACCCTTTCATTCGAGGAAAGTAAATTGAGAGACGTCTCGATCGATAGTAATGCCGATAGCGTCAATCAGTCCATGGGTAATATGCAATTAAACCACCTCTCTCAAGTCCCCGATCTATCGACAGTCCCCGAGGGAGCTGCTCCCGAAGAAGAACGACCTAGACGACGATTCGGTATTTTCCCCAGGAGACAACGACCTGAAGACCTCGAAAATGCTCCGATTGAAATGAGTACAAGGACTGAAGCGGAGCAGGAAGAAGAAGTAAAGGAACCAGAGAAGGGAATGAGGTTGTTGATTAGGATCGAAGCGCTTGGTCCTACGGGTGATGCGTTGAAGAGGCAGAATGCTCAGTTGACGCATATCTTGATCAGTGGGATGTGGATCCCTGATGCTGGGTCGAATGTCAGTCAGGGCGGAGCTGGTGGGAAGAGGGTCTGGGTAGTCAAGGTCGTCAGGCGAGAGGCCGTCGTGAGTCGACCAAGCGTATCAAAGAGTAAAACTGATATCAGATTGGCGCGCATACCTTCCTGCTTAAGGAGATCTACGGTCTATCGTCCGCATCAACCGGTCAAGGCGAGACATCCACCTCATACCCACCCACTGGAGGAGATGCCGATCCATACAGCTCAACCCCTAACGAGTGTATCGTCTGTCTCACCTCTGCACGAGACGTCGTCCTCCTCCCATGCCGACACTTGGTCGTATGTAGGGACTGTGCAGTTGGAATGGTCGAATTCGGAGCAGGAGGAAAAGTCGCTCGAAGAGAAGAAACCACCACTACCGAAACGACCAATGCAGATGTCGTCCCTGGATCTGCTACTGCTACTGGCTCGTCCGTTCCCACTCCAGCACCATCCGGAGGAACTACAACAGGAGGAAGGGAGAGGAGGAAGAGAAAGGCAAAAGGATGGTATTGTCCCGTTTGTCGACAACCTTATACTTCCCTACTTCGACTCGCCCTACCTTCATCAGGCAAAGATAATGAAGAAGTCGGTGCGGAGTTGGCTAGGGCTCCATCGAGAGCATCAGTCCGAACGACACATTCACGTTATGCTCCTTCCATCGCCCCTACCCTCCCAAGGGGTGCTGAAGAGATGCTCGATCGACTCAGGCCAGAAGGTGCTCAAGACGACGACGAGGAGCATGATCATGATCACGATCATGAGGTAGAACCTGAACGACCTCAATTTGTGTTGGAGAATGAGATTGATGAAAAGAAGGATAAAGCCGAGGTTGTACATCAAGAAACTGCTTCTGGGAGCGCATTTGATAATGCCCAAGCGACTGAGGAGGGGAGGGGTAAGGGGTGGAAAGAGGCTGCATGAGTGGCCGGGAAAAGGATTCAGTAAGGAGGAGTGGTCAGCGAGTGTAGTAAGCAGTTTGGTTCTGTGTACATTACGTAGGTCAACAGGGACGAGGACTAGGGGTACGGGTAAATAGAGGAGGATCATTGTGATACTCTAGGTTTCCATTTGTAGGTATCAAAGAAGGTAGCTTTGTGTTTCAATTATTTCCAGACACGTTTTTGCTATGCTACCGATTAAGGACTCGTAGGCCACAGTCCAGAACCTAATTCGGATCCCGAGTTTCCCGATTTGGTGAGATCTACTTTAATCATTCAGGGTTTCAAAGACCTCCCCAAGAATTCGGTACCTCGTTCCTTGATCTCCCATTTATTCATCACCTCAGCTCAATGCCCACTATGTCTCGGGAAGGGCGGAGTACATACTCCGTACACACCGAACCGACAATTGTAGATCCCAGGAACAATGGTATGGTGAGACGTATAATGGAAGGAATGCAAAGTGTGGTAGATCTAACTAGAGACGAAATTAGAAGATCAGGTCCATTCTGAGCAATTTATGCAATCTGTGTACATGGATGCACGTACCCATCGAGCCAACCCTTCTTCCTAGGTCTATATGTAGAGAGGCTGTGTTCGCTGAAATCAGTCAATTCTTGAAATAGTCAAATCAACAATTCCTTTGAATAATCGATTCTAGACCTCTACACAACACACACACATACACAGCACAGCTCGAAGTTTATTCTGAAACACGCTTCCTATCCTCGACTTTTCACTCTTCTACGTCCTAATCAAAGGATAGAGACGCGACTGAATCTGAATATATCGCGCTCTTTGCCAACTAAACTTCTAAATCCCTCTCATCGATCATCACGAGTTTTGGATTATCTATTGTCTTCTACTTCAATTCAATTCAACCACAATTTCGACTTCGACTTCTACCCCGAGGTCTATTACCTTCCTAACCACGCGTATCGTATAATCGCTTCTCACGCTCTATATCACCTCGCGTCGAACACTTCTATAGCGGATCTGCGCCCTACCATCATGTCGTCTACCGTCAACACCGCCAGCACCTCTACATCCCCCGCAACCAGCCCATCATCCTCCTCCGAGAACTCAGATCCAAGTAAGCTCTAAATATAGATATCGTACATGAACTAATGGTAGTGTCCAGCTCCTCAACCACTGAATCATGGTCTCGAAAAGCTCAAGATTGCTGGAAATCGTTCGTAGCATGGAGAGAGGATATCGGGGATGATCAACTTGTACGCTCCTCCCCCTTCGTATCCTACAATGAAATACTGATAACTTAGGGATGTAGTTGTCGTATACCCGATCAATGTCGCTGTGAGGTATGTCTATTTTCCCTCTTGAATAGCAGGGACTGATGACAGATCTCCAAAGTCAACGTCGCTGGACCTTTATAACGCCTTCCCGTCTCTTCGTACACGCTTTTCTCAATTTCTCTGATTGTATTCATAGCCCCCACTCTATCGTATTTCGATAATAACCACCCATTTAATCGTGTTGTACGCATGTATATTCCTATGAATCCAACATCAACATCAACCCCACCAGTTGGTCATTGCGACCTCGTCGTTTAATCGCTCATACCGATGCTCATAGAAGAACGAGTACAAATAGAATCAACACTACGCCATGTACAAATAGAATCAACACTACGCCATGAAAAAAAGAACCGAGTAAGAAAAAATGGTAATCCGGTACCTCGTTCCTGTATATCGGATAGATCATTCTTATTAAACCCTATGAACTCGCCAAACTAAATCCACACGGGGTGAGAGCCCCAGAGGAGACTTGGAAAGAAGTACCAAATTGGATTCGCGAGTCACATTCGTTCTTCATCAGAGATCATGGTTGCTTCTCTGGTACCTGATCTTATACTTTGATTTTCGTCTTTTGACAACGCCTCTGTTTTTCTCTTATGCGCGTTAATTTCTTACCTCTTGCTATTCGATCTTGATGTATATGATGCTATTTGTTTTCTCCTCTTGATACATCCTCATCTTGTACGAGAAGTAGGATATCATAATGTCTACATCAGCCAATCCCCAAGTGTCCGTATCCGTGTGCGCCACCTCCGTTCCTTCGTCCGCAACACATGAGACAAACACAAATCCAAAAACAGATTCCACACTAGGCAAACTCTCATTCCGCCTGTCTATCAAATTGGGCTGACAATCTAGAAACCACACGCACAAGCTCTGTTACGAGTACGGCGATTAATCTAATACGGACCTGGTGGGGAAACTATATCACATGGCGTGAGGATGTGAAGGATAATCAAATTGTGAGTACACCCATGTAACTATCAATTGCTCTGACGAGCAGTCATGTACCTGCCCAATATCTGGACCATGTCGGTGTGAGGTATGTTTCCGATACGCATCCCGCCTGGGGTTGAGCTAATGAGCAGGCTGGACAGGTTAGCGTTGCTGGACCCTCTTAGGACTCCGTCGCGCCTGCTTTCTTTCTTTGCCGCATGACTACACCGATGTTGATTGTAAAAATAATAAAAATGTTGTACGCATGTGTCCTCCCAATACTCCCTCCCCAAGAGGGTAGTACACAACCCGTCACGACTCTTGGACTTTGTAGAAATCGCTCATACACACTAATACTCATACTCATGGAGGTCATACTCATGAAGGATGATTCTCCTCATACTCATGACGTCTTGCATGAGTCTACAGCTATTCAGCACGAACATAATAACACACGCCATCCGCAACTAAACACCTAGGAATAGGAACCGAACAACAGAACTGCAAACAACTCGTAATATCGGTACCTAACCTCGTTCCTGAATGTCATCAAGATCCTAGCTATCACGTTACCATGAAAAAATCTAACCAGGTAACTTAAGGGATCTCATACACGGGACGAATTAATTGCTTGTGGTGATGATTCATTCCAAAGAAGTATGTACGTATCCGGTAAATCAGATTTATATCCCTGAGAAAATGTCGTTCTTGACGATAAACAAATTATGTTAATCTGTCCCGTTCAGTACCCTATAATCAGATCTTTCCTTTAATGA
>Ga0308160_10005400_pt1 | contig 13354 bp, 10 predicted proteins | sample PhyFR1_FD_201036 | JGI IMG/M metagenome (GOLD analysis project Ga0308160, IMG submission 201036) | Phyllosphere microbial communities from UC Gill Tract Community Farm, Albany, California, United States - DLSLF.R1 | ecosystem: Host-associated > Plants > Phyllosphere > Unclassified | place: USA... | reverse complement strand
CGCCACCAGCCCCTGCCCGCCTTCCCCCGCCCTCCTTCCCCTTTCGCCCAGCATGCCGGACGATGACGTCGAGGACATCTTCGCCTCCTTCGCTGATCTTCAGGGCGAGCGCGAGATCATCCACACGCCCGGTCTCGTCCGCTTCGGTCCGGTCGCAGTGACGGCGGCTCCCAAGGGTCCGTTCGAGATCGGACCCCTGCCTCAGGCCGAGCTGACAGCGAAGCTCTCTCCTTCTCGGTTCGCAGCGGGCGAGGCGATCCACATGATGGCTGACCAGCTGTTCTCCTCTGGCGTGGTGCGTCTTACTGCGACTTCGTGTGCGATTCCGGCAGGCTAATCGGCTTCGCGACGTCTGGCGCTCACCGTCTGACAGGCCTTGGCCGAGATGGTCGACCTCGTTTCGATCCCCTTCGCCGGCCGGACGATCCTCGAGCTCGGCTCTGGCGCCGGCCTCCCTTCCCTGCTCGCATCGACCACGTCCGAGCCGCCTCATAGTGTGCTCCTGACCGATTACCCGGATTCAAGCATTACCGACAACCTCGCGGCCAACGTCGCGCGCAACCTGCCGGCCGCGACGCCCGGCTGCAAGGTTGCCTGGCGCGGCTTTGAGTGGGGCGCCGATGTCGAGCCTCTGCTGTCGGTCGAGCCGCATTCTCCGAGGGTCCATTGCGCGCGCATTCGCTGACCCCTTGCTCTCCTTCTGTTGCTGTGCTTCCCATCGAAAAGGGCGACGCTCGACGACCCATCAACCGGCTTCGACCTCATCTTCCTCGCCGACCTCCTCTGGCTCACGCCTGATCTCCCAGACCTCGTCAAGTCGTGCAGCGAGACGCTCTCCAGAACGATCGATGCGACTGTTTGTGAGTTGTGCCCGTCCCCCGCACCTACCTGCGAGTCTCGACCCATGGGCTAACCGAGCTCCTTCCCTCTGACGCGCCGCACCTCTCTCGCACCAACAGACATCGTTGCTGGCGACTACACCCCGCAGTCCTCGGTCGACCTCTTTTTCACCGCCGCCGCTAAGCTCGGCTTCCACTCGGGCCCACTCGACATCTCGCCGACGTGGCACGGCCGTCTGATCGAAGGTCTGGTCGGAGCCGACGAGGAGGCGGATGAGGTCTCTTGGCGCGAAGCGCTCGGTCGGCGGAAGCGGCGGACCAACGGCTGGTGGATGCGCTGGGATTCCGACGCAATTGACCTGCAAATATGACGACTTTGTTCGTCAGGAGCGACGAGCAGGGGCCGGTCCGGCCTGATTTGCCGCTTTGCGCACTTCTGAGCTCGATCAATCGCTGCTTGCGGCCGTGCATTGAGCGAGCCATAGCAGGCGACTGTCTGATATGCTCGGCACGGCCTCTTTGACGAGGCATTGTCATCGGATGCGACGCAGGATGGTCAAAGTGAGATAGCGGTGATCGTCGCCCATCGTTCACGGCTACGACGCGCATGCAGTGTTAAAGGCGTCAACGACAGTCGCAGATGATAGGCCGACACGGTTGCCCGAAAGGCGCTCCCCTGGACTTCTGAGAGAGAGAAAGATGGGTAAATAACTGGGTTCGGTCCAAGCAAATATCAAGATGCACTTGAGGAAGCCCCCTGTCGAGAGGGGGCGTACCTAAGGAGTCCGGGCGACCTGCCAGTCGTACTGACGTCAGAACGCAACGATCTGTTGCATGACATTGAGCCTTAGGGCCAGTCAGTAGGGACACCCTGCGAACGCGTCAGAAAGTCGGGTCAGCCCTGACGCCATGACTGCTAGGTTCGTTCGAGGTTGACTGGTGGCAGTCAAGCAGGGGCTGCCTGCATCCAGGCAGTCAACCGCTGGGTCCAGCTGAGCGAAGATCTGGCTCGTCAGCCTCGCACCTCAATCTGGGCGGCCGAGCACTTCCTAGACCCGAGCCCCTCGAAGTCTTTAGTGTCGACCGTGGGTGGCGCCCTGATGGAATAGAGGCGTCGGTCAGCGTAAAGTCACTGCAGGCTAGCGAGTCCCTGACCTCTCTGGCCAAGCTGCTTGGGCCGGTCGGGAGGCGTATGGGGTTGTCCGCCAGGAGGAAGGGCCGGTGGAACAGCTAGAGCGCCTCTTGGACGGCAAGGCGTCGTCGTCGGGAGGGCGTGGGCGCCTGCTGCAAGCGGCATCCTTCAGCCGAAGCGTTGGCAAGCGGGGAGCGAGCGCTTCTCAGCGTCTTGCTCGCTCGTCGTCCGCCTCGACGGGCCCGGCAGTCCTGCTGCTGTTCTGCACCTCGACGGCTTGCGCTCCCGCACACAGCAGGTCAAAAGCGGTCAGCCATGCGCCTCGCGCTCGCCCACAAACAAGCACTCGGGGGACGCCACGGCTGGCCCGAGGGTCGAAGTGCAAGGTCGTCGTCGTTGCTTGTGCTAGCCCTGTCCGACCTGGCCGCTTCTCGACCCCTTCCCGGGCGCCACTCGATCGCTTCGCCGCCCGCGCCCCGCGCCGGACGCGCCCAAGCGTAGCGCAGCGGCACCCTCCCCGCTCGCCCCGGTCGGCGAGGCGCACCGGTCGCGCGCGCAAACGGACAGGAAGACAGGAGGCGGTCGAGGACGACAGTGAAGGGCAGGCCGGGGAGCTGACAGGAGGAGAGGAACCTGCCTCCTTCAAAGGAGACCCGAGCTCACCCACCTCTCTCCACGAGAGGTTTTCCCCCCTTTACTCTCCTGTCCGCCTGGTCCCTGTCAGTGAGCTCATCCGCCTGCTGTCGTTGCTTTCCGGCCCACCACTGTTCGCTCGTGAGTGCGCTTCCGTCCCTCTTCGGCAGCTCGCTTCCCGCCAGCCGATAGAGTGGCCGTTCGCTGACCAAGCTCGTCCCTCTCGTCACCTGCCGCTGCCCAGGAGGCCAAGTCCACCCGCCCACCCTACGCCAGGCAGCATCGAGCATCGGAACGACATCGTGCCCCCATCACTCTCCTCTCGCTACCCTCGTCAGCTGTCAATCTCCATGTCCACCGGCGGCTTCCCGAGCCGGCCACAGCTCATCAGCATGCCCTCCCTCGCAAGCTCGGCCTCCTCGGATCTCGCGCTCGACGACCAACCCGAGGCCGCCTCGACCTCTTCCTCTGGCTGGCCATCGCCCTCACCCGCGACAACCGACCGCTTCCCACCAGCAGGATCGCGGGATGGCCTCCGCCTGTGGAGCGCCGTCGAGGAAGCGAAGGAGTCACTCCGCGATGCCAGCGGCCCAGAGGCTGAGCGCGCCCTGTCTGCCGGCAGCGCAAGGGGCGAGCATGGCGATCCGGCACCCAAGCGCTGGCGAGCGTCGGCCGGGCTCGAGAACGGGGTCGAGTCGATTGATCTCGCGCGCGAACTCGATGGCAACGACGACATGGCCGAACAAGCGCAGGGTCAGTGAGCTATTATTCTGGCTCTGGCCTATCGCGTCTCCTCTACGCTTCGTGCCGACGCTGATCCAAGTCCCCCATCGCTCCCCCTAGGCTGCGACTTTGGCGCAATCGGACCTGATGCGGACGACGTATCGTGCGCGATGGCCGCCTTCAGCTCCAGCCCATCGACGCCCGACGTCACTGAGGGCGGCGACGCCTGCGCCTTTGCTGGTGGCCCTGGGTCGCCAATCTTTGTCGCCGAGGACGCCGTGGCCGAGTCAGGCCTCTTCCCCCTTGGCCGGCCAATTAGCAGCATCTTCTTCTGCCGCGACGATCAGGACGACCTCGTCCCGCCGTGTTTCTTCGTGCGTCCCGCTGTCGTGGCCTCCTTGCTAGAGATGCGTCGCGTCGACCGGACGACTGACACGCGCTCCTTTTCGACTTCCAGCCGGGCCAGACAATCCCGACCCTCGTTGTTCTAGAGCTGCCTCGTTACACTTGCCTTCCGCATCGGCTGTCTCCAGCGCTCAACATCTCGCTCGTCGGCACGCTTCGCTATCTACCAGCCGTCGTCGGCGACGACATGGTCGACGAAGACGACGATGAGGACGAGTGGGCCGAACGCGTCCTCATTAACGTCGGTGTCGGCCTCGAAGACGGCCTAGACCTCTGGCAGAAGGACGCGACCGTCGCCTGGGAGCGGCTCAGCGAACGGCGCAAGAAGGGCCGGTCGAACCCAGCCGTTGCCCTTCCAGGTGGCAAGTACACGCTGCCGCTCACGGTGCAAGTACCCTCGAATCCGACGCTGCCGCCGACATTTGACCTGCCGACCTCGCCATTTGAGATCGCCTACCACCTCTCCGTGACGCTGACGGTCGATGACCCGACCTACGAGTCGGTCGGCCCGGAAGACCTCGCGCCCCGACTTGTTCTCAGTCAGAGCGTCCGCAGCTTCGCCCTCCTCCCAATGACGCTTCCGACTGTGGCCCCGGATCTCGCTCCGGTCACCGGCCTTCTCGAGGCGCCGAGCCGTCGCCGCGAGAGCTTCACCGCCATGGTCGGCTCGGCATCGGCCGGCTGGCTCGACCGCTTCAACACGGCCATCGACCCGCTCAAGGTCGGCTTTGGCGTCTCGACGCCGCGAGTCGCCGCTTCCGCGCTGAACGGCGCGTCGTCGACGGGTACAGCACACGACGCCTGGCCGACGTCTTGGTCGATCGAGCCCTCCCTGCCGACGACGACCTTTTCGCCCTCGTCTGTCATCCCGGTCGACTTTGCCCTGCGGCCGCCGTCAGCCTTGCCTTCGGCGCTCCTGCCGGCCGGCCAAGTCATCATCCGCGCAGCCCTCGTCCGCCGCGAGTACCTCCACACCTCGCACGGCGTCCCGCCCGTGAGCGACCCGGACGCGGGCCTCCTCTCCGAAGAGGAGATCGTCTCGTGCATCGGCCGGCACGACCTGGCTCGCATTTACGGCGTTCACCCATCGCTCCCTCGCCTGTCGCTCCCGCTCGGCTTTGGCGCCGGCTACGCTTGGGCCAACGGCTTCTCGACCAGCATCTCGGTCTCTCCGGGCCCGAGCTCCTCGCGGACGCACGTCCATTGCGCGTCGCGCTTCTACCTCTCGCTCCAGGTCGCCTTCGCCCCAGCCGGTAGCTGTACGTCGCCCCCGACGCACGGCTACGTCCTCAACGACCTGGCCGGCTTCATCCCGCCCGAGCTGACGACTCGGACGATCCTCGTTCCGATCTCGATCGGCTCGGTCGGCGAGCCGCCTGGCGCCAACCGCCGGGCCTGGCGCGAGCTCTACCTCGGTCGCAACGACAGCACGGGCGAGGAGGTCCCGCAGCTCATCGACGGCTGCGCCATCGACCGGGACGAGGGCTGGATCCTCCCTCCACCGTCGTACGAGGCCGCACTGGCCGAACCAGAATACGCCCTCTGACGCCCTGTCGCCCCTAATCAATCCTTGCTTATTTCGACGCAATCTCTCTGTACTCTTGACCCTCCGCGCTGCCTCTCACCTTATCTGCCCCACTGCCTTTCCCACTCTGCACGCTTCGTCTCCCCCTCGCTGTACACCCTCGCACCTGTGCACTCCTACCATCTTCGTTGTCGGTCCGATACGTACGCCCTTCATGGAATACGCGCCTCGTTTTTCGATCCTTCGCGTGCGAGGTCAAGGCTCTTTGCCCGACCCATCAGCGCCTCGGCTCTCCAGCGCGTGCCACATCTGCCCCACCCCGGCCGCTAGACCGGCCCTGAGCGAACGGCCGTCGACCGACCCCGAGGATGGACCGACCCTGCGCTTTTCCGTATACCAACGTGGGCGCGGACTGGTCTGATCGCGACGGGGAGGGACAGTTCAGCAGAGAGAGCCGTACGAGGTATTTGGCACAAGTCCGTCCGATGAAACGACCGGTTGGAAAAGGTCAAGCAGGTGTGGGTGGGCATCGATATGTCCAATTAGAATCGCGCGGCGGAGGGTGGTACAGCAAAGGGGCAGCGTAGACGTCGAAGCTCTAGGAGGAAGCAAGCAGGGGTGGAGCACAAGTGATGAGGCGCGGATGCGAAGCAGAGGGGAAGCAAAGTGGGGTGGGCGAGCCAAAGATGAGGGTTGCGAGCGAGAGAGACACTGGGTAAAACCGGAAGGAAGAGGAGATGGATGAGGGAAAGAGTCGAAAGCAAAGGTGAGGGGAGCAGCAGGAGAAGTGCAAGAGAAGAGGCCAGGAAAAAGACGGGAGCGCGTCTAGCACTTCTGCCACATCTTGACGCTCTTGACCTGGAGGCCGCGGTCCGGGGCGTCGCCCCAGGTCGGGAACCAGACGTCCGACTTGGTCGCAAAGTTGGACATGGCCGTCGCCCGCGTCTGCGTGTTCTTCCACGGCTTCTGGTCCTTGCCGCCGTCGGCAAAGTAGTTGTCAAGCCCGCCGGCGCCGACCTGGAGCCGAAGGAAGAACTTCTGGTCAAAGGGCGCGACCATCGGGTTCTCGGACTCGGCCCACGGGTTGACGATGACGGTGCCGTTGGTCGTAAGGAGGGCAAAGTTGCCGCGCTGGTAGAACGTCTTGCTGCCGAGGTCCATGTTGAAGAGGCCAAAGTTGCGCGTCTTCATCCAGATGAAGATGTGGTCGGGCGTCCAGTCGATGCCAAACGTGTAGAAGTTCTCGTTGAAGAACTTGCGGCGGACGCGGGTGAACGAGTTGGTGATCCAGTAGCGGTCCTCCTGCAGCATGCCGATCGCGCCCCAGTGGATGCCAGCCTGGACGTTGTTGTTGAGCGCATCCGTCTGCGAGGTGGCGAGATTGCCCTTGGTTTGGGCGATCTAGCAGAAAGAAGACCCGGAAGCAGGTCAGCAAAGGTCGGTAGCTGTGCCGTAACGGGCGAGAGGGCGAGGACGCACGTCGATCAGACCCGAGGCCGGGAAGGCGCCGTAGTGGTCGTCGGAGGGGACGAGCGAGATGCGAGGCCAGAGCCAGTCGCCGGTCGGCATCTTGGCGACGACCTCAACCCGGCCGTACTTCATGTCGACCTTGCCGCGGGTCGTGATCGAGGCCGAGCGGACGGGCGGGATCGTGATCGAGGTGTTGCTCGTCGAGGCAATGATGCAGTTCTCCGGCGTCGAGACGGTGCACGACTGGCCGAGGTCGAGGTAGGTGTTGTTGTTGACACCGAACTGGAGGTCGGTCGCCGCCGACGTGAGCGAGGGCACAATGTTGAGCGCGCCGTCCTTGACGTAGGAGTTGGTCGCGCTGTCTGTGTACCAGACAAAATCCTCGGCGTTACTGCCGCCGATCGACGACTCCTTCTGCCAGTAAGCGCTGTTGAGCGAGTCGCCGTTGAAGTCGTCCTCGAGGATCGGGCAGAACTTGGTCTTGTCGACGCCGGCATAGCCGCTACGGACGGCAGGCGAGAGCAGGTGTCAGGAGCGGCAATAGCAAGGGGGAAATGCGTCGGGAGGAGAGTCACGAACGTGTAGAGGATGTAGCAGCCGCCGGCGACACCAAAGAAGATGCCCATCAGAAAGAGGCCGTACGAGATGCGGGCCGGCTTCTTCGACCTCTCCTGGATCCAGAACTTCTCGGGCGGCGAGTCCTCGTCGCGGAGCTGGCTCTTGAAGATGGGCCGCTTCTTCTCTGGGACGGTGGTGTCGGGCCCGAGGAACGACATGCTCGGCGACTTGGCGTAGACGGGCATGCTGCCGACCCGGGCGTTGTACGAGCTCTTGCGGCTGAGGCCGCCGGGCCGGCCGGGCGTGCCGCCGCCGCTGCTGAGGGCAGGCGAGCGGCCAAAGTAGCCGCTGCCGGTGCTCTCGTTGCGGAGGTGGGTCGGCGTCGTGAACGGGTTCTTGGGCGACGTCGTCGAGGCCGCGGCCGAGGGCTGCTCGTCCGCGGACGACTCGGACTGGAGCGAGGCTGCCCGGCTCGACGCCTGGGCTGGCGGCGCCAGCTGGTTCTCAGAGCTGTGCGAGCTGCTCGGGCCGCTCGGCTGCGACTCGTACGAGGGGTAGGACACTGAGTGAGGAGGAGCAGGCCAGGTCAGCAAGGGATGGAAGAAATCGCAGAAAAGAATTGGGCACTCACTTGTTGAAAGAGAGACGGAGGCCAGGTTCGGATGAAGGGAGGGCGACCGGGGCGAGAGGGAGAAGGGCGGGCGGGCGAGCGGAGGCTTGGGTGATGAGAGAGAGAGGAAGAGAAGTGCGAGGGCAGGGTACAGCCCCCTTCTAAAGGGAGCAGGGACGGGTCGCCGCCTCTGGCTGGCCTCCTCCTCGAATGCGGGCTCGGTGAGGACGCGCCCTAGCAGAGCCGTTCGAGGCCGGAGGGGCGAGCAGGGCCTGCAGCGAGGCGCCAAGCAGCAGGACGCCTCGCCGAGCGAGCCCGGGCTGAGGTTAGCTGGGGAGGGCGTGGAGGCGCGACGCCGCCGCCGCTGTGTGGGCGGCCCACACACACGACCGACACGCCCACACACACACACACACAGATGCCCCCCAGAGGGACGGGGCCAGGCTCCTACCGGCAGGGGCGGGAAGGGGCGTTAGAGGCGTTCTCGACGGGCAGGCGGCGTGTGAGGGCGCGCGCGCGCGCTCACGCGGGCGGGAGCCGGGGCGGGGAATCCCCCTGCTTGTGGCGTTTCTGGGCTTCTTGCTTGCGGGACCGTCAGACCTGCAAGGCCGCCTTCCCCCTGCTGCCCGCCGCCCCGGCCTCGGCCACTTTCGATCCTCGGCGAGACACAGGCGGCCGCGCAAACTGCCAAACGCACGCGTCGGCGGGCCGTGTCACGCACGCGTGCGAAAGGCCCGAGACCGGTCGTCGACGCTTGCGGCCGACGGCTCGCCGTTAATCTCAAAAGTCGGCTGCTCGCAGCCCTCTCCAGCAGATTTCCAGCAGCTGCCCGACGGCTAGCCCTGATGCTGGCACGAGGGAATCTTGATCGATCCTGTCGGCCGGGATAGGGAAGATGGGAGAGGCTCCTGCCACCTTGTCAGGTCGTCCACGCTTCGTCACGCACCCAGACGTCCCTTTCGACCCCAGCTGCTGCCAACAGCTTGCATCCTCGAAGGTCTGCTCAACGGACGAGAGACGAAGCATCTAGGAAACGCAGAATCTACAGAACAGAGTCCGCAGCGCGTGTATTTGGGAAGATAGTACAACAGAAGCCGATTCGAAGATGAGTCCGCTTTGCATCGAGCAGGATGGAGACGGACGAGGTCTAGAGAAGTGCAAGTCCAAGCGCGGCGATAGCAAAAGAGCCGAGCGTGAGAAGACCGGTCGAACGGACAATGGATCTGGACGACAGAGATGTCGAGCGCGTCGTCAGAGGTCAGCCAGGGCCAGATTGAGCCTCTGAAAGAATAAACATGGAGATGGGACGAACGGGAGGGCAGCTGAGGCCTCAACGATGGCCGTGTTGCCGTCGGCGGTGTAGATCCTGAGCGAACGGATCCCCCAGTAGGCTTCGGCAAACGCGGCCGGAGTCTCTTTGACGAACTGGGCGCACGTGGCCGAGGCGACGTCGCAGCCGCTGGCGCCCCAGGTGTTGCCAGCGAGGTCGCCGCAGAGGGCCGTGTTGATGACGACGGCATGCGAGTTGAACGTCGAGTTGGCGCACTGGGGGATACTAAAGTTGGCGGCCGGGGTGACGGTCCAGTCGCGAGGGGAAAGGGTCGAGCCGTTTTGGGCGAGGAGGTCGGCAGGGATCGCGTTCGACGACCGGGGGAACGTGTAGATCTTGATCGAGCCCGACCGCTGGGTGTCGCGCCAGAGGACGTAGTAGCCACCGCCGCCCGAGTTCCAGCCGTTACCGGCCGTGCCCTGGCCGAGATCGACACCACAACCCTGGAGAACAGGCAGGCGGAGAAGGTGTCAGGCTGGCACGATCTATTCTTTGAGCGATCGCTCGGTCGACGCACGGAGTTCATGTTGGCGGCCGCGTCGCAGATGGTCGTCTCGGTCGTGCCCGTTTGAAGGCCGCTCTTGCGGAGCGAACACGTCGAGACCGTGTGGAGCGAGGCCGTGTTGCTCGTGTCGTTGAGCTGCGTCGGCAGCGAGGGCAGGTTGGCCGAGGCAAACGTCGCCTCGTACGAGGACGACGTCGGCGGCGGCAGGCTGTTGTAGCCTTCAATCACGTCAATCTCACCGCCCCTTATTTCGTGGGGAGCAGCCAAGTCGGTAGGCAGGGAGAGGAGTGAGAGCAGGGACGAGGGAGCGCGAGGTGTCAGTCGGGATGCTCTCGTCGAAGCCACAGATGATGCGAGAGGGGCACCCACTTGGGCCAGCCGGAGCGCGTCGTCGTCCAGAAGGCGGGCCACGTGCCGCAGCCGACGGGGATGTGGTCGACGTCGAGCACGTAGACACCGTCGGCGAACGAGTCCTTGCTGACGAGCCGGACCGAGTTGCGGCCCCGGCCGGTCGCCGACGCCGTCGTCGAGTCGACTGACATCGTAAAGTAGGAGCTGTTGGTCTTGACGAGGTTGGCCGAGCTGGCCTCGGATTGCGAGACATAGTTGACGTAGCCGTTCGTCGGGTCGTTCTCGGTATAGAAGTCTGGAGAGAGGGTCGGCGAGAACGAGCGGGCTCTGTCGTCAGCCCTTGTTGGAGAGCTCGGCTGCGCCCTCTCGAGAGGATCGTGCAGAAGGAGCGCGCACTCACCAAAGCCGCTGAGGAACGACTCGCCGGTGTAGCTCCGGGCGAGCTGGACGCTCTGGGCGTGCGAGAGACCGGCCGAGGCCAGGAGAACGAGGAGCGACAGCTTGGACATAGTAGGAGGCGAGCGGCGGCGAAGGTTGCGTGACAGGGCGGATAGGCGAGAAGGCTGGGCGGTCGACGAGCCAGCGTTTTGGCGAGACGAGGTGAATCGAACGAGAGGACGCGAAGAGGGGGTAGCCAGGAACGTGATACGACGAGGGAAGGTCCGAACGAAGGTGGGTGTGAAGGAGACGAAGGGAGCACCGGCTTGGGGTCTCGGAGGGAGAGGCTCGCCCAGCTCCGGTCGGCAGGGCGACGACGCGCTTGGCACGGCCGGCCGCCAGAAGGGTTGCTCGGTGGGCACGCCCTGCCCGCACAAAGTTCCTGGGCTGGTGGGGTCGCCCGGCCCAGCACTGCCAGCAGTCGTAGGCCCTTAGCCTAGTGATCGAGCCCATGGGAGGGCGTCAACCCCACGAGACCGACGTCGGGGAGGCATTTGTTGATGGTGCAGCTGCTTGGGCGCTCAAGCAAGAAGGGGCGTTCGATCGCCCGTTCGTCCGGGAGCCTCGAACCTCGGCCGCGCCACTTGCAGCCGTCGGTGTGCGGCGGCAGCAGCCAGCAGGTCAGCGACGGCCAGATAAACATGACCTTCACTTTCACCTTCGAGCTGAGCCTCGTCACGGACTGCAGTGCCTGAGAAGGAGTCGGTGGCGAGGGCTCAAGCTTCAATCTGAGAGGGCTGGCGTCGCGAATTCGTCTGCACGCTGATCGAGCCGACGTGCACGTCGTCGTGCTCAGTGCGCGAGCTCGAACCCAACCCGCGACTGACCGCAGGCGAACACATCAGCAGACATTTGTTTGATAGCAAGGGCAAAGAGGCGGAAAGGCAAGAGGGCAAACAGGGCATAATGACGATCTATGGCACGAGGGGCAAAGACGGCACAGGACAGTAGAGCACAGCAGGACACGCAGGGCAGCAGGACGGTGGCAAGAAGACGAGTCGAAAGCGAACAAGGGAGACTTTTGAGAATGAGGCAGAGACGCTCGAGGCTCTAGTGGATTGTGGAAGCGTGGCCAGCACGATCTAGGGATTCTAGAAGCGGAAGCGGATGAGGTGTGCTGATCGGACGAGGGGCAGTCGTTGTAGTGTCAGCCAGGGAGGTAACCGATGTCGAGGACGCCGCACCGACATAGACTCACGGTTCAGGATGAAGATGTAGAGCACGTGCGGGATGGCGACGCAGAGGAGCGGGGCCATGACGAAAGGGTCGGTGATCTGCCACTCGAAAGGTATCGCGCCGGTCGACATGACGCCGACGCCGGCAATGAGGATGAGCATGATCGCGAGCATCGGCCAGAAGCGCCGCAGCAGGCGAGGCAGCTCCTCGAAGATGGTCGAGTTTTTGACGTCCTTCTCGGTCGCGGACCAGGTCTACAAAAGAGGCGCGACGGGAGGTGGCAGTCAGTGACTTTGGTCTGACGGTTGTGTCCAGACTGCAAGATATCGGCTGTAGGGTGCGCACCATATTGTAGCCGACCAGATGCGATATGAGCGCCAGCGAGATGTGGTACGAAAGGCCGCCAAAGAAGACGAGGAAGAACGGGAGCCACATGAACTGAAGAGAGGTTGAAAACATCGTTAGTGCCGCGATGCAGGGCAGCATATCGAGGAAGCAGAAGGCGGCGACGCACCTGGGTCAGGAAGGCCTCGAGCAGACCGGCCGTGCCCGTCCGGAAGCGAAGAATTGACAGAGCGATGGGCGAGGCGGCGGTAAAGACGACCCAGACGCCGAGAATGACGTCCCACGAGGGCATGTAGGCCTTGTCGAGATCCTCGCGGAAGAGGCCGAGCAAGATGTAGTTGAGGAGCGTGAGCGGAAGGCCGACAGCGATGGCGTAGTAGGAGAACATGTAGCCCGAGGCTGAGAATTTGTTGTGGAGGGGGATGTCGGACTTGAAGAAATAGCGGAGGATCTGCTTGCTGAAAGGGCCCCGGGTTGGCCAGTAGCGGATCGGGTTAAAGAGCAGCTCCGAGCAACCGTACGCGTATTTCTGCCAGCGGTTGACCTCGTCCTCAGCCGAGAGCGAGACGCCCTCCTGGAACTCGTGGTTGGAGTAGGTCGCCCAGCGGATGGTATAGCCAGCGTTCAGAATCCGGATCGCGCAGTCAAAGTCCTCCGACACGTGGCCTGCGGGGCGAAGACAGGTCAGCTGGGCAAGCGCTGAGATAGGGCCGATCGGCGAAGCGGGCGCACATTCGGACCAGATCTGCTTGCGGCCGTCCGCCTCCTCGGTAGCGATCTCTTGCAGAGCGCTCCAGCGGATGAAGGCATTGTGACCGACGAAGGGGGCGACTGAAGAACACGGACCAGAGGAGGACGAGGTCAGGGCGGGGGCAAGAGGGCATCGCTCGAGTGCAGGACGATGCGTACCGTCACCATTGGCGCAGACGAGGCTGATGGCAAGGTTGACGACAGAAGTGAAGAAGGCGATTCCGTTCTCGAAGTAGTGGTTGGCGACCTTCATGACACCCGACTCGTGCTGTAGGATGGCGAGCTCGGGCGAGGCGGCAAACTCGCTGGCGCCGTCGAGGAAGCAGTCGACCGGCACGCGCGTGTCCGAGTCGATGATGAGGATGAGCTCGCCCATCCGGATGTTGCCCTCGGCCCACGTCGACTGGATCTTGGTCACGTCGGGCGCCTTCTCCTTGTCGGCCTTGAGCTTGGCGGCGAGCGCCTTGCGGGCCGAGCGGCCGCGCCAGCCAGACGGGATCGGCGCCTCCTCCTCGCCGCCCTCGGTCTTGGCCGCCGACGCCGCCGGCGACCAGTCCTTGACGA
>Ga0308160_10005398_pt1 | contig 13357 bp, 8 predicted proteins | sample PhyFR1_FD_201036 | JGI IMG/M metagenome (GOLD analysis project Ga0308160, IMG submission 201036) | Phyllosphere microbial communities from UC Gill Tract Community Farm, Albany, California, United States - DLSLF.R1 | ecosystem: Host-associated > Plants > Phyllosphere > Unclassified | place: USA... | reverse complement strand
ACACCGACTTCTCGCTGTTCGCCTCGCAGCCGGTGTCGCTGATCGTCGACGACATCGTGCAGGAAAACCCGATCCTGAAAGGCTTCCCGATCTTCGACGTCGCCGGCGTCGAAGTGCTGCGCGGCCCGCAGGGCACCCTGTTCGGCCGTAACACCCCGGCCGGCGTGGTCAAGATCGAATCCGAAAAGCCGAACCTGAAAAAGGTCGAGGGCTACTACAACCTGTCCTACGGCACCCACGGCACCGCCAACGTCGACGGCGCCGTCAACGTGCCGCTGTCGGACAAGTGGGCGATGCGCGTCTCGACCCTGCGCCAGCACCGCGACGACTACGTCGACAACTACAGCGACGTGGCGAAAACCAACAAGACCGGCGAGCTGGACGGCTACAACGAACACGCCGAGCGCGTGCAGTTCCTGTACAGCCCGGATTCGACCTTCAACGCGCTGTTCAACGTGCACCAGCGCACCACCACCGGCAGCGCGCGCCTGTTCCGCGCCAACCTGATCGGGCGCGGCACCAACGGCTTCGCACCGGGTACCGACCTCGACAGCCTGGTCAGCAACGCCCTCAACGGCCAGGACCTGAAGACGCAAGGCGCCAACATGCGCCTGTCGTGGGACCTGGGCGCGGTCAAGCTGTACTCGATCACCGGCTACGAAACCGTCAACCATTACAACAGCCGCGGCGACATCGACGGCGGCGTCCCTGGCCAGACCGGCGTGCCCTTCCAGGTGCAGACCGCCAGCCGCATGACCGACCTGAAGCAGTATTCGCAGGAATTCCGTGTCGAATCGAAGAACGCGGGTCCGCTGAACTGGCAGGCCGGCCTGTACTACTTCGATGAAGATGCGACCGGCGGCAGCGACAACTTCGACAACGCCCAGCAGCAAACCTCGCGCGTGGTCTCGAACCAGAAGAACAAGGCCTGGGCCGCTTTCGGTTCCGTGAACTACACGGTCAGCGACGACCTCACCGTGCGCGGCGGTATCCGCTACACCGACGACAAGAAGGATTTCAATACCCTCGAGCACACCAACGTCACCCTGATCGGACCGGCCGGCGTCAGCGAGAGCAAGAGCAAGGTGAGCTGGGACCTGTCGGGTACCTATAAAATCAACCGCGACGTGAACGCCTACGCCCGCGTGGCGACCGGCTTCCGCGCCCCGAGTATCGCCGCCGCTTCGGCGACCGTGCCGGTCACTGTGGCCGATGCCGAAACCATCACCTCGTACGAAGCCGGCATCAAGGCCGACCTGTTCGAGCGCCGCGCCCGCGCCAACTTCTCGATCTATGACTACGAAGTCAAGAACCAGCAGCTGACCGTGGTGGGTGGCAACTCGAACATCACCAAGCTGATCAACGCCAACAAGACCAAGGGCCAGGGCGCCGAGTTCGACGTCGAAGGCATCGTCAGCCCGTCGCTGCGCCTGACCGGCAGCGCCAGCTACAACTTCACCAAGATCGAAGACCCGAACCTGTACGTGACCCGTTCCACCACCGGCACCGTCACCGATCCGGTCGGCGCCAACGGCCTGGTGTCGATCAACGGCAACCCACTGCCGCAGGCACCGAAGTGGATCTTCAACGCCACCGCACGCTACAGCATCCCGATGGGCGACGGCGAGTTCTTCGTCTTCACCGACTGGTCCTACCGTACGAAGATTAATTTCTTCCTGTATGAAGCAGTGGAATACACCGGCAAGCCGCTGACCGAAGGCGGCCTGCGCGTGGGCTACAACTGGGCCGGCGGCAAGTATGAAATCGCCGCCTTCGGCCGTAATATCCTCGACCAGCGCCGCATCACCGGCGCCATCGACTTCAACAACCTGACCGGTTTCACCAACGAGCCGCGCACCTACGGTGTGCAGTTCAAGGGCAACTTCTGATCCTGTCAGCTGGTTGACGAAAAGGCCGCGAGCGATCGCGGCCTTTTTTATTTGTCAAAGAACATTGAGACGCGTTTGATATGGCTCAATACGAATGTGACATTTCGTGACGCGGGGAGTACTGGCGCGGATGTGATTTTTGGCTCTGTTTAGGCAATATTTCATTCTGTTTAGTTGATCCGGCGCCGAAGAATCTAGGTTTTTGCACGAATACAGGGTTTTTGTGTTGTATATGTATTGAATACAATTGTGAAATCCATCCACACATTGCTGAGCCGGAGTAGTCTGGTTTGTCCGCTGTCAAGACGGACGCCCGGTGCATACATGCGGCACCGGGACAATCAGATCTCAAGCATTAAAGTGCTTGCGGAAAACTAAAACTTTTGTGTTTTTCTTACCTAAGGAAGAAACATGAAGTCTCAGCAATCGATGTATCCCGCAGTGTTGAAATTGTGCGCCGCAGCCGTCCTCGGCCTGGGTGCCGGGGCCGCCTTCGCGGGCGTGTCCGTGAACGACGCCGCCACGCCCGCGCGCGGTATGGCAATCGTGGATCAGACCGATCGCATCATCGTCAAGTACAAGGACGAAGCCGCACCGGTGGCGGTCAAGGCCGGCAAGGCTTCGGCCGCCTCCGTGCTGTCCGCTGCGCCGCTGTCGAGCGCACGCAAGGCCGTGATCGACCGCGCCGGCCAGCAGTTCGGCTTCCTGATGAAGGAATCGCACCGCATCGCCACCGGCGCCCGCGTGATCAAGCTCGACCGTAAGGTCGCGCTTGCCGACGCCGCCAAGCTGGCCGCCGAAGTGGCCGCGCGCGACCCGAACGTCGAATACGCCGAGCCGGACCGCATCATGAAGCCGCTGCTGACGCCGAACGATTCGATGTACACCCAGCAGTGGGATCTCTACGAGACCACCGGCGGCATGAACCTGCCGGCGGCCTGGGACAAGTCGACCGGATCGGGCATCCGCGTCGCCGTGATCGACACCGGCTACCGCCCGCACGCCGACCTGTCCGGCCAGATCCTGGCCGGCTATGACTTCATTTCCGACGCCACCATTGCCAACGACGGCGGCGGCCGCGACAGCGACGCCAGCGACCCGGGCGACTGGACCGCCGCCGGCGAATGCGGCGCCGGCGAGCCGGCCTCGAATTCGAGCTGGCACGGCACCCACGTGGCCGGCACCATCGCCGCGCTCACCAACAACGGCAGCGGCGTGGCCGGCGTCGCCTTCGGCGCCAAGGTCGTGCCGGTGCGCGTGCTCGGCAAGTGCGGCGGCTACACGTCCGACATCGCCGACGGCATCATCTGGGCCTCGGGCGGCACCGTGTCCGGCGTGCCGAACATCGCCGCGCGCGCGCAGGTGATCAACATGTCGCTGGGCGGCGGCGGCGCCTGCGGTACCACCACCCAGAACGCGATCAACAGCGCCCGTTCGCGCGGCACCGTGGTCGTGGTCGCGGCCGGCAACGAGGCGCAGAACGCCAGCAACAGCAACCCGGCCAACTGCTCGGGCGTGATCACGGTGGCGGCAACCAACCGCTCCGGCGGCCGCGCCTCCTACTCGAACTATGGCACCGTGGTCGACGTGGCGGCGCCGGGCGGCGACAGCGGCGCAGCCATCCTGTCGACCCTGAACGCCGGCACCAAGGCACCGGGCGCCGACAGCTATGCAGGCTACATGGGCACCTCGATGGCGACCCCGCACGTGGCCGGCGTGGTGGCACTGATGCTGGCGAAAAACCCGGCGCTCACCCCGGACGACGTCGAAGCCCGCCTGAAGTCGAGCGCACGCGCCTTCCCGGCCTCGTGCAGCGGCTGCGGCGCCGGTATCGTGAATGCCTCGGCAGCGGTCGACGCCGCCACCGGCAGCGGCACCACGGCCGGTCCGACGGTCTCGGAAGCCGAGTCGAACAACACGCTTTCCACCGCCAACAGCGTGACGACCACGGGCACCACCGTCAACGGCACCCTGGCCAGCAGCTCGGACACCGACTACTTCGTGGTGCAGGTCCCGGCTGGCAAGACCCTGAGCGCCGTGTTGACCCCGAACTCGAGCTCGGACTACGACCTGTATATCTACAACAATGCAGGTACCCAGCTGGCGCTGAGCGAAAACGGCACCGGCGCGGTCGACAGCGCCAGCTCGGCCAACAGCGGCAGCACGACCGCGGCACGCTATGTGCGCGTGGTGTACTACAGCGGCGGTACCGGTTCGACCAGCGGCAAGTACACCCTGAAGCTGTCCTGGTAAATCCCTTGTTGCTTTGATTAGAAGGCGCTCATCCGAGCGCCTTTTTTTGTTTATATGATCACTTTTTCGTTAGTAATCAATAACTTGACAAAAATTTTCCCGTTGCGAACGTCACTAAAACGGCCTCAGCGCTAGCATTCTCGGCTAGGCTTGCGGGTTCGGCTCATCAAGAGTAACCCCGAGAGGAAGCAGAATGACACAGCACAGCAAGATCGCCACCGTGTTGAAGTTTTGCATGGCGGCGCTCGCCGTCAGCGGCCCGCTGGCCGCCAGCGCAGGCCAGCAGGACGCGGCGAAACCGACCCGTTACATCACCCAGACCGACCGCCTGATCGTCCGCTACAAGGATGCCGTCGACACCTCGCGCCTGAAGGTGCCGGCGGCGGTGCCGGCAAATGCGCTGTCGGCCGCGCGCCAGGCCGTGATCGACCGTGCCGGCCAGCAGTTCGGCATGACCCTGCGCGCGCTGCGCGCGACCGCGACCGGCGCCAACGTGCTGCAGCTCAGCCGCACCATGTCGCTGGCCGAGGCCAGGCAGCTGGCGGCCGAACTCAAGGCGCGCGACGCCAGCGTCGACTACGCCGAGCCGGACCGCATCATGACCGCGATGGCGGTCCCGAACGATCCCAGCTACAGCCAGCAATGGGACTTGTACGAAGCCACCGGCGGCATCAACGTGACCGGCGCCTGGGACCGCTCGACCGGCAGCGGTATCAACGTCGCCGTGATCGACACCGGCTACCGTCCGCACGCCGACCTGTCCGGCCAGATCCTGCAAGGCTACGACTTCATCGCCAGCACCGGCATCGCCAACGACGGCAACGGCCGCGACAGCGACGCCAGCGATCCGGGCGACTGGACCCCGGCCGGCAGCTGCGCGGCGGGCGTCCCGGGCCAGGACCAGGCCTCGAGCTGGCACGGCACCCACGTGGCCGGCACCATCGCCGCGCGCACCAACAACGGCGCGGGCATCGCCGGCATCGCCTACAACGCGAAAATCGTCCCGGCGCGCGTGCTGGGCCGCTGCGGCGGCTATACCTCCGACATCGCCGACGCCATCGTCTGGGCTTCGGGCGGCAGCGTCAACGGCGTGCCGGCCAACGCCAACAAGGCACGCGTGCTGAACCTGTCGCTGGGCGGCAGCGGCAGCTGCGACACGACCACCCAGAACGCCATCAACGGCGCCCGTTCGCGCGGCGCCGTGGTGGTGGTCGCTGCCGGCAATTCGAACGTCGACGCCGCGAACTCGAGCCCGGCCAACTGCGCCGGCGTGATCGCGGTGGCGGCGGTCGGCCGCAGCGGCGGCAAGGCCTCGTACTCGAACTACGGCAGCGTGGTCGACGTGGCGGCGCCGGGCGGCGACAACGGCGCCGGCATCCTGTCGACGCTCAACAGCGGTACCTCGACACCGGCCTCCGACAGCTACGCCTATTACATGGGCACCTCGATGGCGACCCCGCACGTTGCCGGCGTGGCCGCGCTGATGCTGGCGGCGAATCCGAACCTGACCCCGGACCAGGTCGAGGCGACGCTGAAATCGACCGCGCGCGCCTTCCCGGCCGCCTGCAACGGCTGCGGCGCCGGCATCGTCGATGCCCAGGCCGCCGTCAATGCGGCGCTGGCAGGTACGTCCTCGCCGGCCCCGGCCGTGACCTGGACCAGCTGTGCACCCGAAGGCGGCACCTGCTCGTTCAGCGGCACGCGCGAAGTGCGCTACGGCGCCAACAACAGCTTCGTGACGAAGGTCGTGACCGGCTCGACCGCGTGCACCAACGCCGTGTTCGGCGACCCGATCCCGAACGTGGTCAAGTCGTGCAGCTATTCGAGCGCGACCGTGGAAGCGCCGGCACCGGTGACCTGGACCGCCTGCGCAAACGAGGGCGGCACTTGCTCGTTCAGCGGCACGCGCGAGGTGCGCTACGGCGCCAACAACAGCTTCGTGTCGCGCGTGTTCACCGGCTCGGCGGCGTGCACGAATGCGACCTTCGGCGATCCGCTGCCGAACGTGGTCAAGGCGTGCAGCTATTCCAGCGCTACCCGCTGAGATTTGCCGGACACCGTAGTCCCGTAGCGTGGACGGCTCTGCCGTCCACGAACGCCGGCTCTGTCCTGGCCTCCGCGTGGACAGCGTAGCTGTCCACCCTACGCTTGCATACCTGTATCAATTCAGTGATACTGTATGCAATTACAGTATGAACGCTCCCGTCCGCAAGATCATCCACTGCGATTGCGATTGTTTCTACGCGTCCGTCGAGATGCGGGACGACCCGTCGCTGCGCGGCCGGCCGCTGGCGGTGGGCGGGCGCCATGACCAGCGCGGCGTGATCGCCACCTGCAATTACGAAGCGCGGCGCTACGGCATCCATTCGGCGATGGCGACGGCCCAGGCCATCAAGCTGTGCCCGGACCTGCTGGTGATCCCGCCGAACATGGAAAAGTACCGGATCGCCTCGCGCCAGATCATGGAGATCTACCAGGACTATACGGAACTGGTGGAGCCGCTGTCGCTGGACGAAGCCTATCTCGACGTGACGGCGTCGCCCCACTGCAAGGGCAGCGCCACCCTGATCGCGCAGGAGATCCGGCGCCGCATCTTCGAGACCGTCGGCATCACCGCCTCGGCCGGCGTGGCGCCGAACAAGTTCGTGGCCAAGATCGCCAGCGACTGGAACAAGCCGGACGGCCTGTTCCTGGTGCGGCCCGACGAAGTCGATGCCTTCGTCGCGGTGCTGCCGGTGAAAAAGCTGCACGGCGTCGGCAAGGTCACCGCCGCCAAGATGAACCGCCTGGGACTGGACACCTGCGGCGACCTGCGCCAATGGCCGATCGCGAAGCTGCAGGAGCATTTCGGTTCCTTCGGGACCCGGCTGTACGAGCTGAGCCGCGGGATCGACCACCGCGACGTGAATCCGGTGCGCGAGCGCAAATCGATCAGCACCGAGGAAACGTACACGCCGGACGTGCCCGACCTGGCCGCCTGCGTGGCATTGCTGCCGGAATTGATGGAGCACTTGCAGGGCCGTATCAAGCGCAACGGCGCCGAACGCTTCATCAATAAACTGTTCGTGAAAATCAAATTTTCCGACTTCCAGCAGACGACGGTCGAGTGCGTCGGCTATGCGCCGGACCTGGAGATCTATGCGCGGCTGCTGGAAACCGGCTGGCTGCGCGCCAGCCGTCCGGTGCGCCTGCTGGGCGTCGGCGTGCGCCTCAGCGACACCGAGATCGTCGAACAGCTCAAGCTGTTTGACGAACGTGCAACACATTAAAAAAAGCCTGCCCTGTCACGTGAAATGAGCCACGCGGCAGCGTGTAGAATGTCGTTCCCCTGGATTTTAGAGATAACCGAAAGCAACTTTATGTGGTTCAAGAATCTTCAGATTTACCGCCTGCCCGCTCCCTGGGCCTATACCCCTGAACAGCTGGAAGAAGCGCTGGCGTCGCAAGCCTTCGTGCCGGCCAACAGCAACGAACTGCTGCAGCAGGGCTGGGATTCGCCGCGCGGCAACGGCAAGCTGGTGCACGTGGTGAACAAGCAGATGCTGATGATGCTGGGCACCGAAAAGAAACTGCTGCCGAGCTCGGTCATCAACCAGGTCGCCAAGGCCAAGGCCGCCGAGCTGGAAGAGCAGCAGGGCTTCCCGCCGGGCAAGAAGGCGATGAAAGAACTGAAGGAACGCGTGGCCGACGAGCTGCTGCCGCGCGCATTTTCGATCCGCGGCAACACCTGGGCCTGGATCGACCCGGTCAACGGCTGGCTGGTGGTCGACGCCGCCAGCCCGAACAAGGCCGACGACATCATCAAGCTGCTGCTGAAAGCGGTCGACAAGATGCCGCTGGAGTCGGTGCGCGTACAGAGCTCGCCGGTGGCCGTCATGACCGGCTGGCTGGAATCGGACGAGGCGCCGTACAACTTCACGATCGACCAGGATACGGAATTGCGCGCTACCGGCGAAAGCAAGGCCACCGTGCGTTACGTGAAGCACTCGCTGGATCCGGAAGACATCCGCCGCCACATCGCCGGCGGCAAGCAGTGCACCCGCCTGGCCATGACCTGGAACAGCCGCATTTCCTTCGTGCTGACCGAACAGCTGGCGATCAAGAGCATCAAGCCGCTGGACGTGATCAAGGAAGGCGAAACCATCACCTACAGCGACGACGAGCGTTTCGATAACGACATCATGCTGATGACCGGCGAGCTGGCCAAGATGCTGGCGGACCTGGTGGAAGCGCTGGGTGGCGAAGCCAAGGCGTAATTAACGCTCGCCACATGAAAAACGGCCCGGATTCACATCCGGGCCGTTTGCATTTTCAGATACCGACGATCATTTCGCCGCAGCCACTTCCTCGGTGGTCGACGGCTCCTTGACCCCGCCGGTGTCGCCATTCTCCTGCTGCCCGCTGGTATAGGTCGCACCCTGGCGATTCGCGTGCGGTGCCGGCTTGCCCGGCAGCGGCGGCAGTGCTTTCGCCTTTTCCAGGTCGATGCCGGCGATCTCGGCCACGCGGCGGCCGTAGTCCTCGTCGCAATGCCACAGGTGCCAGACCATGCGCAACTGGATCACTTCCGGGCATTTCTTGAGGTCGCCGCCGACGTTGGCGACCAGGTCGTCGCGCTCCCAGTCCTCGAAGGTGCGGTAGCGGTCGCCGGCCTGCTTGTAGTCGGCGGCGGTGCTGGTGGTCTGGTAGCGGCCCAGGTGGCCCTGCACGTACTGGTGATAGTCCTTTTCGGGCTGCGGTGCTTCCTGCAGGCCGCCGATCAGGCTCGGCTCGTAGTTCAGGTGCTTGTTCTCGCCGCCATCGTCGACGAAATACGCCATCTGGCCGTCGCGCTGGTTGGTGCGGGCGCGTGCCTTTTCTTGCGGCGCATTGATCGGCAGCTGCAGGTAGTTGGGGCCGACGCGGTAGCGCTGGGTGTCGGAATAGGACAGGGTACGTCCCTGCAGCATCTTGTCGTCCGAGAAGTCGATGCCGTCGACCAGCACGCCGGTACCGAAGGCCGACTGTTCCGTTTCAGCGAAGACGTTGTCCGGGTTCTTGTTCAGCACCATGCGGCCCACTTTCAGCAGCGGGAACTGGTCTTCCGGCCAGCGCTTGGTGTCGTCCAGCGGGTCGAAATCGAGTTCCGGGTGCTCGCCGTCGCTCATCAGCTGCACGCACAGTTCCCATTCCGGATAGTCGCCGCGCTCGATCGCATCGTACAGGTCGCGGGTGGCGTGGCTGGTATCGTGGGCCTGGATCTCGGCAGCCTGCTGGCTCGTCAAATTGCGCACGCCCTGCTTGGGCTGCCAGTGGAATTTGACCAGATGGGCGATGCCCTGGTCGTTCACCAGCTTATAGGTGTTGACGCCGGAACCTTCCATCTCGCGGTAGTTGGCCGGGATACCCCATGGGCTCTTGACCCAGGTAACCATGTGCAGCGACTCCGGATGGTTGGCAATGAAGTCGTAGAAGCGCCACGGTTCCTGCTGGTTGGTGACCGGGTCCGGCTTGAAGGCGTGGATCATGTCCGGGAACTTGATCGCGTCGCGGATGAAGAATACTTTCAGGTTGTTGCCGACCAGGTCCCAGTTGCCCTCGACAGTTTTCAGCTTGATGGCGAAACCGCGCGGATCGCGCGCCGTTTCCGGGGATTCCTTGGCGCCGATCACGGTTGAAAAGCGCAGGAAGACAGGGGTCTGTACGCCGGTTTCGGTCAGGACCTTGGCGCGGGTGTATTTGGTGGCGGGTTCGTCGCCGATGGTGCCGTAGGCTTCGAAGAAGCCGTGGGCACCGGTGCCGCGTGCATGCACGACGCGCTCGGGGATACGTTCGCGGTCGAAATGCGTGATCTTTTCGATGAACTGGTAGTTCTCGAGGGTCGCCGGGCCGCGTTCACCCACCGAGCGCAGCGACTGGTTGTCGCGGACGGGGTGGCCTTGGCGGGTGGTTAACGTGGGACGCTGTTCATTCATCGCTTGCTCCTCCTGCTTTCATGGGAACACAATTATAAAAAAGGACGAAAATGCGCAGCGTTCTGGAGCCTTTAGGAAAGGTGCATTGTCAAAGCATCAGATTTGACGATCGGGCGACCCGGTCACGCCGACCCGGTCAGGTCGATTGGAACACGCCGGCTGCCCGGTTCTTGGTGACGTTGTCCCAACTAAAAATCTTGCCGTTCATCGCCACATACACGCCGGGTGGCAGCACCTGGGCCACGCCGCAGGCGAAGCCGAAGTTGAACAGCGCATCCGAGTTGGCGATTTCGTAGGGAATCATGGCGCCCGTGAACACGATGGTCTTGTCGCTGACGGCCGCACCCAGCACTTCGGCGGTTTCGCGCATGGTGTCGGTGCCGTGCACGATGACGATCGCCTGTTCCGGCGCGGCCTGGCAGGCGCCCAGCACGCGCTGGCGGTCGGCATCCTGCATGTCGAGCGAGTCCAGCAGGGAAACGACTTCGAGCTCGACCGGGATGGTCATGCGCGTGCGTTTAATAACGTCCGGCAAGTGGCTCTCGGCAAAGCCGAGTACACCGTTGAGCTCGTTGTAATGTTTGTCGAAAGTGCCGCCGGTGGCGATGATCCGCAAAGTCATGATGGTTTGGAAAGGCAGTGAAAAAAGGTGGGTAATGATAGCCGCAAACGGTAGTGTACCCCCATGGGTCTGCGCTAAAATCGGCAGGATTGGATGAGCATACTGATCGCCCCACATGAAACCCGTCGCCCCCGGAACCGTCATTTTTCACCGCCATCGCGGCTATGGCGTCATCACCCACGTCAACCTGCTGACCGGCTGGATTTCTGCACGTTTCGGCAACGAAGCGCGTCCGCTCGACCTGAATCTGTCGACCGACGACGTACAGCACGCCGATGGCGAAGCGATCCGCTTCCGCCGCTCGCCGCCGGACCGCATGCCGCACGCGCGCCTGATGGCGATGGTGCGCGACCTGCACATGGCCGGCTATGAAAGGCTGTACCTGCATTCCTGGCCGAAGGCGTCCGGCCTGCACTGGCGCTGGCATTTGTTCACCGGCCAGCGCGACTGGATGCAGCGCCCCTGGCGCGAAGGCTGGTACGGTTCGGGCGCCGACTACAACGGCAATCCGGTGATGGGCTGGGGCGACGCCCCCGGCGCCACGACCGAGGAACTGATCCACGCGCTGGCCAAGTTCGATCCTGAAGGCCTGGCGCGCGCGCTCGGCCGCGACGAAGACCACACCGCCTGGTTCGCCGGCGTGTGCGATGCCTTGTTGCCGGGTTACATGTACAGCTTCGACATGGCGCCATCGAAAGACGGTGGCCTGATCGAGATGCCGCCGGTGCCCGTGGTGCCGGTGCGCGCCGGCTTGCCGGCATATGCCGGGCCGGCGATTTCCTGGCCACCGGGCTGGGCCGGTTTGTGGACCCGCCGCCATGAAATGCCGATGCGCAAGCCGAATTTCACGGGCGAGCCGGAGCTGGGCTAAGGCGCTAGCGATTCATCGGCTGCTTGAACGCGTGGACAGCGGAGCTGTCCACCCTACCGGCGATGCCAGCGTTACTGGTAGGGTGGACGCGGACGGCGAGTCGGGTTTCCCGTCCACGCATTCAACCAGATCAAGCACCTTTCTGTAGCGTTTCCGGATTCAGAATATTGGTCGGCGTCCCGTTGGCAAAATTGACCACGTTCTCGAACGCCGCCCGGAAATACATCTCGTAACTGTCCTTCTCGACATATCCCAGGTGCGGCGTTGCCAGCACCACCGGCATCTTCAACAGGTCGGCTTCGGCCGGCAAAGGCTCGCTGGTGAACACATCCAGCGCCGCCTGCCCCGGCCGTCCCCGCTGCAGCGCCGCTTCCAGCGCGCCGTCGGCCACCAGTTCGGCCCGGCTCGTATTCACGAACAGCGCATCCGGTTTCATGCGCGCCAGGTCGGCCGCGGTGACGATGCCGCGCGTGGCATCGGCCAGGCGCAGGTGCAGGCTGAGCACGTCGGCGTCTGCGAAGAAGGCTTCGCGCGACGGCGCCGCGATAAAACCATCGGCCTCGGCCGCTGCCCGGCTCCCGTCGCTGCCCCACACCATTACCCGCATCCCGAACACCTTGCCGTACCCGGCCAGCAGACGTCCGATCTTGCCGTAACCCCAGATCCCCAAGGTACGTCCACGCAGCACGCGTCCCAGCCCGTTCAGTTCCGGGTTGATCGACGCCGTCTGCCACAAGCCATCCTTCAGGTTGTTTGCGTACGGGACGATACGGCGCGACGCCGCCATGATCAGCGTCCAGGTCAGCTCGGCCGGGGCCACCGGCGAACCGACGCCTTCGGCTATCGCGATGCCGCGCTCGCTCGCCGCGGCCACGTCGACGTGGCCGGACACCTTGCCGGTCTGCGAGATCAGTTTCAGGTTCGGCAGTTTCGCCAGCAAGGCGCGCGACAGGGCGGTGCGCTCGCGGATCAGGACCAGGGCATCGAAGGGCGCCAGGCGGATCGCCATCTGGCCGAGTCCGCGTACGCTGTGCTGGAACACCTTGACCTCATGCCCATCCAATAATTTGAAACAGTCTAGCTTGCGGACCGCATCCTGGTAATCGTCGAGAATCGCTATTTTCATGGAAGTTCGCTGAAGTTTGTGTGTTGGACGTAATGAAATGACAGGATCTGAAACGGCAAAAATAGCCTACTACATTAGTCAACCAAAATTCCTACATTTTTGTTGTTGAAGCATTTGAAACGCATCGGCGCGGGTGTAGAATCTTCCAGAAATAAGAGACCGCGATGTCTGATTGATATCTTTTGCGGCCAGTACGATAGACGTCCATCGTCCGCATCGCGAACCCGCAGGGCAGCCGCGTCCGGACGAGACAACAGGGACCGCGAAACGCGGCAGCGCGCACCGCCGGACCGCATCGCCATGACGGAAGCGGACGCGCCTGGGTTTCGGAGTCGCCAAGATTTCTTTATTGGCATTGGAGTACCTCATGAATCAACCCATCATGCACGGCGTCGCCGCTCTGAACGTCCCAGCTTACATCAAGCATAACAAGCTCATCAATTGGGTGGCCGAGATCGCGGCCCTCACCAAACCCGACGCCATCTACTGGTGCGACGGCTCCGAAGAAGAATACGACCGCCTCTGCGCCCAGATGGTCGAGGCAGGCACGATGAAGCGCCTGAACCCCGAAAAACGCCCGAATTCCTATCTCGCCTGCTCCGACCCGAGCGACGTCGCCCGCGTCGAAGACCGCACCTTCAT
>Ga0308160_10005397_pt1 | contig 13359 bp, 16 predicted proteins | sample PhyFR1_FD_201036 | JGI IMG/M metagenome (GOLD analysis project Ga0308160, IMG submission 201036) | Phyllosphere microbial communities from UC Gill Tract Community Farm, Albany, California, United States - DLSLF.R1 | ecosystem: Host-associated > Plants > Phyllosphere > Unclassified | place: USA... | reverse complement strand
GATTCCTTGACGACTGTAGTTTAGCCCCTCACCCTCGACTCTCCCTTGGGCAACGATCGGACGGACGGACAGACAATGCGCTCCACTAGAACATTCGAGGGAAGTCTCGATCTCCTGGACCCATGGACAATTTTAGTTCGACCATAGACGAGTCTTCTTCCGCTCTTGCCCCAGCTCCGTCTCCCTTAGAAGTCCCCTTGTCGACGGACGATATATATCCCCCTTTTCGTGTCTCTGTTCTGTGCTCTTCATGTCTGTGCTCTCCTTATCGATGTATTGATGTCCGACACGCATTTCATGATATATACACGAGATCGTTAGCGTTGCCGTCGGGTCTGTCTCTGTCGTGCCAGAATGTTTCTCTATTCTTTGTGATGACATTTCGTCTAAGGATAACCTGCTGCAAGTGGACATCGACTGCTGCTGAAAAGATACCAGTTGGGATTAACTTCCACACTGGGCCAAGACGGAGTCGGGCAGGTGTTTGGGATGGTCGAGGACGGGTCTATGCATCGACAGCACCCAGTCCTGGATTTCCCGTTTCCTTAGGCCTGACACGATTCCTCTTCTTAGTGACAATTGATGATGGGATCCTCAATGTATCCCTTTTGCTCGCAACTAAACCGTGGACTTCCCACGAAAACTGTCTCATCCTCAGCCACATATCCAGTAGAACCTTGCAGAGGTGGAACGAGCTCTCTCATGGATACCTTTGCCAGCCAAGTAGGATGTTGGAGGAGACATCTCACGAGCCACACAGAGTTCGCCAAGCCCAGAACCTGCAGAGAACGACGAAAAGCTTTCGTTTTTTGAGATTTAAATGTTGTAAGCACGATAGTGCTCGCATTCGTTTAGCCTAGCCACAGAACGAGCCACCTATGTATAATTTCAAGCCCCTTGATCAAGACAATCTAAGATGCAGAAAGGGTCGAAGAGCCCGGCGCTTTGGTCTAGAGGCTGTTACGATGAGCACGGGCTCGTCGTTCCTGCTGCCTCAGGCCCCAAACACCTCGGCCAACCTTACCTCACAAACTCGACTTGCCCGACCAAAATTTCAGACTCTGTTGCTTTCCCCAGGGAATTTTGCATTGTTTTTTCGTGTTATGCGAATATCTGGTGGTACAATATGGTAACGAGACCCCGGTGACATTGGTCTCTGAACGCTTTCCTTATCGCGTGGTCAAGTTGGACCTGTAGGCAGATTGCGGTTCAAGAAAAGGTAATCAGCATCTCATGACTGTTACCCAGTACCCTCAGAGCAGCTCCAATACGTACCTATTCACAGCAGCCAATCGGTGAACCTCCTCCTTCCTCGCCAATGCCGCGCTGGACCCATCAAGGACCCCCAAGACCTCCTTCGCAATCCTTCCCACCCTCTCGCTCGCCCCTCCCTTTCGTCCCTTTTCTGCAGATTTCAAGATCCAACTTATCCCCGTTCTTGCTCGTTGACGGGCATCTAGGGCAGAAGGGATGGGGACGTTCTTGGCGGCTCGGCGCAGGGAGACGATTCGGAGGGAGGGGGAGGTCAGGTGGATGGCTTGGTGCAGGAGAGGGACGGGGTCGGAGAGGGTAGTCTGGCGGCTAGGTAGAATCAATCAACACAGCAGTCATCAGGCAAGTGCGCGGCGGAGAGGATGGGACAGGATATCAGACTCGGAACATACATAATATCCAAAACCTCGGAGAGTCGTTTTTGAGCCTCAGCCTTTCGTCCATGCTTCATGATCAAGTTGGTGAACAGATCCAACAGCGGATCAACCCTAGGCGGCCTCAGCCCAGCCTCATAGCCAGGCTTAAACAACGGTCTACCCGTGGTCGAATCCACCTCTCTACCCTTCTGAGCCGTAGGAAAATTCGCAATAGATGGCGAAACCCCAGCCGCTCGAAGGTCATCCTTGATGTCCTTGACATCCTGTTTTTGGAGCGACCCCAAGGCGGCTGTGCCGAGCGGAGAGTTGGGTCCCCAGGCATCGTCGAAGATGGATCCGAGAGATTGGACAGGGGTGGGTCTGTTTTCGATGGTGGTGGTGGTCGAGAGGAGTCGGCGAGAGGGACCCGCTTGGGTGTGGGCGAGGGTGGCTCGAAAGACCGACATGAGTGGGGACGATCGGATGGACATTTCGCACAACGTTCGATGTATTCGTGTGTTCAATGTATGAGTCACCCTTGACAATTCAATTGGTGTCGATTCAATGAACATATGTTGACTAGTAGTCTCGTCGTTGCAACTTCCCGGGAGTCCAACTTTTACCGAGCTTGAGATTGAATATTCGATATCGAATAGACATTCCGGGCGAGGGCAGGATCGATCTATCCATATGATATGGCCATCTCATGATATGAGATTGTAACTCACTAACCCACAGACTTACAGTGCGTAACGTCAGCACAGATTCCGTCTTCACAAGACTGGGTGATAATCATCCAAAACCCGCGACAACATACAAAAAGGAACACTTTCATTCCGCAATCCTACCGCCACAATGAACGCCGTAGCTTCTTCTTCATCCTCTCAACCGGCCCGACCTACAACGAACGGAGTGACCCATACATCCACTGAGTCGACCTTGAACACCGACGCTAATGTAGGGGCTACAACTTCCAACGGATTCGTCTTTCCCGAAACCACAAAACCGGACGATGATTCGGAAGCTGTAGCAAGCACAAGCAAATCAAACGGGGACATGTGGGTCTTTTCTCCAGTTTCCCCCTCTTATACTCAGCTCACCCATTAGAGCTCAAACTCTTTGCTGCTTGTTCATCAGTATGAAACAAGACCCTCGAACGATCCCAGCTCTGAACGTCTGCGCTTCGATCTGGCAAACCGGGTTTCAACAAGGAAGGTATTCGGACGTTCAGGTAATTGTTCGGTGAGTCATAGGGTTCTGTGGGGTCCAGAGGGGAGGTGGAACGTGGCTGATCGGTCTTATTACTGTTGCGTTGGTGATTGTGTTGCTGTTTCTGATCTCTTCTGTGCCTCTCGGGTGATCAGGGACCGTCCATACCATCTCCACCGACGTAAGTCCCCCACCTTCCGCCCATCCTATCCAACTCATCAAACCAAACCAGCAACCGCTCACTCTTCTCCTCATCCACATTTCATTTGCGTAGTCCTCCTCTCCCGATCTCCCTACCTTGCACGATTGATGGACGTTACGCCCCCAAATGAATCCATGCGGATAGAAATGGATGATGAGGATATTTCAGACGAGGTGAGTTCTCATCGTGCGGGCCTGGATAGTTCATGGATGGCAGGATGGCAAAGTAGAGGTGGCTGATTATATCATTGGGTGCGTGATAGGCTGTGGCGATCTGTTTGGGACATCTTTATGGTGAGACTAGCTCCTGCTTGACCCCCCGCGAAACTCATTCGGAAGGTTGATCTCGATATTTCCGGCAATCCCGACGTCCTAGGTCCTTACTCGTCCACCACCTTACCACCCTCACACGCCCAATCCATCCTCCTCGCTTCCAACCTCTTCGTCCTCCCCGACTTGGGTGCGATCGCTTATGAAATCTGCCAACGTTCGATCTCGCCTACCACCATCCGACCCTGGATCACATGGTGCGACGCTCGAGAAAAGTACGGTCTCTTGCACGTCAAATCCAACGTCTCGGGAAAGCACGAAAATGGTGACGCGGACGGGCAAGAAGGGGGACAAGGCGGATTTGGAGGGATGGCGAGTTATATTAATGGAAGTTTGGCTAGTGCAATGGGATTGAGTTCGGGGTTGAATGGGAGTGGCAGTGGAGCAGGGAGTGGGAGTGCGACCCCGTCGGAAAAGTCGGTCAAGGTGGGGTCAGCTTGGTTGAGTGATGGGGAGGCGATCAGGCAGGATGATTGGGTAGGGATGTTGAGGGGTGATATGTAAGTCCTCGTCCTGTTTCTAGAATGCTTTCTACCCGAAATCGTACGGCTGACAAAGATCTCGACACGACTTGGTAGCAAAAAGTACCTCGCGCGTGGTTATGCTTCTGATCTCCAACATCAGAGTCCCGTAGCACACGATGGTCCACTCACTGCCCACCCTGAACTCGTCGCGACCTTCACTATGCTACCGTTCGAGCTCTTCAAGTCGTTGCTCGAAGATGGCTCGTTCACCATTCTCGGAGGAGATCAAGAGAGGTTCGGGTTCGCCAAAAAGATGATCGTATCCAGGAGGAAAAAGGCGTTGGCGAGTGCGACCGCTTCGGCGTCAACTGGGGCCAAGGCACAGGTACCTGTGGAGAATGTCGTGCTCAGGTTCGGAGGAGGGACGGGTTCGAGCGTTCACGTCACTCGAAAGACCCAGGCGACGAGGACTCTGTGGAAGGTCGAAAAGGACGCCTAGGCTCTTCGCTTTCAAAACAGAGAAGATAAACAACTTCTAGTTGCTCTACGTCAAACAAATCAATTTTTACGGAGTTGGCTGGGCGCGTCCTTGACCGCCTCAAAGTCTGGCTAGCATATAATTACGTTTACATGACAAAAGAGAAACATCGTTTCTCATACCATCTTATGCATTAATCCGTCCTTGAGCGGTAGAACAAGACTTGACGGCGTCTTTGCAACGGTTGCCGGATCCTCTCGAGGTAGACAGTGGGGTAGGAACATTTTGATTGCTGATGAGTCTAGCAAGCTCTTGTATAGTTTGTGCCACTTTTTTGTGCTCCATTAGAATCTCCAAAGATAGTGCAACACTTTTGATATCTGAATCATGTTCAACTAGATTGCTGTCCAGTTGGAGCCAAGATGAAGGAGTCTGACTGAGAACAGGAAGAGTGGCCTCGTAGATGGATTGGGGTCAGCTAGGTATTCTCGCTTTTCTCGACTTGCCAGACGAAAGGAGCAAGATTGATCTGATCGATTATCGACAAGCTGTGAAGTCGACGGAACATTGTATGTTATAAATCTGAAGGCTGTCACTTTCAACAGAGCAAGGTTCATTTAACAATTGGCAAAGACTGGCTCAAGAGGACAGCCCGCTCAAACCCACCCGCAGACGACTCAATGGCAAATCGCTCCACTATTCGGCCATGACCACGGACTTCGTGCGTACCCAGAGAATTGTCTGTTGCGATGTCCTTTCTGCTTGCGCATTATACACGTCACATCTGGTCGCAAGCACCAATCTACGATCGACCGAAAGGCCAAACGCCACACCACCAGAAAAGCAACACCGAAAGCAACACGGCTTCCACCGCGACACCCGCGACCTCCTTGCCTCCTCCTAAAATCAACGTCGAATACCAAGCGATCCCGACCACCTTGTCCGCGGTCCTGCCCACCCCGTTGTACAGAGCGAGCATCAATGGGTCGCTTGCTGGTGCTACAGCGTAGGGGAACGGTAGGGATGGAGTTTGAAGCGGGGTGAGACCCATGGACGGTTCCGATCGATCCGGGCGAGGAGCGGGGAAATGAATGAGCGAGTAGACGGGTTTGTGATCCGAGATGGTCATCTCTGGGGTGGAAGCGTATGACAACGCTTTGGTTCGTCCATCGACGCGTTTACCAAGCAGGTTCGATCGGTCATCGTCGTGACGCTCGTCACTGGCGGTCCCGCTGAGATGATCATCATGACTGGCGAACAAGATCCGGTCGGTATATCCTGGTCGTCGTTTCGGGTGATAACCCTCGACCTTGCCCATCAACCGCTTATAAGTGGGGGCAAACGAAGTCAAGGCACCTTCCCTCAGCCCGAGCATCGTCTTGTTCCTAGCACGTTGTTCAGCCAGGGTATCCATCTCCACAAGCATCTTTCGTTGTTCAAAGAGCTGTGTGTTGGTGCTCGACAATTTTCCCTCGACGATCGCATCCCATCGATGAGAATTCTTTTCCTGTTGCTTGTCACTCCCAGCGACCCGTTTCTCCAGCGTCTTGACCTTTTCGTTGAGACGGTAGTTGAGATCTCCGAGCACGATACAATGAGACGTTTCAAATACCCGGGAAGGAGCGGTCAGGGCTGATGTGCGAGGGAAGATGAGCGAGGTGAGCATTGTCTCGTAGTTTGCATTCCGGGTGTTGATGGCATAGTCGTGAGCGGCCAAGTGAGTGGAGACGAAGCTGTGAGATGGGAATGCGCATGGGAATTGAGCATCTATCGAGCAGCCTCAAGCTCAAACCTCGAACACCTACGTGAATGTCTCCCATCGACTCTCGCCGGATCCTTGACCTCTATCGATTGCTAGCCTCGCACCCACAGCCCCCTTGTTCCCCGTCCCTCCTAACCCGAACCCAGTGGTGCTCAGAGAAACCTTTCCTAAGGTCGACTCGGGTATCGTATTACCCTCGACAAAGACCCACAGACCAATGGAGCATAGTGAGTTGGCTGCCGCTTGGTAGTAGTTGGCCGAGTAGGAAGACTCGTTGAGTGTTTGCAGGAACCGAGAGCTGAGCTTATCGACCAAGGAGAGAGATACGCCAGACACTAAGAGAAGAGGACGGGGACGAGATCAGCTCGGGGGTGCAAGACAAATGCAAGCCTCGACTTACTTGATTGATGTAACGGCGACATTTCTTGTATACTGATCACTACCATGTCCGCCTTGGCATCTTGCGGGCCGTTCCAAACGGGAGCCAACCATTGCTGCAGCTCTGCATCGCTAAGTGCCGCTGCCTTCGTAGCCAAATTGAAGGTGGTCGAGAAGATATTCAGAGCGGACATGGTGGTGTAATCGTTCCTGTAGCTTTAAGGGGGAGGAATGCTGCCGTCAAACTTGGCTTGCATAGGAACTTTTATCTATTCATTCGAATGTGTAGATGTTCACTCACTCGAGCCAGCCAGGCTGATGTCATCGGTTTCGCGAGTGGGCCGGATGCTTTTCATACGCGGGCCGGCCCTTGACAGACAAAACGGAGTTGTTGCATGCGGCTCCTGCGAAGACCAGGATAAGGTGGCAACAATATATGCGAGGAAAAGGTACCATAGGAGACCACAGAGGCTGATGCGAAACGATGAGAATACCTACAATCTCCACAGTACAGACATGGGAAGGAACCGCATACGCCTCGCACGTCGAGCCCTCCTGTAAGGCATCCATGCAAAGTTGATAAGAATGAAATCGTTTCTCGCCTTGCTACTTGAAACGTTTCAGGGCATATCAAGCCCACTTTATAGGTAATCCACTAGAAATATCTTGAGCCTTGTGGGCAACCTATTCGGGGGAAACGTATGCTTTGAGCGAGACAAATCGACCTGCCGTAACAAAGTACAGGAACTTGAACGGAGGGTCTGAAACCCATCAATACGTACTCCTACATCTACGTGTGATTGGAACAAAAAACGCACGAGCTGATAAAGCTGGTGATAAGTTGCTTCTCATCTCTTTTGAATAGCAGCAAAACAACGCCCGATGGATCCGACACAAAAAAAATATATAGATCTACTGTACGCTTCCTCCGAGTACACCCTCGGGAGCTCGAAATCTTCAGCTAGTAATCATCGAACCATCGAAACCCCCGAAACGTATCGAATGGATATCTACATCCCCCTACCCCACTATCCCCGAGAACCCCCTTCTCGCCTCGCCGGCTTGTGCAGACTTCATACCGGGTCAGAACAGGTCTATAAATGTCGGTAAACAGTCCTTCACATGTTGCATTCACCATGGTTGCATCTAGTACAATATCAAGGGTCCTCTCCGTCATACGGTACTTGTTTTGAAGCACCAAACTAATATAAGCACAGACGCTGGTCCTCGCCTCCGTTGGTATTGAACACCTAGATTTCCAATGAAAAGCTGAAAACAAGATATTTGCTATATGTAGATCCGTGTCAACCGAGCAAGCATGGGACTTTTGCCCAAATGATCCTGAGACGTAGAACTCGATCATGTGGTGCAAAGCCTGGGTGGTGGGTACCGGACCTAATTGTACCAAGTGTTTGACCGACTCAGGCTTCTTCTGGTGGTAAGACCACTCCGCTTCCCACTTGTCCGGGACTTTCCTCCTGCATCTGTATCATCGCCTTCTCGAAGATGACCATGACTGCAGCGCACTTCCGTTCCGTTGATACCCGTAAGAGCTTTCGCCAACTGATCAGTATCATTATGCTTCTTCGAGTGTCTCCTTGTTAATTCCCCTCTCAGCTCGTTTCTCCGCTATTGGTCTTGCAACAACCTTAGAGAGAGAAAACATGGCGACATGGGAAGTCTCGATCCGCTGTGTGTTCCCGGTCGACCTCACTTTCGCTCGCGTAAACGGGTTCATCACGCGCGGTGGTCGATCCCGATTCTCGCGCGGCATCCCTCGCCGAACAAAAGAAAAGAGGGCCTGGACGTTTCAGAGTTTCAGAGTTTGATCAGAGGGGTTCTTCCTGCGCTGGCTGGATTTTTGAAAAAATCATGTATATCGTCAGGGATCGTCATTGATAGAAGTGCCATTTGTTGCTTCTTTGAATCATACATGATTTCGTCTTGACTGATTGCAAGTGCGAAGAAAGCTGAATCTGATTCCTTAGAAACCCGCACGTCGATCAGGACGATCAGGTCATCCAATCCATTTCCGCTCCTCACGCGCCTCGTCATCAAACCCAATCTTTATATATGTTTCTCTTTTGTTCTCCCTCTGATGATGATCGATTTGAACTGATATACTGATGATCAATCTTTTTCTGGATTCTGTCGTTTTGTTTTGTTTTTGTTTTGGTGTTTGATCAAATGGATCAATTCATCAATCAAGGGAGGTTGTCGATCGAGTCGTCATCGTTCCTCGACAACGCAAATGACATCGATGTCCACCTATACATATAGTTTCTCCCAGCACATATCCCCATCTGAATCCTCTCATCTCCTGGACAAACCATCCACAACCACCATCCCACCACCACAAGCCAGCCTCACCAAAACCCTCACAACGCCCGAACCTACCCCGAACGATGCCGCCCACCCTATCCCACTTCAGACTCTCTCCCTTGATCCATCCAGAAGACGATGACGAGTTGTACCAGACGTACGATGAATGGTTTGGGCCTGGTCCTTCTCGATCTAGGTCTACGACGAGATCGACGGGTAGTGAGGTTAGTTTGGTAGGTGTGGTTAGTGGTCGTTTGGACGAGCTGGAGAGAATGCGCTGAGGATCACGACCTCAACATAGGAACTGAACCCAACCTCGACAACCCAGACGAACAGCCCTCCCGGCGAACTCCTAGCCGTTCTATATCCGCCCACTACATCCACCGAACCCAACGAATGTACCCATCAAACCCCTTCGTTGTTGACCAAGAGGCAAGTCGGGCTCTGTTCCTACGACGATAATACTCCGACTTGGCTATCCGTGACGAAGCTGACGATAACTCACTTTCGTGCGTACGGGAATTGACAGATGCGATCAATGTAAACGCCGACGAACGACATGTAGTCAGTCCACCCTCCACCCCTTCATCAACTCATCTCCCCCCAGACCTCCACATAGCCCCAAACTGAACCCTCTTATTCTCCCTTACTCTCTGCATCAACTCTCATCCCCACCCTCACCTCACCTCAAATCGCATCCAAAAAGCAACCCCCAACCCACCCAAGAAATGCCCACCCTGCTTCAAAAAAGGTATCCGATGTAGTTTCGTTCCTACCACGACGACCGGTGCAGCTACGACCACCGTTGCAGGGGGATCATCGGGGAGGAAGAAGAGGTCTAGGGCGAGGAGGTTTATGAGGAGACGATGAGGGTCGGAGGCGAAGATTCGAGATGGGAGGTGAGGTGAAAGTGAGTTGGTTCTGGGTTGATGGTATGGAGATGAAGGCTGATCGTTGGAAGTTGATCGGTGGTGTTTTATTCCCAGACGACTGGACTGGCAAGTACCGACCGACCAGCAGTCGAGCCCGAGTAGATGACACACGCGACACAGTAAACCGATATACGAAAGACTCAGGCTGAGCCCCCGGGCAATATTGGCCAAACACGACGACGACGATGACGATAATGGCGAACCGGGAAATAACGAATATGACCCTGATACCGGCGATGCGATCCTCCTATAAACGAGAGACAAACCCGTTTTTTCCTGGCTTTGCCAAGTTGAATGATATGTTGTATTAGTACTGACTTACGACCCCACGCCAAATCTGACAACCAGAGAAATGTTGTACCATGCTAGTAGTGAGACTTCCAAAGTGTATCGACCGATTATCAAAATACGTTTCTTTTACATTCACAAAAGTCTGACATACAAAAAGATAACTTTCAAAAGCTAACAAAAACAACTACTTACAAAAGACTCGATCGACGACGACAATCCACGTGTATATCGAACACCATCGACCCGCACTCAATCCGCCCAAATCCGACCTTCCACCCAACCTAAATCCATCTCTTCATCGTCACTCCACGACCCAATCGACGAGGACGAGGCGAGGACGAGATCGCCTTGGTCGTCGTCCTCCCCCACCGCCGCCGCCTCGAACCCAGCAGGATAACTGACATCCCCCATCTCGCTCAAGACGGGCATCCTCCAAGCCGTCTGTTCTTCCAGTGTTAATTCGGGGGTGGTGGGGCTTTGTTCGGACTCGTCGTGGTCGGAGACGACGGTAGGAGCATAGGACGAAGGCGTCGCCGACGAACCCGGGCCAGATAAACCCGACAACGAGGATGTCGAGGAGAACAAGGACGACGACAAGCTCATCCTGATCGACTCCTCTCCCTCTTCCTCTTCCCTATCGAGCACCCTACCCCGTCGAACAGGCGCAGAATCGACAACCTCGTAAACATGAAACCACTCCCCCTCCGCCTCTACCTTTCCCCCCAAAACCTTCCCAACCAACCCCCTCACGCCCACCTCGTTCCACCCATCAAACCTCAACCTCATACTCTCCGGTTCGCCACGATCGTCGAGGACAAGTTCGACGTCCACCGTCTGGTCTGTTTTGTACCATTCGGGTTCTTCCGTGCTTAGCGTGACGAGGTGGGATAGACCTTGGAGGAGTGGGAGGAGGTGGGCGTGGGCGTGGGTGGTGGTGTTGGTGAGGAGGTTGTCGAGGAGGGATGGAGGGGCGTAGGGGTGGAAGTATGATGAGCATTCGGGGTCGACGTCGACGTCGAGTCCCGAGTGATGTTGATGATGGGGGTTCGTTATGGGTGTCCCAAGGGAGAGAAGGTGAGAAAGACTAGGAGCAAGGGGTAAGAGGAGGTATGTGGTCTTTCTCGGATCCCTAGACTGCACAATCGCCTCGTCCACCTGGACCTGCTCGACCTGGTCGACCTCCTGCTCGTCCTGCTCCTGAACCACCTTTTGATCTTGTACGAAAAACCTCTTGTACTCCCTCGCTCGCCTAACCTTCTCCCCCTGCTCCTTCCTCTCCTCTGCAGCAGCCAACACCCATCCGGACCCAGAGCCGCACTTGACCGGCCCACTCTCAAACCTCTTCAAGGCGCTGACCACCTTCCCCCTCTTCTCCCCCCGCCTCATCACCCTCCTCCTCAACGTCTTCCTCTCCAACCTCTCTTCATCCTTTCTCAGACGATCAGCCAACGCTCTCATCCCAAGCGGAACGTTCCATAAGATTTCCCCAGCGGACCCTCCTCCGTAGGCTCCGTAGGTAGCGAATGTTCGGATGGGGGATGGGTGGAGGCCTGGTTGAGAGACGAGCGCGGGACCTCGGGGTCGATGATGAGTGAACATGAATTTCGTGCTCTGATTCAGGCGGGAAGATGGCAATCGATTGGCACCGACATTGTTGGATGTATGGAGGTCCCGGTATTGCCCACCATTACTACCCGGCCACGATCTCCCTCCAGGTAAAGTCCTCCCTCCCGGTGAACGTCTCAATGGGATCGTCTGCCAAGCCGGTTGGCCTGTTCTTCCTGCCCCACCCTCAAACCCTCCAAAAGTAGACCTCCAAACATCCCTCGCAAACTCTTTAGTCTCTTCCAATAACTTGTTGGGCGGGTTGGGAGGACGTGGTCGGGAGGACGAGTTGGGTGGTATGGGGGAACGTCGAGGACGGGTTAGATGTTTGATCAAGGGTTTGAGGAGGCGGGAGGTTAGACCTCCCGGTGGTGGTAACATGGTGGCAGTTAGGTGGTTGTGTATAAGTCCAAACTGTGTGTATAGATGGTACTTGGTTGGTTGTCTGAGGATAGAGATGAGATGAAGTCTGTGTTATAGTTGAACAGGTCGATCGATCTCTCTCGCCTCTCTCGCCTCGTTGGAGTCAGTTCGGCTGTTATCGGCGGCAGCTCCATCATCATCTCGGCAGAACAAACAATGCCGGCATGATGACGTACATCAACGGCATACCAGTCACAGCAACGGAAGCTAATGACGAATCCATTCACTATATCCTCCCACGCGATCGATCGAAGCGTCGGTTGGTCACCTCGACCGACTTGAACATTTTGTTAGAATCGAATATGGTCCAAGCCTTTGAGTTGCATGACATACTCCTTGACTGTGCAATCATCTTCAATCACCTGACTAAGTAAGATTCCCTTTGGCGTCTCGCAACACCATGTCAACAGCCATCATCCAAGGCGCAACAGGGGGTAAGAGAGTCGAACGTCCTTCAACTCCTCCTCTGCTGATGACTCTTGCTCCCTCTGTCTCCTCTTTCTATTCCTTCAACTCCTCTGACAATCTACTTCGTACTCCGCACCTCATTCAGGCCTAGGACTTCCCCTCTTAAGACTACTGCATCAACGAACCCAATTAAACCTCATCGCATTGACTTCCCGTTCCATCGACACCACCACCACCCCCACCACCTCCTCCTCCTCGTCCACCTCCTTCCAACCCCCACCAGACCTCCAAAACTCCTCCCGGATCCTCTGGATCCCCTCAATTAATACCCTAGACGAACCGTCCATTCAACGAATGGCCGATCAGGTGGGGGATAGGTTAGGGGGGAAGAAGGATTTGAGGTTGGTCGTTGGGTTGGCTGGGTCTGTGAGTACATGCGGGGTGGTGTGAGCAGAGATCAAACAAACGAACCGACCGAGACTGATCCCCAAAATCCCCCAAACTTGCTCCATGATCCCCTCGTTTTGACCTCACAGCTCAATCCAGAAAAATCCCTCTCCCAATTCGACCCCACCCAAGCGCTCGAAACCTTCCACCTCAACTCGATCGGTCATCTTGTCCTGTACAAACACCTCCAACGTTTCATCCCCACCCTTCGAGAATACGAAAAGATTCGAGCAGGGGGGTTTTCCTCTGGGCAGGGCGAGCAGGAGGACCCAGCGAACGGGTGGGTAAGACCCGAGGGTTCGGTCTGTTTATCGACGAGTGCGAGGGTGGGGAGTATTGCGGATAATCGGATGGGTGGATGGTATAGTTATCGAGCGTGAGTCGTCGCCCGAAACGTACAACCACGGGGTCGAGGGTCGGGATCGAGGCTGATCGTTGAGCATGTTGTGGATGTGTGGGCTCACCGGAGTTCAGATCCAAG
>Ga0308160_10005396_pt1 | contig 13360 bp, 14 predicted proteins | sample PhyFR1_FD_201036 | JGI IMG/M metagenome (GOLD analysis project Ga0308160, IMG submission 201036) | Phyllosphere microbial communities from UC Gill Tract Community Farm, Albany, California, United States - DLSLF.R1 | ecosystem: Host-associated > Plants > Phyllosphere > Unclassified | place: USA... | reverse complement strand
CCACGTGGCGGAATTGGTAGACGCGCATGGTTCAGGTCCATGTGCCGCGAGGTGTGGGGGTTCGAGTCCCTCCGTGGGCACCAAAGGCTTTTCCCGGTTATCCGGCGCAAAACGCCGCATTCCTTGAAAAAGGGCTGCGGCGTTTTTCGTTTCTGCCCTGCTCTTTTAGTTCGCTGCCAGATCGTCGAGAATCGGGCAATCCGACCGGCTATCGCCATGGCAGGAGGCCGCCAGTTGTTCCAGCGTGCGCCGCATCGCTTCCATGTCCGCGATCTTGCGGTTCAATTCCCCGATATGTTCGCGCGCCAGCGCACGCACGTCGCTGCTTGCGCGCCGTTTGTCCTGCCACAGCGCCAGTAAATCGCGGATCTGGTCCAGCGAAAACCCGAGCGCACGGCCGCGGTGAATAAACTGCAGCACCTGCACGTCCTGCGCCGCATACACGCGGTAACCGGCATCGCTGCGTTTGGCCGCGTCGATCAGGCCGATGGCTTCGTAATGGCGGATCATTTTTGCCGACACGCCCGAGGCGCGCGCGGCGTCGCCGATAGTCATGCTGTTCATGTTATTTCTTCTCCAGTCGGGCAAAAAGCATACACCTTCCCATCGTGGGAAGCGCAAGACCGGATTCGGCCGTAACGGCTGTGCTATGCTCGGCCTCACATGAAACCTTCTACTTTTGTCGGCGCCTGCCTGCTGGCCGCCACCTGCGCCACCGCCCTGGCCAAGCCCGCGCCCTGGTTCCACTGGCGCAGCAAGGCGAATGGTGCGCTGACCTGTTCGCAAACCCCGCTCGGCCCCGGCTGGGAACGCGCCGCCGGGCCATATCGGGACGCCCGTTGCGAAAACCTCATCGTTGTTAAATAATAGGTTTGTTAGAGCGTGTGAAGAAATCGTCAGGGCAAGGGATACGGCCTACCGGTGCCGAGTCGAAGACAGTACGAGCGTACGGCGAGACGAGGCAACGCAGCCATGGCGGTTTATTCACACGCTCGTTAGTCAGCAAGTCGTCCGTCGTTCTATACCTATACCGAGGAGACATTGATGTTCACGAGTCCCGAGCAATTCGCAAGCGCCACCAAAACCCTGTTCGACCTGCAGATGCAGACCTTCGACATGCTTGCCAGTAAAACCGTCAAAGGTCTCGAACAGGTCGTCGCACTGAACATGGCGACCGCCCGCAGCACGATGGACCAGACGCTCGCCGCCAGCCGCGACCTGAGCCAGGCGCGCGACGCCCGCGCCGCCTTCGACGCCCTGTCGGCGCGCATGACACCGGGTTCGACCGACAGCGCCGAGTACCGCGCCCAGCTGAAAACCATCATCGACGAAATGCAGAGCGAGTTCCGGCGTGCGGCCGACGTGCACGTGGCGGAAGCGAAAAGCACGCTGTCGGCGTTGATCTACGACGTCACGCAAAACGTCAAGCCGGGCTCGGAAAACGCGGTCGAGATCATCAAGGCCGCCATCGACAATGCCTTCAAGGGCTACGAGCAAGTCACGCAAGCCACGCGCCAGGCAGTGCAGAATGTGGAAGAGCAGATCGCCAAGGCCTCGTCGATGGTCAATCCGGGCACGAACAAGGCTGCGGCGCCTGCCGGCAAGCCGGCCGAATAACAGGAGCTCCGCAAAAAAACAGGGCGGCCTCCCGGCCGCCCTGCACTATTCTTTCATCGAACGCGCTTCGGTGAAAGATTATTTCACTCCTCCTTCTTGCCTTCCCGTTCGATTCCCAGCAGTTCATCGACGTGCGACAGCGCCGCCGCATCCTTGACCACCGTTTTCAGCCACACATGCAAGGGCTGTTCGCCCCAGCTGGCAGCCTTGTCGGCCAGATAGGCAACCGGACTGTGCGGCTCGGTGCGGCGGAAGAACTCGGCGACCGCGCGTAGCTGGGCCAGGGCCTGGGAGCGGCTTGGCAGCGGACCCGACGCCACGGCGCCCGCAGGCAGCGTGGGCAGTGGTTCCGTCCCTGACTCAGGCTCGGCCGCGGGCGGCGCCGCAGTCGCCATCGACTTGCCCGCCGCCGGCGTCACGAAATGGACCAGGTTCTGCAGCGCGGTGCGGGCATTGCTGAAGCTCGGCCCATCGTTGCCGAGCAGGCTGTCGAGCGCCGTCTCCATCTGCGCCAGCATGGCCAGGCAATGCTCGCCGTCTTCCAGCAGCTTGGCGGAAAAGGCCTTCGAGGTACGGCTGCGCGCCGCCTCGACATCGGCAATCGCGTCCGCCCCATGCGTGCGCGCCGCTTCGCGCATTGCTCCGATCTGACGCATCGAAAAGACCGCGCCCTCGGTCACCGGGCACTCGGTCACCAGTTGCGGCACGCGCGCCGCGATCCAGCTGAGGTTCCCGATGCGCTGTTCGAAGCCGTCTTCGTCGGGCAGCGGATACAGGCCGTCCCAGTAGCGCTCGCACAGCGCGCCGATCAGCTGCAAGGCGTCGCCCAGGCCGCGCAGTCCGCCGGTCTTGGCATTCGCCTCGGCCAGCCAGACCGCCAGCTGCAAGTCCTTGCTGCGCGTCTCGATCAGCACCGCGCAGCGTTTCGACACGAACTTCCAGTCGGCTTCCTTCAGCGTGGTGACCCAGGCGCCCTGCTCCAGCGACGGATCGTCGGCCTTGCGCGCCTGGGCGATGGCATCGAGGTCGGGCGAAAAGGCCAGGCTCTCGCCGCAAGGCGCCGCTTCGCTGACCGGTTTCAAGAGTTGTTCGAGTTGGCTCATGGTTGCACCTCAAGCCGGTTCGATCGTGTACTTGAAGCGTCCGGTCTTGGTCGCGCCGACCTTGATGCGCGCGATCGCCCCGCCTTCGGCCATGCGCGCCAGCACGGTGTCGGCGATCTCGGGCAGCAGGGTGCCGTTCAGGATGTTGTCGACATTCCGGGCGCCGGAATCGACCTCGGTGCAGCGCGCCAGCACCGCGTTCACCAGCGCCTCGTCGTACTCGAACGCAGCCTGGTGGTTGTCGCGCACGCGCTTGCCGATGCGGTCGAGTTTCAGGCGGATGATATTGGCGAGGACCTCGTCGTTGATCGGATAGAACGGCACCGTGGTGAGGCGCCCGAGGAAGGCCGGCTTGAAGTGCTTCATCAGCTGCGGGCGGATCAGGTCGGCCAGGGCGTCGGGCTTCGGCAGCTCGGCCGCGCTCTTGTTCAGGCAGGCAGCCATCATCTGGCTCGAGGCCGCGTTCGAGGTCAGGATGATGATGGTGTTGCGGAAGTCGATCTGGCGGCCTTCGGCATCGTCCAGCACGCCCTTGTCGAACACCTGGAAGATCAGCATGGCTTTCCCCAGATTGTTTCTAATCGGATTGGAAGCGACTATCTTAGGAGTAATGCCGTGCGCCCTACAGACGAAAATCAAGCAGCCTCGACGCGACCGAACCTGATGTCGTCGCGCCGCGGGGCTGGTGAAGAAAACATCCTGGCCATGCTGGAACGCGATTCCGCACGGCGCAGCGGGGCGCGCATGACGGGTTCGCGCCTGGCCTGGTACTGCGCGGCGGCCGCTTTTTCCGGCATCCTGGTCGGTGCAGTGGCGTGGCTGGCCTACGACAACCACGAGACCGTCAGCGCCATGCAGGTGCAGGTGCAAGCCGAACGCGTTGCCGAGGGCGATGCGGTGCAGGCGCCGCCGGCCCTGGCCGATGCCCAGCATCCCGCGCCGGCGCCATTGCCGGAAGGCCCGCATGCCGCCGTGATCGTCGACCAGCCGCACAGCATGCCGGCCGCGCCGCCGCTGGTGATGCTGCCGCCCGAGGGCGCCTCCAGGGCAAAGGCGGCCGCGCCAGCGGTCAAAGAAACGGCCCCAGTCCTGGCCAGCGCAGCGCCAGCGGTAGTGGCGCCAGCGCCGGTGAAGGCTGCGCCGATGGCCCCGAAGCCGAAGGCAGACAAGGAAAACGCGATCGCAAAAGCCGACAAGCCCGCGAAGCCGGCACCGCGTGCCGCCAAGGCGCAGCGCAACGCAAGCGCCAAAACCGTCGCGGCACGCGCCCGCGCCAAGGCCGCCGCGCGCGCTCCCGCCGACGCTGCCGTCGACACCGACGTCGCCCTGATCTCGGCCATCATCCAGCACGCCGAGCGGCACCGTGGCGAACGCGAGCAGCCGGCGCCCTGCAGCGGCGCGAAATGCCCGCCGTCCACCCGTCCCTGATGTGGCAAAAAACCACGGTCCCCCTTCCCGGCGCCCGAAAACGCTGGGAAGTTGACTGCCTGCGGCGTTATACTGTACATAAGCACAGTGTCGCGTCTCGAGATGAACAGGGTTCTGGAAAACGAGTTTTATTACCTGGATAACTTCCAGGCCGTCCTGGACTGGATCGCGCAGCGCTACACCGATTTGCTGACCGACGAAGAACAGGCTTTCATTGCAGCCTTCCCCGCGCTGCCGCAGCCGGCGCGCGCCCTCTTCGTGCGCATGGTCATGCGCAAGGGCGACCTGTTCCGCGCCAGCAAACTACGCTACGCCGAAATCGGCTGCCCGGTGGCGGCGGCCCAGCACCTGCTGCCCACCGGCTGGGTCTCGGGCGACCCGGCACTGACCCTCGACGAACTGTTCGACCTGCTCTCGAAACCGGAACTGGTGCTGGCCTTTGGCGATCAGCTGCAGCACAAGAGTGCGCGCAAGGCAGAACAGCTCGAAGCCCTGCGCGCGCTGTTCAGCGACAGCGGCGACAGCAGCGACAGCGGCGGCGGCGGCTCTGATGACGACAGCCTTACCGACACCCGCCCCTTCTCCAGCTGGTACCAAGACTGCGACGACCTGGCCCTGCGCATCCACGTCAAGCCCCTGTGCGACCGCCTGCGCCTGATCTTCTTCGGCAACCTGCGCCAGGACTGGACCGAATTCGTGCTGTCCGACCTCGGCCTGTTCCGCTACGAGCAGGTCGAATTCTCGCCGGCCTCGCGCGGTTTCCGCGAGCGCAGCGACATCGAGCACTATCTGGTCCTGCACGCGTGCCGCGGCCGCTTCGCCGAAGGCATCGAGCCGCTCGAGGACATCGTGCGCGACGTGCCCTGGCACGCCTTCCACAACGACTGGCTCGAGAGCCGGCGCGAAAAGCTGCTGTTCCAGATCGGCCAGCACTACGAAAAGCAGAAGGACTGGCCGAACGCCCACGCCGTCTACCTGCGCTGCCGCTTCCCCGGCGCGCGCGGGCGTGCGATCCGGGTGCTGGAAAAGGCCGAACGCCACGACGAAGCCTGGGAGCTGCTGCTGATTGCGCGCGCGGCGCCGGAAAACGACGCCGAGCGCCAGCACCTGCTGCGCATCGGCCCGCGCCTGGCGCGCCGCCTCGGCCACCCGAAGACCATCACGCGCCGTCCCGACCCGCTGCGGCTGGATTTGTGTCTGCCGCTGCCCCCCGGCGAACGCTGGGTCGAAGGCGCGGTACGCGACCATCTGAGCGGCGACGATGCGCCCGTGTTCTACGTCGAGAACATGCTGGCCAACGCGCTGTTCGGGCTGCTGTGCTGGCGCGCCATTTTCGCTGCCATTCCCGGCGCCTTTTTCCACCCCTTCCACCGTGGCCCGGCGGACCTGTACAGCCCCGACTTCCACCAGCGCAGGGCGGATGAATTCGCCGAATGCCTGGCCCAGCTCGAGGATGGCCGCTACCACGCCACCATCCGCGAACACTTCGCCAGCAAGGCAGGCATCTCTTCGCCTTTCGTGTCCTGGGAATACCTGGACGCCGGCCTGCTCGACCTGGCGCTCGACTGCATTCCCGCCGCCCACCTGCGCAAGTGGTGCGAGCGCATCCTGGCCGACGTCAAGGAAAACCGCACCGGCTTCCCCGACCTGATCCAGTTCTGGCCTGCGGAAAAGCGCTACAACATGATCGAGGTGAAGGGTCCGGGCGACCGTCTGCAGGACAACCAGCTGCGCTGGATCGAGTACTGCGCCACCCACGGCATGCCGGTCTCGGTGTGCTACCTGCAATGGGAGCAGGCGGCTTGAGCGCAGGATCGGGCAACCCGGCCCGCTACAGCGTCGCGGTCAAGGCGCTGTGCGAGTTCACGGCCAAGCGGGGCGATCTCGACTTGCGCTTCACGCCCTCGCCCACCGCCCAGGAAGGCATCGCCGGCCACGCGGTGGTGACGGCGCGCCGCGGCGAGGGTTACCGGACAGAAGTGTCCCTTTCGGGCGACTACGGCTTGCTGCAGGTGCGCGGCCGCGCCGACGGCTACGACCCCGGCCAGAACCTGATCGAGGAAATCAAGACTTACCGCGGCCAGCTGTCCTCGATGCCGGACAACCACCGCCACCTGCACTGGGCGCAAGTACGCGTGTACGGCCACCTGCTGTGCGCCGAACTCGGACTGGAAAGCGTGCACCTGGCCCTGGTGTATTACGAGATCGGCAGCGGCCACGAAACCTCCTTGCGCGAAACCAGCAGCGCGGCCGAACTGAAAGCGCTGTTCGAGGATGGGTGCCGCCGTTTCAGCGCCTGGGCCGAGCAGGAACTGCGCCACCGCGAGGCGCGCGACGCGGCCCTGGCGGCGCTGCGCTTCCCGCATGCGGCCTTCCGCCCCGGCCAGCGCCAGCTCGCCGAAACCGTGTTCAAGGCCAACAGCGCCGGGCGCTGCCTGCTGGCCCAGGCGCCGACCGGCATCGGCAAGACCGTCGGCAGTCTGTTCCCGGTGCTGAAAGCCGCCCCTGGCCAGCGCATCGACAAGGTGTTCTTCCTGGCCGCGAAAACGCCGGGGCGCCAGCTCGCCCTCGACGCCGCCGCCACCATCCGCGCCGCGGCGGACCACCTGCCGTTGCGGGTGCTGGAACTGACGGCGCGCGACAAGGCCTGCGAACATCCCGACAAAGCCTGCCAGGGTGCATCCTGCCCGCTGGCCAGGGGCTTCTACGACCGCCTGCCGGCCGCACGCGCCGCGGCTCTGGACGTACCGGTGCTCGACCGCGCCGCGCTGCGCGAGGTCGGCCTGGCGCACGAGGTCTGTCCCTACTACCTCGGCAGCGAAATGGCGCGCTGGTCCGACCTCATCGTCGGCGACTACAATTACTATTTCGACGGCGGCGCCATGCTGTATGCGCTGGCCCAGGAACGCGGCTGGCGCGCCAGCGTGCTGGTCGACGAAGCCCACAACATGGTGGCGCGCGCGCGTTCCATGTATTCGGCAGAACTCGATCGCGGCGGCCTGCGCATGGCCCGCGCCGCCGCGCCCGAGGCCATCAAGAAGACCCTGACCAAGGTCGCGCGCGCCTGGGGCGAGATGGATGCGGTTGCGCCGGCGCCCTATCAGGTGCTTGATGCGCCGCCGGAAAAGCTGCTCTCCGCCTTGCAGAACGCCACCAGTGCCATCAACGATCACCTGGCCGAACAGGCAGTGCCGCTCGACCCGGCGCTGCAGGATTTCCTGTTCGCCGCCCTGGCCTTCGGGCGCCTGGCCGAATCCTTTGGCGAGCATTCGCTGTGCGACGTCTCGCGCGCGGACAAGGACACCACGGTCTGCATCCGCAACGTCGTGCCGGCGCCTTTCCTGAAGCCGCGCTTCGAGGGCGCCCATTCGGTGACGCTGTTCTCGGCCACGCTGAGCCCCTGGCATTATGTCGCCGACCTGCTTGGCCTGCCGCCCAATACCGGCTGGGTCGATGTCGAATCGCCCTTCTCGGCCGGCCAGCTGGCCGTGCACGTGGCCAGCCGCATTTCCACGCGCTACCAGCACCGCGCCGCTTCGCTGGCGCCGATCGCGCAGCTGATGGCCGACCAGTATGCGCACACGCCCGGCAACTACCTGGCCTTTTTCAGCAGCTTCGATTACCTGAGCCAGGCGGCCGACCTGTTCGAGCAGCTGCATCCCGGCGTGCCGGTCTGGCGCCAGGAGCGGCGCATGAGCGAAGCGGAACGCGCCGCCTTCCTCGACCGCTTCCAGCCCGAGGCACGCGGCATCGGTTTTGCCGTGCTGGGTGGCTCGTTCGGCGAAGGCGTGGATTTGCCGGGTGCGCGCCTGATCGGCGCCTTTGTCGCCACGCTCGGCCTGCCACAACTGAATCCCGTCAACGAACAGCTGCGCGCGCGCATGCAGGCCATGTTCGGCGCCGGCTACGACTACACCTATCTGTATCCGGGCCTGCAAAAGGTGGTGCAGGCAGCCGGGCGCGTGATCCGCACCGAACAGGACCGCGGCACCGTCTATCTGATCGACGACCGCTTCGGCCAGCCCGCGGTGCGCGATCTGCTGCCGGCATGGTGGGCGGTCGACACGCTCAGCGCATCAATTCCTTGAGCCGGGCGTAGCCGCTGCGGCTGACCGGGACGCGCTTGCCATCCTTCAGCACCGCGCACCAGCTGTCCCTGGTCGGCGCCTCGATGCGCGCGATCGCGCCCAGGTTCACGATGTAGGAGCGGTGCACGCGCAGGAACAGCGCCGGGTCCAGACCCTGCTCGAGTTCGGCCATGCGTCCATTTTTGAGGTGGGTCTTGCCGCCGGCGCTGATCTGCACGTAATCGTCCTGGGCCTCGATCCAGTCGATGGCGGTTGTCGGCACCACGTGCACGCGCGTACCGTCGCGGATCAGGATGCGTTCGAGCGGTCCGTGGCGCCGTGCCGCCTCCTGCGCCACCGCTTTCACTCCCTCCGGCGGCGTCGCGCGGCTGCGCACCGTGTCCAGGGCCTGGGCCAGGCGTTCGCGGCTGAAGGGCTTCAGCAGGTAGTCGATGGCGCGCACCTCGAAGGCCTTCAGGGCAAAGGCGTCGTAGGCGGTGACGAACACGTAGCGGGTGCCGGCGCCGGCCAGTTCCACCACCTCGAAGCCGTCGAGCTTCGGCATCTGGATGTCGAGGAATACCAGGTCCGGGTGCAGTTCGCCGATCGCCTTGACCGCCTCGAAACCGTTGGCGCATTCGGCAACGATGTCGATCTCGGGCCAGGCGGCCAGGTACTCGCGCAGCACCGCCCGCGCCAGGTGTTCGTCGTCCACGATGATAACCCGCATGCCTGCTCTCCTCAGTTGCTCGCTTGCTCAGTTGCTCAGTTGATACCGACAGCCTGCTCCACCGCGGCGGGCAGAGTCAGGTCGACATGAAAACGTCCCGGCGCGCGCGTCCAGTTGATGCTCGCCTCGTGCGCGTACGTCGCTGCCAGACGCTGGCGCACATTCGCCAGGCCGATGCCGCAGCCGGCCGCCGGCGCCGGGGCGTCTTCGTCGTCGGCGTCGTTCTCGACGCGGATACGCAGCAGCGATCCGGCGCGCTGCGCCACGATGCGCACCACGCCGCCTTCGATCCGGTTGCCGATGCCGTGCTTCACGGCGTTTTCCACCAGCGGCTGCAGGATCATCGGCGGCACCAGGCAATCGGCCGCCCCAACGCCGATGTCGTCCTCGAAACCGAGGCGCGGCCCGAAGCGTACCTGTTCCACCGCCAGGAAGGCCCGTACCAGTGCCAGCTCCTGCGACAAGGGCACCTTGCGCTGCGCATCCATGCCCAGGCTGCGCCGGAAGAAGTCCGACAGCTGCAGCGTCATGCCGCGCGCGGCCAGCGGGTCGATCGAGGTCAGGGCGCTGATCGAATTCAGGCTGTTGAACAGGAAGTGCGGGTCGATCTGGGTGCGCAGCATGCGCAGCTCGGCCTCCTGGGCGGCCAGCTTCATTTCGAGTTCGCGCCGCTCCAGCGTGCGGGCGCGCTCGAATTCCAGCGCCAGGTACTGCCCCACTGCCGTCATCGCGTACAGGATCACGCCGAGACCGAACATCAGTGCGGCAAAGGGCCGCGTCACGGCGAAGAAACCGGGTGTGGAGCCAGGCATGGCGCCGTCCGACACGCCGCGCAGCAGCTCGCTCCAGCCGCTGCCGGCCGCCGTCCACAGCAGGCTGGCGCAGACCGCGCTGGCGGCGAACACCGCGCACACCGCGTACCAGGGTTTGCTGGCGAGCGGATAGGCGCGGCACAGATAATAGGTCGAGAAACCGCTGGCGCAGCCGTAGACCAGCGCCAGCGGCAAGGAAAACAGCAGGCTCGCCGCCGGACGCGCGCCGGTGGCGGCCACGATCAGGCCTGCCAGCAGCAGGCCAAGCAGCAGCCAGGCCGCCAGATAGAGCGCGATGCTGCGCCGCGCATGCATCAACGGCGCGCCATCAGTTGCGCACTTCCACGCCGCCCATGATCGCGTAGCCGCGGATCACCAGGCGCTTGCTGTTGTTCGGCGGCGCCACGGTCTTCTCGTCGAAGCCGCCCATGATCGGCGTGCCTTGCAGGACCACCGTCCAGTCGGGCGGGCACTTGATGGTGACGCCGCCCCAGAAGGCAAAGACGTTGATCACCGCTTCGCCGCCGGCGATCGAAGCGCCGCGCATGTCGAGCACGCAGCCGCCCATCACGGCGGTGACTTCGCCGCCGCGGAAATCCTGGCTGTGCACGCGCCGGTCGTAGCCGCCGAGGATGGCGGTGACGTCGACCTTTTGCGCGGTGTCGGCCGCGGTGCTGCCTGTGCCTGTGCCATCCCCCGGTGTGTCGTCGACAATGCCGTGCACCGTCATGCGTTGTCCGTTCATGGCGCGGTACACCACCACGGCGCCGGCGCCGATCAGGAACACGGGCCAGGCCATGCGCCAGGTGACGTAGATGATGCCGAGGCGGTTCAGGATCATCACGGTGCCGATGCCGACGCCGGCCAGGCCGACCAGGTAGCCGCTCGGGGTCGAGGTATCGAGCAGCTTGGCGACACCGGCGAAGATGAAGACCAGCGGCCAGAAGGCCACCGCGTCGTGCAGATCGAGGATGTCGAGGTTATCGAGCAGGAACAGCAGGCCGACCACGATCACCAGCAATCCCATCACCACCTGGCCCGTCATGCCGCGTTCGGCGCGCCTTGCCTCGCGCCGTGCGCGCCTGGCTGCGAGGCGCGCCTTGCAGCCGCCCGCCTCCACCTTGTTGTCCTTCCCGAGTTCGATGCCGTCCTTAAGCATGGTCCTTCTCCTTGTTTAATGCGAAGCGGCGCGCGATCACGGGCTCGAGCACCAGTTGCAGCCCCCACATCAGGATGAACAGCGGCCAGCTGTTGCGGAAGGTCAGGCCGAGCAGGCCTTCGAAGACAGCGAACAGCCACAGACCGATGAAGGCCGTCCACAAGCCGCTCGTGAACTCGCGTGCGTTCGGGTAGCCGATGGTCTGGTTGATGCCGGCCACCACCAGCAGCAGCGGCCAATAGTGCCACAGCTCGTAGATGTCGACGACATTCATGCGGTCGAGCAGGAAGGCGATGCCGACCGCGATCAGGACCAGTCCCCACATCATCTGCTTGCGCTGCCTGTAGCCGTTTTCGGTGTCCATGCTGTCCTCCGTGTTGTGATGCATGCACGATAGCCCGGGTCGCGTGCCGGCGAAAGCGGGTTTCGGCGAACGGCGGCGCGGGAGCGGTGAATGGCGGAAGGTTCGGCGAACTGCGCGGCGAACCGCGCAGCGCAGCGGTGGCTGCGGCGGGCACGGCCGATGCGAAAAAGCGGGACGAAAAAAAGCCCGCCTGGAAGGGCGGGCCGGATAATGCCGGGAGTACCGGCCGTCGCTCAGGCGCCGGCGGACAGGGCCGGCTGGTTCTTCACCTGGTTGCGGTATTTGGCGCTCGCTTCGGCCTTCTTGACAGCCTCGCGTTCGATGTTGGTGCGGCGGATTTCCAGGCGTTCCTGTTTGCCGCGGTGTTGGGCTTCATGCTTGTTGCCGATTTTTTTGGTCATGACCTTCTCCTCTGTAAAAACGTCAACGCAGCGCGCCGGGGACGGGCATCAGGAACGATGCCGGGCCATGTCCGCATCCGCCGGCAGCAGCATTTCCCAACCGAGCTGGCGCCGGATTTCTTCCGGCGTCGGCGGCGGTTTCGGGTCGCGCGAACGCCGTTCGAGGTATTCGCGCACAACATGCTTCGGTGGATTCGTGGTCATTGCAGCCATGGCGCCTCCGCTGGCACTGCACCGCCGCCGCCCCATGGCGACGACGTTGGAATCTGGTGCCGATCCTCGAGGCGACCGGCTAACCTGTTGAGGTATTTGGACTGCCCGCCAAACTGATTCGCAGGCGCCTCACTCACACAGGTCCATCATACCGGGCCAAGCGCGCGCGCACCGTTAGCTGCCGCACACTGTGTGCAAATGATGAGCTGCGCAAAAAAAAGGGAAGCCGAAGCTCCCCTTTACCTTCATTCAAAGAACCCGCTCAGAACTTGTAGCGCAGGTTCAAATAGAACTGGCGGCCGCTGACGTCCAGCTTCTGCTGCTCTTCCTCGCTGTAGCGGTAGTAGGCGCGCTTGACGTTGGTCAGGTTGGTCGCGTTAAAGGCGAGCGACAGCTGCGGCGTGATGTTGTAGCTGGCATTGAAGGCGAGCGTGGTGACCGGCGCGGCCATGGTCGGCGCGGTCGGCATCACGATGCCGTTGATGACCGAATTGCCCTGGCTGTTCGCGGTCGGCGACGGCGCCGTGGTGCTGTTCACGTATTCGCCGCGGTAGTTCGCCACCAGGCGCGCCGAGACGGTATCGTTCTCGAAGTACAGGCCCAGGTTGCCGGCCCATTCGGATGCGCCCACCATCGGGCGGCCGTCGTCGACCTTGGTCCTGGCGCGGCTGACGTTCGAAGTAAAGCCGAACGGGCTGCTGCCGAACGGCTGCTCGTAGGCCAGCTCGATGCCGGTGATCTTCGCGCCCTGCTGCGACGAAGTGTTGATGAAGAAGGTCTTCACCACCTGGTCGCGCGGATCGGTCAGCTCGATGGTCGAGGTGCCGACGGTGCCGGTCTTCACGTAGCCGTCGATCTTCGAGTGGAACACGCTGGCCGTCACGTTCGAGCGGCGCGCGAAGAACCAGGACCACGACAGATCGAGGTTGTCCGAGGTGAGCGGATGCAGATCCGGGTTCGGGCCGGTGACGCGGCAGCCGTTCACATCGCAGCCCGGGGTGCCGAAGCCGCTGCCCAGCACGTTGTAGTTCTGGCGGCCGATGGTGCGGCTGGCGCCGAAGCGGGCGATCATGTCCGGCGTGATCTCGTAGCGCAGATTCAGGCTCGGCAGGAAGTTCTTGAAGGTCTTGTGGGTCGGGGTCTTGTAGTACATCGTGCCCGACAGCGGATTGAAGGTCGCGCCATCGTAGAAGGCAACGGCATCGCCGGCATCGGTGATCGCGCCCGGATAGGCGGCGCAGACCGTGGCCGGCTGGCCCGGCGCGCTGCGCAGGCAGGTGCGCGGATTCGGGATCGGCGTGGCGATCTGGGCGTCGACCACGGTGCGCACGTAGCGCACGCCGACATTCCCCGACCACGGACCGTTTTCCAGGTTCGCCATCAGGTAAGCCGAGCTCTGGCGCTCGCGCATGTCGATTTCCGAACTGACGCGGCGCTCGAAGGCTTCGCTGGTTTCCTTGGTATTG
>Ga0308160_10005395_pt1 | contig 13360 bp, 12 predicted proteins | sample PhyFR1_FD_201036 | JGI IMG/M metagenome (GOLD analysis project Ga0308160, IMG submission 201036) | Phyllosphere microbial communities from UC Gill Tract Community Farm, Albany, California, United States - DLSLF.R1 | ecosystem: Host-associated > Plants > Phyllosphere > Unclassified | place: USA... | reverse complement strand
TGGGACTCAAGGCCGGCAAGGTCTTGAGCAACGTCAGGCGATACGGGTCCCAGACCTGCACCTGTTCGCCGTCGCGCACCGACAGCCACAGCTGTTCGCCACGCCCGGTGAACTCCATGTGCAGCACGCCGGGGCCGGGGCGCAGGTCGGCGACGATCTGATGGGTTTCACTGTCGATCACCTGGACGCGGTCGTTGTCCGGGTAGGCGAAGTTGACCCACAGCTGGCGCCCATCCGGCCGCGCGGTGACGAAGATCGGCTGGCCGGCCACGGCAATCGCGGCGCTCTGTCGCCAGCTGCGCGCGTCCATTACCAGCACCTGGTGGCGGCCCACCGCCGGCACGAACGCCTGGTTGTCGGCCACGGCCCAGCCTTCCAGGTGGGGCATCTTGTAGACCGGCAGCCTGGCCTGGCCGCGGCCATAGTCGGCCAGCACGCGCTTGACGCCTTTTTCCGGGTGCCACAGGTCGAGTTGCGCCATGCCGTCTTCACCGAACAGCCCGGCCATGTAGTAACGGCCATCGGCGGTGATCAAGGCGTCGTAGGGTTGCTCGCCGATACCGGTGAAGCGGGTGATGTGCGGCGTGTCGCCCTGGCTGAAATCGGCGCTCCAGATTTCGCCGCTGTCGAACAGGCTGAACACGAAACGTTGACCGGGCGCATCCACCAGGCCCACCACCCGCGAGCGTTTACCGTCGGGCAACTGGCTGGCGGGGATATCGGCGACCAGCGCCAGGGTGGCGGCATCGAACACCTTGACGCCGCCGGGCTGATAGTTGGAGACGGCAATCAGGCGCCCATCCTGGCTGATGGCGCCGCCGATACTGTTGCCGCCCTGGAGGATGCGTTTTTCAATGCGCAGGCGGAGCAGATCGACTTTGCTCAGCCCGCCGTCACGGCCAAAAATATAGGCCATGCGCTGGTCGCGGGAAAACACCACCGAGGCATGGGACAGATCGCCCAGGCCCTCAATGCGCGCCAGCGTGGTCATGCCGCTGGTTTCAATGATTTGCGCGCTGGCGTTGGCGCGTTCGATCACCAGGCCCAGGTCGCCGCTGCCGCGCAGCGGTGGCTGGGTGCAGGCGCCGAGCAGCAGGCAGACGGTTAAGAGCGTAGGGCGGATCATGGTGCCGGGCTTCCTTGCAAGAGGCGGTCGACCAGCCAGGCGATGTCGTCCGTGCTGAGCAATGGCGCCCAGCCCGGCATCGCGCGGGTGGGGCGGCCGTCAGTGACGGTGGCGATCAAGCTGTCGCGGCTTTGCCCGGCCAAGGCCTGGGGCGTCAGCGCCGGGCCCAGGCCGCCGGTGAGGTAGAGGCCGTGGCAGGCGCCACAGTCCTGGGTCAGCAGGTGCTCAAGGCGGGCAGCGTCGGGTGTCGCGGCTGCCCGTGTGGCAATCAGCAGGAGCAGCGCCATGGCGGTACCGATTATTGATGCTTGCATGGCGCGCTCCTCGTGCTTATTTCAGGCTCAGGATCCACTCGGCCAACACCTTGGCTTCGTCGTCCGTCACCGGGTTCGGCGGCATCGGGATCGGCCCCCAATTGCCCTGGGTGCCGTTCTTGATATGGCTGGCCAGGGTGGTGGCGGCGTCCTTCACACCGGTGTTCTTTTGCGCGACGTCTTTCAACGCCGGGCCGACCCGCTTGCTGTCGACGCTGTGGCAGGCGGCGCAGGGTTTGCTGTTGAACAATGCCAGGCCGTCTTGCGCCAGCGCCGGTTGCAGGCTGAGCGCGGCGGCGGATACCAGCAGTGCCAGAAGCCTATTTTTCATGGGGAGACCTCGTGTTGATGGGGCTCAATAAATGTCGTGTTGGGTGTTGTAGACATTGAATTTTCCGGTGGGCGTGATCAGGCGCTTGTCCCTGATCACCTGCTTGAGCTTCAAGGTCTTGTCGTCGATCACCACCAGCGCCGACTCTTCGGTCTGGCCGTTCCACACCGAGAACCACACCTCGTCACCGGCCTTGTTGTATTCCGGTTGCACCACGCGCAGCGCGCCTTGCTTGATCCCCGAATACTCGGCGATCGGCAGTACGCTGTAGCCCTTGTCCAACTGGTTTATGTCGAACACCGCCACCGATTGGCTCAGCTTGGTGTCGGGGTTCAGGGTGGTGTCGACGTACAGGTGATGGGAGTTGGGATGGGTCTTGATAAACAGCGAACCACCGCCTTGGCCCTTGAGCGATTCGACCTGTTTCCAGGCGTACTGCGCGTGCTTGACCGGGTCGGTACCGATCACCGAAATGCCGCCGTCGCCCAGGTGGCTGGTGGCCCATACCGGCCCATAGGTGGGGTGGATAAAATTGGCGCCACGCCCTGGGTGTGGGGTCTTGCCCACGTCCACCAGGGCGGTGAGCTTGCGCTCCCTGGAGTCGATCACCGCGACCTTGTTGGAATTGTTCGCAGCGGTCATGAAGTAGCGATGGGTGCTGTCCCAACCGCCGTCATGCAGGAACGGCGCGGCGTCGATGGTGGTGATGGTGAGGTTCTTGATGTCCTGGTAATTAACCAGCATCACCTTGCCGGTTTCCTTGATGTTGACGATAAATTCCGGCCATTCATGGGAGGCAATGATCGCCGCCACGCGCGGTTCGGGGTGGTACTCCTGCTTGTCCACGGTCATGCCGCGGGTCGAGACGATCTGTTTGGGCTCCAGGGTTTCGCCGTCCATGATGGTGAACTGCGGCGGCCAATAGGAACCGGCAATCGCATACGTGTCTTCATAGCCTTTGAACTTGGACGTCTCTACCGAACGCGCTTCGATGCCCACCTTGATTTCGGCGACCTTGGTCGGCTCGGCGGGCCACAGGTCGATCATGTCGATCTTGGCGTCGCGGCCGATCACCAGCAGGTAGCGCCCCGACGCCGAGATCCGCGAGATGTGCACGGCGTAGCCGGTGTCGATGAGCTTGACGATCTGCTTGGTGTCGCCATCGACCAGGGCGATCTTGCCGTCGTCGCGCAGGGTCACGGAAAACAGGTTTTCCAGGTTGAGCATGTTCAGCTGTTTCTTCGGTCGGTCGGCGGGTTTGACCAGCACCTTCCAGGTCTTCAGGGTCTCGGCCATGCCCCATTCCGGCGGCGTGGGCGCGGTGTGCTGGATGAAGGTGGCCATGCTGGTGATCTGTGCTTTGGTCAGCGCGTTGGAGGTGCCCCAGTTCGGCATGCCGGCGGGGGAACCGTAGGTGATCAGCGCTTCCAGGTAGGCCTGGCCACGGGCCTGGGTGATGTCCGGCGTCAGCGGTTTACCGGTGGCGCCTTTGCGCAGCACACCGTGGCAACCGGCGCAGCGTTCGAAATAAATCTGCTTGGACGTATCGAAATCGGCCTGGCTCATATCCGGCGCGCCCGCCGTCTTTATCAGCGCGGGTTGTGTGTTGCCATGGGCGGTCAAGGGCAGTGCCAGGGCCAGCGCGCAACTCAGTGCGGCGAGGCTCGGGATGAAGGTGGTTCGGTTGTGAGTCAGCATTCCATTTACTCCTCAGGCAAGACCTTTGCGATGCCGCACAACAGGGTGCGGGGCGCAGGTTCTTAGTGCCCGGCCAGACTATGGCGCAGCGTTGCAATGCTCGCTTGACGGCGATCAAGTTTGCCTCGGGTAGCGCTTGCCAGGTTGTCGCAGGCGCCCTTAGCGTGGCGGTCAAACCCGCTTTGGAAAACGCTAATGACTGAGCCTTTCTATCAACCGCTGGCCAACGAACAGCAGCTGTTTGAACACGCCTGGCACCACCGTATGCCGGTGCTGATCAAGGGCCCCACCGGCTGCGGCAAAACCCGTTTCGTGCAGCACATGGCGCACCGTCTCAACCTGGCGCTGTACACCGTGGCCTGCCACGACGACTTGAGCGCCGCCGACCTGGTGGGTCGCCATCTCATCGGCACCCAGGGCACCTGGTGGCAGGACGGCCCACTGACCCGCGCCGTGCGCGAAGGCGGCATCTGCTACCTGGACGAAGTGGTGGAAGCGCGCCAGGACACCGCCGTGGTGCTGCACCCGGTGGCCGATGACCGCCGCGAGTTGTACCTGGAACGCACCGGTGAGGTGGTCAAGGCACCGCCGTCGTTCATGCTGGTGGTGTCCTATAACCCCGGTTACCAGAACCTGCTCAAGGGCATGAAACCCAGCACTCGCCAGCGCTTTGTCGCCATGCGTTTCGACTACCCGGCGGCGGAACTGGAAACGCACATCGTGGCCCGTGAGGCCCAGGTGGACACCGCGCTGGCGGGTGAGGTCGTGCGGTTGGGCCGGGCCTTGCGCCGTCTCGACCAACACGACCTGGAGGAGGTTGCCTCCACACGCCTGCTGATCTTCACCGCCCGCCTGATCGCTGCGGGCATGCCGCCGCGCGACGCCTGCCTGGCGTGCCTGGCCCAAGCCCTGAGTGATGACCCTCACACCGTCGCGGCGCTGATGGACGTGGTGGATGTGCACTTTGCCTGAGCCCCGACGCTTGCCTGGGGACCTGGCGATGTGGTTGTTCATCCTCGCCGAACTGACTGTATTTGCGCTGCTGATCCTCGCGTTTGCCACCGCCCGGCTGTTGGCCCCGCAGGTCTTTGCCGAAGGCCATGCGCAGTTGGACACCTCTACCGGGCTGGCGATGACCCTGAGCCTGCTGACCGCCGGGTTGCTCGCGGCATTGGCGCTGCAGCAGGTACGCCAGGGCTGCCCAAGGCGCGGCGCCGGCTTATTCGTGGCGGCGTTGTTGGCGGCGTTGCTGTATGCGCTGATCAAACTGGCCGAGTACGGCCACCTGGCCGCTGCCGGGTTGGGGATGGAGCACAGCCGGTTTTTTACCTTGTACTGGGTACTCACCGGCTTTCATTTCCTGCATGTGCTGCTGGGAATGCTGATTCTGGGGTGGCTGGCGCTGGGCTGTTGGCGTGGGGGCCTCTCGGTCGGTGGCGTGGAGTCCGGCGTGTTGTATTGGCACATGGTCGATCTGGTGTGGGTGGTGTTGTTTCCCGTGGTGTATGTGATGGGGTGAGGGCGCGATGACGGCTTTTTGGGGGTTGGTGGCGTGTTGGCTGGGGTTGGTCGGGTTGAGCGTGGGCACGGTCCTGGCGGGTGCTTCCGGCGGCGGGTGGGCCGTCTTGCTGCTGGCGGTGGTCAAGGCGTGGGTGATTGTCGACGGTTTCATGGAACTGCGGCATGCGCCTCGGCGGTGGCGTGCGCTGCTGTTGGGCTGGGGTTGGCTGCTGGTATTGCTGGTGGGGATATCAGTTGGCTTGATAGGCCATTAACCCGTCCTCGCTGAGGATGCGGATGGTGCGCCGCTGTACTTCGATCAGGCCACTGTCCACCAGCCGGTGCAGGATCCGCGATAACGTCTCCGGCTGGATGCCCAGCTTCGATGCCACCAGGCGCTTGGGCACTTGCAACACCACGTCGCCGCTGAAGTTGTCGCGCTCCTGGAACATGAAATTGATCACTCGGCGGCTGGCATTGGCCAGGGTCAGGGTGTCGATGTCCTTGAGGCGTTGGTGCAAATGAATGCTCATGCTGGCCAGGATCGCCAGGCAGATTTTCGGTTGGTCTTCCAGGGCGCGTCGGTAGTGCTGGCCCTCGATACTCACCAGCACGCAGTCCTTGAGCGCGGTGGCGCTGACCGGATAGGTCTTGGCCTGGGTGAACAGCAGGGCTTCGGCGAACGTCTGGCCGGGATGGATGACTTCCACCAGGTGCTCCTGGCCTTCGCCGGTGACGCGGTGCAGTTTGATTTGGCCGCTGACCAGCAGGAAGAACCGCTCGGCCGGGTCGCCCTGGTGCATCAGCGGGGTGTGGTTGGGCAGGCGCTTGAGATTGGCCAGCGTACACACATCCTGGAAGGTTTTTTCCGGGAGCTGGCTGAACAGATGATGACGGCGCAGGGTCAGGACGATGTTGGGATGAGTAAGCATGGGAGCCTCCGTGGTCGGCATGGTAGAGCGCGACCCGCGCGTGGGGATATGCCTCTGTGGGGGTACCTCTTACGGCGCGCGCGTTAGGCACACAAACCGATATGGCCGCGAAAAAACCGGCGCCATTGGTCACCTCATCTTCGCTGGAATTGGCTATTTCTCGCGCCCTCACCGCTGGCTAACCTAGCCCCCAGTTATCACCCTTGAGGAGTATCACCATGCAACCCCGTACCGACTTCTACACCGCTTCGCCCGACGCCATGAAAGCCATGCTCGCCCTGGAAGCCGCCGTCGGCAAACTGTCCATCGAGCTGCCTCTGTTGGAACTGATCCGCCTGCGGGTCTCCCAGATCAACGGCTGTGCCTTCTGCCTGGACATGCACACCGCCGATGCGCGCAAGGGCGGCGAGACTGAGCGTCGCCTGTACACCTTGTCGGCCTGGCGTGAAACGCCGTTTTTCACCCCGCGTGAACGTGCTGCGCTGGCCTGGGCCGAGAGCTTGACCCTGATCAGTCACACCCATGCCCCCGACGAAGATTTCAACGCGCTGGCCGCCGAGTTCAGCGCCCAGGAACAGATCGACCTGAGCGTGGCGATCGCCACCATCAACAGCTGGAACCGCCTGGCGGTGGGTTTTCGCAAGATGCCCAAGTAACCGGTCAGAAGTTGACCGAGGCACTCAGGCGCGCCGTCAGCGGCGCGCCCTGGAACAGGTAGTCATCGCCCATGTACTCGCCGGCGTCGCGCCAGTAGCGCGTGTCGAACAGGTTGTCGACGCTCAGGCGAAACACCGTTTCATAACCGCCGACTTGGGTGGTGTAACGGCTGCCGACATTCACCACTGCGTAATCCCCTACCTGCACGTTGCCGCTGCGGTTGGCGTACTTCTTGGCGCTGTATTGCACGCCGCCCAACACGGCCAGCCCGTTGACCCAGGGTAACGCGTAGTCGGCGTACACACTGGCGCGCAGCTTGGGTACGTTGATCGCCTGGTGCCCTTCATAGGCCGGCGTGCCGCTGCCGCTCACCCGTGCGCGGATCGCCGCGACGCTGGTGGCTATTTGCAGACGCTCGGTGGCCCAGCCATTGGCCGACAGTTCCAGCCCGGTGTTTTTCTGCTCGCCCTGTTGCACGTAGGTGAAGAGGGCGCCGCCGTCGGGCCTGGCGTACTGGTAGGCCTGGCGGGTCTGGAACACGGCGGCGGCGAAGCTGATGCGGCGCCAGTCGTATTTCACCCCGGCTTCGATCTGCCGGGAGGTGGTCGGGGCCAGGGTTGTGTCCTTATTGGTTGCAAACCACGGCGCGGTGCCGCCCAGGGACAGGCCCTTGTTGTAACTGGTGTAGAGCGAGATGTTTGCAATCGGCTGGTAAATCAGCGAGGCCTGGGGCAGGAACACATATTGCCGGGTATGGCGGGCCTGGTTGCCAGTGCCGTCGAAGGCTGTTTCATCCAGGCGCACTTCGCGGCCGCCGAGAATGGTTTGCCATTGCTCATTGAAGCGGATGCGGTCGGTGACGAACAGGCCGTACTGGCGGCTGTCGAGGGCACGGTGGCGGGCGTTGAGAGGGGCATCGGTGGGAGCGAATGTTGGCGCATCGGCGTCGATGTTGCCGCTGCCGAGCCATGCGTTGATCGCCGTGCGCTTGTCGATCACCCGGCGAAACGCGCTGGTGCCGAAGGTCAGTTCATGGCCCAGGCCGGCGGCGTCGAACAGGCCGGTCATGACGGCCTGCGCTTCATCGTCGCGGCGGGTGTCGTCGGGGCTGCGGTAGTCGTAGATGTCGTAGTTGCCCTGCGGGGTGAAGGTATTGCCGACGCCGCTGGTGTCACCGCCCCAGGCGAACGAACTGTAGTCATCGATCACCACCTTGCTGCGCGCGGCGCTGACGTTGCCCGTCCACTGGTCACTGAAGCGGTACTCGAAACTGCCGTTGAGGTTCAGCGAGTCGATGCCGACCTGCTTGGACCCGCTCTGATGGCCCAGCAGCTTCTTCGGCGAGGCGCCATGTGGCACTTCGGTGCCACCGAGCAATTGGTAACCCGGCACCGAGCGTTGCTGTTTGCTCTGGTATTCGGCGTCGAGTTTCAGCACGGCGTCCGGGCTGATGTTCCAGTCGAAGGCCAGGGACACAAAGTCGCGCTGGCCGTTGGCGTGTTCCACATAGGCATTGAGGTCTTCATGGGCGACGTTGGCGCGCAGGCCCATTTGCTGCTCGCTGCCGAACCAGCCACCGACGTCGGTGGCGATATAGCCGCTGCCGCGATCATCGGTGGCCAGTGTCACCGAGCGCACATCTTCGGGGCGCTTGGTCACATAGTTGATCACGCCGCTGGGCTCGGAAATGCCGCTTTGCAGGCCCGCCAGGCCCTTGAGCACCTCGACCTGCTGCTTGTTTTCCAGGGCGACGTTCTGCTCGCCGGTAATGGTGCGCCCGTTGATCTTGTAGCTGCTGGCCGCATTCAACGAAAAGCCGCGCACCACGAAGTTTTCGTAGTAGCCGATCGGCGCATAACTGTCGCCCACCGAGGCGTCGTTGCGCAGTACCTCGCTGAGCAGGCGCGCTTGCTGGTCCTTGATCAGCGCGGCGTTGAGCACGGTGATCGAGGCCGGGGTGTCCAGCAGCGGCGCTTCAGTAAAGCCGCCGACCGAAGCGGTGTCCGCGCGATAGCCCGACGCATCCTGGCCCTGGACCTTCACCTCCGGCAGTTCGAGGTCTGCCGCGAGGCTATTGCCGATACCACCGCTGAGCAGCAGGCCGAGGGCCAAACGTGACGTGACGACAGGACGAAAACGCAAAACCATGGGGCAGGGCCTTAAAGCGCAGGGCGGGGGGCGCATAAGCTAGGCATTGGCGCGCACTTTTACAAGTTCGCCAGGATCATTCGCGCGCTGAGACGGCCCGTCTCAGTCGCCACGCCATTGCCTTCGCGCCTCGACACCCCGGCGTGCGCCTGCGATAGACAAGGCTTCCCTTATCATTGCAGGAGATCGTCATGGGTATTGCAGGCAACGTTGCGCTGGTCACCGGCGCCGGGCAGGGGATTGGCCGGGCCATTGCCCTGCGCCTGGCACGGGACGGTGCGGATATCGCCCTGGTGGACATCAACGGCACCAAGCTCGAAGCCGTGGCGGCTGAAATCGTCGCGCTGGGGCGCAAGGCCTCGGTGTTCATCGCCGATGTGTCCAAGCGCGACCAGGTGGTGGCGGCGGTGGAGCATGCGCACCAGACCTTGGGCGGCTTTGACATCATCGTCAACAACGCCGGGGTGGCGCAGATCGATTCGCTGCTGGAGGTAAGCCCGGAGCAGGTCGAGCGCACCCTGGGTATCAATGTGCAGGGCGTGCTATGGGGTATCCAGGCCGCCGGCAACAAATTCAAGGCGCTCAAGCAAAAGGGCAAGATCATCAATGCGTGCTCCATCGCCGGCCACGAAGGCTTTGCATTGCTGGGCGTGTATTCGGCCACCAAATTCGCCGTGCGCGCCCTGACCCAGGCGGCGGCCAAGGAGCTGGCAAGCGCCGGGATCACGGTGAATGCCTATTGCCCCGGTGTGGTGGGCACTGACATGTGGGTCGAGATCGACCGGCGCATGGCCGAGATCACCGGGGCTGAAGTTGGCGCGACTTACAAGAAATACGTGGACGGCATCGCCCTGGGCCGCGCGCAAACGCCGGAAGATGTGGCGGGGTTGGTGGCGTTCCTGGCCGGGCCGGATTCGGACTACATGACCGGCCAGGCACCACTGATCGACGGCGGCCTTGTCTACCGCTGATTCCTGAAGGCCCGCTCGATCCAATGTGGGAGGGGGCTGCTCCCGATAGCGGTGGGTCAGCCACAGATCATCAACTGACACGCCCTCATCGGGAGCAAGCCCCCTCGCCACAGGTCCAGTGTTCGCCCTTAATTGACTGGCGTTGGGGCAAGCCCCTCCCACAGGGTTGGCCGCGTTGTGTCAGGTGGTCTTGCCGGGCATGTCGATGCCCAATTGGTTCACCCGTCTGTAAAGCGTCGCACGTGAAATCCCCAGCGCCTGCGCCGTCGGCAACGGCTTCCAGCGATGTTGAATCAACGCATCCAACACCCTCTGGCGTTCCGGGCTGACGCTCTGTTCGGCCGGTGCCTCAAGCTGCGCTTCGCCCCGTACTTGCACCGGTAAATCCGCCAGTTGCACCGTGCCGCCTTCGCACACCGCGCAGGCATACGCCAACGCGTGGCGCAGTTGCCGCACATTGCCCGGCCAGGCATAACCCAGCAGCCGTTCCAGCGCGGCCTGACCGATGCCCAGCGACACGCCGCTGGTGCGCGCCTCTTGCTCCAGCAGCCGGTTGATCAACGCCAGTTTGTCGGTGCGCTCGCGTAAGGGCGGCAGGCAGAAACGCGCGCAGCCCAGGCGAAAGTACAGGTCTTCACGAAAGTGTCCCTCGCTGACCAGCGCCGCCAGGTCGCGATGGCTGGCGCAGATCACTTGGATATCCACGGTGCGGGTCTTGGCCCCGCCCAGTGGCGCCACTTCGCCCTCGGCCATCACCCGCAGCAAGCGTGTTTGCAAGGCCAGTGGCATGTCGCCTATTTCATCCAGGAACAGCGTGCCGCCATCGGCCTGCACCAACAGCCCAGGCATGCCTTTGTTGGAGGCCCCGGTGAAGGCCCCGGCCACGTAGCCGAACAGCTCGCTTTCGATCAGGTTTTCGGGAATCGCCGCGCAGTTCACCGCCACAAAGGGGCCGTCCCGCCGGGCGCTGCGCTCATGCACCTGGCGGGCGAAAACCTCCTTGCCCGCGCCGGTTTCCCCCTGCACCAGCACCGGCAGGTTACGGTCCTTGACCCGCACGGCCAGGCGCAGATGCTCTTCCACGCGCGGGTCGACCTGGCTGTGGGATATCGCTCGCGCCGGTGCGCGTCGTGGCGTGTTGACCCTTGCGTGCAGGGCTTGCGACTCGCCCAGCCAGCGCAGTTGCTGGGTCGATTGGTCGGTGACCGCGCGCAACGCATCCAGGTCGAACACCTCGCCGATATGCTCCGGCACCTGCCCAAAGCGCAGGCGCAGGGCCTGGCGCGCCTTGCTGTTCAAGGCCTGCAGGCGCCCGTCCTGGTCCCATGCCAGCAGCAGGTCGGGCTGGCTGTCCACATAGCCCGGCGTGCTGTGCGCCTGCAACACCCAGTGCTGGCGGGCGCTGTGCATGAAGAAGGCGTTCTCGATGGCCTGGGCACTCTGCGCCACCATCTGCCGCACCAGGTGCTGGCTGCGCCGGTCATCCGGGGACTTGAGCGCCGAGGCGTCCATCACGCCCAACAGGTTGCCCTGGGGGTCGAAGATCGGCGCGGCGGAGCAGGTGAGGCCGATGAACGCCGCGCGAAAGTGGTCGCGCTTGTGCACGGTCACGGCGGCTTTGCTGGTGAGTACCGTGGCCACGCCGCAGGTGCCTTCTTCGGCTTCCGACCAGCAGGTGCCCAGGTACAGGCCGGCCTTGCGGCAGTCGCTGCGAATCGCCGTGTCCACGCGGTGGTCGATGGTCTGGCCCTGGGCGTCGGTGAGCATCACGCAGTAATCGGCCTGGCGCACGCGGTGGTGCAATTGGCCGACGGCTTCGCTTGCAATGCGCATGAACAGCTCGGCGCGTTCGCGGCATTCCTTGAGCAGGGGTTCGGTGAGGATGCGCGGCCCTTGCAGCGAGCCAGGGTCCAGATGGTGTTGTTCCATGGAGCGGCGCCATGAATCGAAAATCAACGACGGCACCGGCGCCTGGGGCAGGCGTTCGGCATTGCGGACCACGCGACTGACGCAGTCGACGTGCTCTCTGGAGTTCACGGCGAGCATAAGGCCTCCGGTTCTCGATCTTTGTTGTTATGCCCGCCATTAAGCGCCCACGGGCACAGCGGAACAAGAGCGCCCTGACCAAGGGCTCGGGGTGAGACGCTGCGTCTCACGCGCGCTGAGACACAGCCTGCACGCTGCAATGGCCGGTCTCATTCTGTGCTGTGGCGCAGCCTGCGCACAACCGCGCGGCACTGCTCTGGATCAAGGCTTTGCCAGGTTTTTTGATGATTTGGCACAGGCTGTGCTGAGGGGCTTACAGCTGGCCGCAGCCAGCCTTCTGTGTGTCGAGACAACCGGAGAACAACAAGATGTCCACTCACCTGTCCACCGATCAATTGCTGCATGCCTACACCGTGATGCGCACCATCCGTGATTTTGAAGAGCGCCTGCACGTGGAGTTCGCCACCGGCGAGATCCCCGGTTTCGTGCACTTGTATGCCGGCCAGGAAGCCAGTGCCGCCGGGGTCATGGCCCACCTCAACGATGACGACTGTATCGCCTCCAACCACCGTGGCCATGGCCATTGCATCGCCAAGGGCGTGGACGTGTTCGGCATGATGGCCGAAATCTATGGCAAGAAAACCGGGGTGTGCGGCGGCAAGGGCGGCTCCATGCACATCGCCGATCAGGAGAAGGGCATGCTCGGCGCCAACGGCATTGTCGGTGCCGGTGCGCCGTTGGCCGCCGGTGCAGCGCTGGCCTCCAAGCTCAAGGGCAGCCAGGGCGTGGCCGTGGCGTTTTTCGGCGACGGCGGCTCCAACGAAGGTGCGGTGTTCGAGGCGATGAACCTGGCCGCGATCATGAAACTGCCGTGCCTGTTCGTCGCCGAGAACAACGGCTATGCCGAAGCGACCGGCTCCGGCTGGTCGGTGGCGTGCAAGGACATCGCCGAGCGCGCCGTGGGGTTTGGCATGCCCGGCGTCATCGTCGACGGCAATGACTTTTTTGCCGTGCACCAAGCCTTGGGCGTTGCGGTAGAACGTGCGCGCAACGGCGAGGGGCCGACGCTGGTGGAGGTCAAGTTGAGCCGCTTCTACGGCCACTTCGAAGGCGATGCGCAAACTTATCGCGGCGTGGACGAAGTGAAAAAACTGCGTGAATCCCAGGATTGCCTGGTGCTGTTTCGCACGCGTTGCCAGGCCGAAGGTTGGCTTGACGCCGGGCAGTTCGAGCGCATCGACGGCGAGGTCGCCCAGTTGATCGAAGACGCGGTGCGCCTGGCCAAGTCCGATCCCAAGCCCCAGGCCGCCGACCTGCTCAGTGACGTCTACGTCGCCTACCGCTAATAACAATAAATTTCGGAGAGAATTTCATGGCTCGCAAAATCAGCTATCAGCAGGCAATCAACGAAGCCCTGGCCCAGGAAATGCGCCGCGACCAGAGCGTGTTCATCATCGGCCAGGACGTATCCGGCGGCACCGGTTCCCCCGGCGAGCAGGACGCCTGGGGCGGTGTGCTCGGGGTGACCAAGGGCCTGTATCCGGAATTTCCCGAGCGCGTGCTCGATGCGCCGTTGTCCGAGGTCGGCTACGTGGGCATGGCCGTCGGCGCCGCCACCCGTGGCATGCGCCCGGTGTGCGAATTGATGTTCGTCGACTTTATCGGCTGCTGCCTCGACCAGTTGCTCAACCAGGCCG
>Ga0308160_10005391_pt1 | contig 13365 bp, 17 predicted proteins | sample PhyFR1_FD_201036 | JGI IMG/M metagenome (GOLD analysis project Ga0308160, IMG submission 201036) | Phyllosphere microbial communities from UC Gill Tract Community Farm, Albany, California, United States - DLSLF.R1 | ecosystem: Host-associated > Plants > Phyllosphere > Unclassified | place: USA... | reverse complement strand
ACCAACCAGTGGTCCGTGCAATTTATCTTTTCAACGGTAAACACACCTGTCTTAGTTCCACGCACTTTTTGAGATTTCCGGGTTTTCAGCCATCAGCCGGTACTCTTCCGGCGTCAGGTTATTCAGGAGTCCATGGGGGCGTTCGCTGTTGTATTCGTTCAGCGGCTTTGTTGAATAAATCGAACTTTTGCCCTCACCCAGGAGCAGATCACGCATCGCCAACGTTACATAACTACGAGGGTCAGGTTACAGAGGCTTTGGCCATAGTGCGTGCTCTGAATAAAATGACCAAGGTAGGTATGCCAAAAAGTGGGCGCATTGCCTGAGCGTCGGAGCTATCACGGGGCTGCTGACCCAAAATCTGATTTATTCAACAAAGCCTCGTCCACCAGGAACAACTCTAGCAACGCGTTGAGGAATAGCTTGCCTTGCTCAGTAATTTGCCAATATTCCGGCGTCTCCTTCAGATAACCTTTCATCAGCGCTTCCTCTAACTGCGGGCGGATGGCGCTTTCCGCCAGCCCAGTGTAGTTGACAAAATCGGCGCGTGGCGCAGCCTCTAGCAGGCGGAAGCGGTTCATGAAGAATTCGAACGGCCGATCCGCTAGCACCACTTCATGCTGTTTATCCCTATATTTTCCCTGCATAAAACCACGCGGATGTTTGGTCTTCGCCGTGCGCAGGATGCGGCCATCGCTGAAAGTCAGTTTGCCGTGCGCACCGCAGCCGATCCCCAAATAGTCGCCAAAACGCCAATAATTGAGATTGTGCTGACACTGATAACCCGGCTTTGCATAGGCCGAGGTTTCATACTGCTGATAGCCGGCGTCGCTTAGCAACTGATGGCCTTGCTCGAAGATATCCCATAACGCATCGTCGTCCGGCAACACCGGCGGGCGCGAACTGAACAGGGTGTTCGGCTCAATGGTTAGCTGATACCACGACAGGTGTGGCGGGTTAAGGGCGATCGCCTGGCGCAGATCATCCAGCGCGTCTTCCAATGACTGGTCTGGCAGGCCATGCATCAAATCGAGGTTGAAGCTGCGCAGACCGAGGCCAGTCGCCAAATGCGCCGAACGTTTAGCCTCTTCCGCACCATGGATGCGCCCCAGACGGATTAACTTCTCAGCGTTGAAGCTCTGCACACCGATCGAAATGCGGTTCACACCGGCATGCTGGTAGCCACTAAAGCGATCGGCCTCGACGGTGCCAGGATTGGCCTCCATAGTGATCTCAGCGTCGTCGGCAACGCGGATGCGTGAGCGCACGCCGTCTAACAACGCCTGCATCGCTTCGGCGCTCAACAGGCTGGGGGTGCCGCCGCCGATAAAAAGGGTGCTGATTTCACGATCCCCCGCCAGCGGCAGATCGGCATTCAGATCGGCAAGCAGGTGATCGACATACTCCTGATGCGGCACCTCCCCCTTCAATGCATGCGAGTTGAAGTCACAGTACGGGCATTTCTGCACACACCACGGGATATGAATGTACAAACTCAGCGGGGGCAGTTTAAGCATTGCGCATGGCAGCCAGCATCAGCTTTAATGCTTTACCACGGTGCGACAGCGCGCTTTTCTCCTCGCGGCTCAACTCGGCGGCAGTACGGCCCAGCTCTGGCAGGTAGAAGACTGGATCATAGCCGAAGCCGCCTTCACCCAGGGTTCCAATGGTGATTTCACCCACCCAACTGCCATGGCACACTAGCGGTGTGGGGTCTTGTGCATGGCGCATGTAGACCAGCACGCAGTGGAATTGCGCCCCACGGCTGCCCTGCGGCACGTCTTTCAGCGCCGCGAGTAATTTGTCGAGGTTTTGCCGATCAGAGGCGTTATCTCCCGCGTAACGAGCAGAGTAGATGCCCGGCGCGCCGCCTAGCACGTCCACCGCCAGGCCAGAATCGTCCGCGATCGCCGGTAGGCCGGTTTCCTGCGCCGCGTGACGCGCCTTCAGGATGGCGTTTTCGATAAACGTCAGGCCGGTTTCCTCGGCGGGATCGACACCCAGTTCCGTTTGTGCAATCACCTTGAATTCAACATCGGCCAACAGCTCGGCGAATTCACGCACTTTGCCTGGGTTAGCGGTGGCAAGAACAACGTTTTGCATAGCAACTACCTTGAAAATGATTCAATTATGCTGTGTATAGCGCCGCGACCACGGCGGGGATCTGCTGCGGATGAATGATGTGTAATTGTTTATGCCGCCCCAGTTCGCCTTTCTCAATGGTGACGTTACTTCTCGCCACTTTGAACTGCTTGGCGAGAAACTTGATCAAATGGGCGTTGGCCTGGCCGTCGACTGGCGGGGCGGTAATGGCAACTTTAACTTCGTCGCCATGCAAACCGATGATCTGATCGCGGCTAGCTTTCGGCTGGATATATAGCCTGATCGCCAGCCCATCCGCCACGGGGATGACTGCACTCACAGCAAGAACCACAGTTCGCCAAACAGATCGATACCCAAATAGTTGAGCAGATACAGGATCAAGATCACCACCATAGCGGAAAAATCGATGCCCCCCATCGCCGGGATGATGCGGCGGATCGGTGCCATCAACGGTTCGGTCAACTGGTACATCACATAATCAATCGGACTGTGCCCCTGGCTGATCCAGCTCATCAGCGCACGGATAATCATCACCCAGAATATCAAGTAACCGACGGATTTGACCAACGAGATCAAACCAAACAACAGGTTATACGGGTTAAGCGATATCGCGCCACCCTGGATCAGCAGCAGTAGTGGGTACTTGATGGTCATCAGCAGGAACGCCAGCAGCAGCGAGGCGCTGTCAATCGGTCCCAGCGAAGGGATGATGCAGCGCAGCGGAGCGACCACTGGCTGGGTGATCTTGACCACAAACTGTGAGAACGGGTTGTAAAAATCGATGTGCGTCCACTGCATCCAAATGCGCAGTAGTAGTACCATCACGTAAAGATCAATAACGGTCTTGACCAAAAAAGTCAGCGTTAGCATGTTACAGCCCTTCCCATTAACATTATGTTATTTAAAATAATTTTTCCATTTCCTGCGCGCGCGATACCGCCGCTTGCATAGCTTTGGCTACGGTTTCCGGCAGTTGCTGTTGGTTAAACACCCTCAGCGCTTCAGCGGTGGTGCCACCTTTGGAAGTCACCTGCTCGCGCAGCGTGGACAATGGCGTATTCGGGTTGGCTTCCACCAAGGCGGCAGCACCGGAGGCGGCCTGCTGCACCAGATCGCGCGCGGTTTGGCAGTCAAACCCCATACGCTCGGCCTCATTTTGCATTGCTTCCATAAACAGGAAAAAATAGGCCGGGGCGCTGCCCGCTGCGGCGATCACCCTATTGATGCCGTTTTCGTCATTAACCCAGCAGACTTTGCCGACCGCACTCATCAGATCGGCGGTGTATTCACGATCCTGCGGGCTAACCTGCGGTGGCGCATACAGCCCGCTCATGCCTTTGCCAACCAGTGATGGGGTGTTTGGCATGATGCGCACCAAGCTCAGCTTGTCGCTCAACAGTTGATAGAAACGGCTGACCTGGATACCGGCGGCGATCGACAGCACCAGCTTGCCAGTAAAGTCGACGTGTTCCCGCAGTGGCTGACACACCTCCGCCATCATCTGTGGTTTGACCGCCAGCACCACGACTTCGGCTTCGCGCACGCTGGCGATATTATCACCACTGCTGACGATGCCTAAGCTCGCCATCAGCGCATCCCGGTTCTTGGTTGAGGGGGCGCAAACACGGATGAATTTAGCCGGATAACCGTCCGCCACCAAGCCAGCGATGATAGCGCGCGCCATATTGCCAGCACCAATAAAGGTAATCTTGCGATATTGCATCAAATCCCTCTCTTTGTCAGGCGGGTGAATAATCACGGTGACCAAAAATTGCAGTGCCGATGCGTACCATGGTGCTGCCTGCGGCGATAGCCGCCGCCATGTCATCGCTCATGCCCATCGACAGTGTGTCTACCTGCGGGTAACGTTGCCGTAGCGCCAGAAAAGCATCGTTCATCTGGCCGAACACCGCGAGTTGCCGTGGGTAAACCACTTCCGGTGCTGGAATGGCCATCAGCCCACGCAACATCAGGTTCGGCAGCGCGACGATCGCCTCGGCCAGCGCTGGCAGCGCATCCAGTACAATGCCAGATTTGCTCTGCTCATCGCTGATATTTATTTGGATCAGCACGTTAAGCGGTGCCATCGTGGCCGGGCGTTGATCGTTCAGCCGCTCGGCGATACGTAGCCGATCCACTGTCTGGCACCAAGCGAAATGTTCCGCCACCAGACGGCTCTTATTCGATTGTAGTGGGCCGATAAAGTGCCATTCTAGCGCCGTCCCTTCCGGCAAAGCGGCGAAATGCTGAATTTTGTCTACCCCTTCCTGCACGTAGTTTTCACCAAATGTGCGTTGACCCGCAGCGATAGCTTCAGCGATCACCGCCACAGGTTTGGTCTTACTGACGGCAAGCAAGGTCACTTCTTCTGGCGCGCGCGCGCAGTCTTGCGACATCGTCGCAATGCGGTTTCGGACATCCTGCAGATTCTGTTGGATAGTACGCATAATTGACCTAGGAGATTGATATGGATATCGGTGAATTAGTCGCCCTTAGTGTAAAGCATAATGCCTCCGATCTGCACCTTTGTGCTGACCATCCACCAATGTTGCGCATTGATGGCGAATTGCAGCCGCTGGCAGGGGCGGAAAACCTAACGCCAGAACAGATGTTAACCTGGTGTGATGCACTGTTGGCTTCCCCGCAACGCCGCGAGCTACAGCAGCAAGGGCAGGCCGATTTTGTTGTGCAACAGCCAGATGGCACTCGGCTGCGCGCCAATGCGTTTATGCAACGGCAAGGGATCTCTTTGGCGCTGCGCCGCATTACCGACCTTTGCCCAACGCTGGCGGCGTTGGCAGCGCCAGCAATACTCCCGACGTTACTGCGGCGCGAAGATGGCCTGATTTTGGTCACTGGTGCCACCGGCAGCGGTAAGTCCACCACCTTGGCAGCGATGATCGATGAGATCAACCGGCACCAGCGGCGGCACATCCTGACGCTGGAAGACCCGATCGAATTTATTCATCACAGCCAGCGTTCGTTGGTTCAACAGCGTGAAATTGGCCGTGACAGCCACCGTTTCGATGGGGCATTGCGCGCTGCGCTACGAGAAGATCCGGATGTGATCCTGCTGGGCGAGTTGCGCGATACCACGACCATACGCCTCGCGCTTACCGCAGCGGAAACCGGCCATTTGGTGCTGGCGACTCTGCATACCCGCAGCGCAGCGCAGGCGATTGAGCGACTGGTAGACGTGTTTCCAGCCGAGGAAAAGCACTGTGTCCGCGCCCAATTGGCCGGTAGCTTGCAGGCGGTGATCGCCCAAAAGCTGCTAAGACGCCCCGGTAGTGGAAGGGTGGCTATCTTTGAAGTGCTAACAGCAACGGCAGCAGTCAGCAGTCAGCAGCATGATCCGCGAAGGCAAAACCCATCAACTTAACAGCGTGCTGCAAACGGGGGCGCAGTCCGGCATGCAGACCTTTGAACAAGGGCTGCAACAGCGGATCGAGGCGGGTTTGCTGGGCGGAAATGGCGCGGAGGCAGGCGGTTTTAGCCCTGCTGACGCCCGAACCAACTTTCCAGAATAACCACCGCCGAGGCGGAGTCTACGCTACCCTTATCCAGAGCGCGGAAGCCGCCGCGATCAAACAAGTTGGCGCGGGCCTCAACGGTACTCAAACGTTCATCATGCAAGGCAATCTGCACACCAAAACGACCATGCAGGCGATTGGCAAACTTGCGTGCCTGCTCGGTCACCGGCTGCTCGCTGCCATCCATATTCAACGGCAAGCCAACCACCACCAGATCCGGTTGCCACTCTTGCAGCAGCTTGGCGATTTTCTGCCAGTCTGGTGAACCAGCCTGCGCCTTGAAAGCCGCCAGTGCGCGGGCGCTGCCCGTCAACTCCTGGCCAATCGCCGCGCCAATGCTTTTGCTGCCGAAATCGAAGGCGATAACGGTGCGATTGCTCATCAGGCGTGTCCTACGTGGTTGACGATGCTGCGGATATCGACGCCCAAGCGGTTAGCAGCCTCACGCCAACGCTTGGCGATCGGCGTATGAAACAGAGTGTCGGTGTCGGCTTCGAGGGTCAACCAAACATTCTCCAGCACTTCCTGCTCTAATTGGCCTGGCTCCCAACCGGCATAGCCCAACGCTACCAGCACATTGTCCGGCTGCTCTGGAGTACCCAGTGTTTCCAACACGTCTTTCGAGGTGGTAATCATGGTTTGCTCTGAGATCGCCATGCTGTAACCAAAGCCCTGGCATGGCGTATGTAAGATAAAGCCGCAGTCATCTGCCAATGGGCCACCAGCAAATACCGGTTTTTCCAGGTTGATCGCCGGATCGCGTGTTTGGGGCATGATCTTCAGCTTGTTTAACACCATCGCTACCGTGCATTGCTCCAGCGGCTTATTGATCACTAACCCCATAGCGCCTTCTTCATTATGCTCGCAGATGTAAATGACCGATCGTGTGAAGCAAGAAGCCTGAAGTGATGGCATGGCGATCAGAAAATGGTGCTGTAGATTCATGGCGTTATCAGGGTGATTGATGGGGGATAAATTAAACAACCGCCAGTATGCGGCCATACCCGTAACCTTTCAAGCCATAGCCTGGCCTAAAGCGACAATCACGGCGCGAAAGGGGCAATGGCAGGCGGTTTTCCGCCCGCATTGCAGATTCACTTCGCCGCCAGACGCTTTTCTATCGCTTCCATCAGCAGGCTAGTGATAGACACCGAGAAGGCTGCCTCGATCTCACGCGCACAGGTGGGGCTGGTGACGTTGATCTCAGTCAAGCGGTCACCAATCACGTCCAGGCCGACGAAGAACAGCCCTTTTGCCTTTAACGTTGAAGCCACCGCGTGGGCGATTTTCCAGTCACTCTCGCTCAGCGGACGCACTTCGCCGTGACCACCAGCCGCCAGGTTGCCTCGGGTTTCACCATGAGCAGGAATACGCGCTAGGCAGTAAGGCACCGGTTCACCATCGACCACCAGAATACGTTTATCGCCTTCCTTGATCGCCGGCAGGAAATTCTGCGCCATGCAGAAGCGCTTGCCGTGCTCGGTCAGGGTTTCGATGATCACTGACAGGTTCGGATCATCCTGCTGCACACGGAAGATCGATGCGCCGCCCATGCCATCCAACGGTTTGAGGATAATGTCGCCGTGCCGCTGGTGAAAATTGCGGATATGTGCGGCACGGCGGCTGACCAAGGTGTCCGGCGTCAGTTCAGGGAACCAGGCGGTGAATAGCTTCTCGTTGCAGTCACGCAGGCTTTGCGGTTTATTGACCACCAGCGTGCCTTTAGCCTCTGCACGCTCCAGTATATAGGTCGCGTAAATGTATTCAGTATCGAACGGTGGATCTTTGCGCATCAGGATCACATCCAGATCTTGTAACGCCAGATCCTGCTCGGCAGCAAAACTATACCAACTTTCCTGGTTTTCTTTTACGCTCAGCCGCCGCGTGCATGCGCGGCCATCACCAGCGTGCAGATAGAGATCGTTCATCTCCATGTAGTGCAGCTCCCAGCCACGGCGCTGCGCTTCAAGCAGCATGGCAAAGCTGGTGTCTTTCTTAATGTTGATGGAAGCGATAGGATCCATCACGATGCCGAGCTTGATCATCTTTTCTCCTTTATCCCAGATCGCCGAAACGTACCTGCAAAGCGGTAATTGCGGTGAGCGCTGTAGTTTCTGTACGCAGAACGCGTGGCCCCAGCAGGATATCAGTAAATCCATGGCCGGTGGTCATCGCAATTTCGTTGGCGGATAAACCGCCCTCTGGGCCGATCAGCAGGCGGAGGTGATCCACTGGCAGCGGCAAGGTGTTGATACTGTGGCGGGCGCATGGGTGCAAATTCAGTTTCAGGCTGCCGTCCTGTTCGGCGCACCAGGCCTCCAGCGGCATCGCCGCGCGAATTTCAGGAATGCGGTTGCGGCCGCACTGTTCGCAAGCGGCGATGGCGATCTTCTGCCACTGCTGAATTTTTTTTATCAGGCGCTCGCCAGAAAGCACAACGCCGCAGCGTTCAGAAAACAGCGGGGTGATGACGTTGACGCCCAGCTCAATGGATTTTTGGATGGTGAACTCCATCTTCTCGCCACGCGAGAGCACTTGGCCAAGATGCAGGTTGAGCGGTGACTCAAGGTCTTCCACCCGGCCAGCACCGAGCCGCACCTGAACACTTTTCTTATCCACCTGGAGGATCTTGGCATCGAACACCTGATTGCTGCCGTCGAACAGCGCCAACGCCTGACCGATGCTCATGCGTAGTACGCGCCCAACGTGGTTGGCCGCCTCAGCGCTCAGGGCGATTTCCTCATAGTCGGTCAATGGCTGCGGATGGTAAATACGGGGTATGCGCATGTGATGCTCTGATCCTAACGAAAGGGCACAGCGGATTGGCTGTACCTTGAGAGATAGATATAGATAAAGGCTATAGTAGGTTAGAGACGATTTTCAATCCTAAATAGCGCTTCCTGATGCCGTCACACTTTCGCCAGCCCTTTTTTACCAGCGGATAACAGGTGCAGCAGAATGGCGGTATTTATCCGAGGTGGGCATTATCACCGCCATCGCCGATCTACCAACAAAACCGGCCGTTTACACTTTTCCCCTGCCCTTGTAGCATCGGTTCCGGGGTAGTCGGGTAAGATAATGTATCGCCTTTCTTAATTTTAACGAGCCTTGCCATGAAAATAGACGTTGCGGTCACCTTCCGAAAGCGCGAAATTTTCATGACGTTTATGGAGAGCAGGAATATCGCCCGTACTGGCGAAATACTGGGGATTAGTGGTGTCAATGTTCATCGTGCTTTGCCCCCCTTAAGGAAGGCGTTCGTTGTCCGCTGTGTGTTCACAACATCGTGGAAAGCGGTGGCTTCTACTAACGCTGGAGTATCTTCGGTGCTGGCTCCGGTGCAGAGATTTCCTTTACGGTCAGCTTTAAACCCGGCGACCAGAGCAACATTAGCTTTAACGTAATGATTGATAGTCAGTTTTGTGATTCAGACGAAAGACTAGAGTGAAGATATGTTCTCTTGCCTATTGTCTCTCGATTCTATGGTAGGATAGATATACTTAGCGTCGCTTTCGACTAGCCAACAGCTATCCCTCTGAAGCCAGATTAGCAACGTATACCACCTTCGAATATCAATGAGTCAAGAATCTGCCTAAGCCATGGTGTTACTCGGGGTCTGAGAAATTGTATCGCTTTTGAATGGTTCCGTTAACGGTCACCGGTTGCCGTTCCCAAATGCATAAATGAGTTCATATGAAGCATCCGCAAAAATTTCAATCGGCGCTGCTGCACCCACGTTATTGGCTAACCTGGTTCGGTCTGGTCTCGTTATTCTTGCTGGTTCAACTCCCCTATCCGCTGTTGCATCGGCTTGGTAGGTGGATGGGCCGCAGCTCAATGCGCTTTCTGAAACGCCGAGTCTCCATTACCCACCGTAACCTGGAGCTGTGCTTCCCCGATATGGATGAAGCACAGCGCGAACGCAAAGTAGTGGGCAACTTCGAATCGCTGGGCATGGGTCTGATGGAAACCGGTATGGCCTGGTTCTGGTCGGACAAGCGTGTCAAACGCTGGTTCAAGGCTACCGGCATCCATCACCTGAAAATGGCGCAGCAGAACCAACGCGGCGTGTTGGTGATTGGCGTGCATTTTATGTCGCTGGAGCTGGGTGGCCGCGCCATGGGCCTGTGCCAACCGATGATGGCGATGTACCGCCCGCACAATAACAAGGCGATGGAATGGGCGCAGACTAAAGGCCGCATGCGTTCCAATAAAACCATGCTCGATCGCAAGGATCTGCGCGGTATGGTGCGCGCACTGAAGCATGGTGAAGCTGTCTGGTTCGCTCCAGATCAAGACTATGGCCCACGTGGCAGTGTGTTCGCCCCGCTGTTCGCCGTCGAGCAAGCTGCTACCACCAGCGGCACCTTTATGCTGGCGCGCATGGCCAAGCCAGCGATGGTGCCAGTGGTGCTGATCCGCCGCGAGAAAGGCCGTGGCTATGACCTGCTGATCCAACCGGCGCTGGAAGATTATCCGCTCACCGATGAACTAGCGGCGGCTGCCTACATGAATAAAGTGGTGGAAAAGGAGATCATGCGCGCGCCAGAGCAATATATGTGGCTACACCGCCGTTTCAAAACTCGGCCACTCGGCTCCCCGCCTTTATATTGATCTGAAAATTTTTGGCTCAGTAAAACCCATTTCATGCAGTTTTAACGCGCTGATTTAACGTTCTACTACCGTACCCTCGCAACGAAACGTCACAGAGTTAGCACTATTTTACACTAAGCGAAACAGTAGCACGCCGCAGCGCACTACTGTTTAAAAATCATACGGGTGATTTAGCAATCACCCTTAATGTTAAGGATTACTTAACCTTAACGCATACCCATTTGCCAGCAACATTCACTGCAATTTCATCATCCTGGCATTGGATAGGTGCAGGGGCAGCTTGGACATAAGCAGTAGCAGCAGAAAACGCGGTACCAGCAAGCAATGCTGAAGCAAGTAATTTACTGAATTTGTTCATAAAAATCACCCTTCTTTGTTTAGGTTAATAATTAGTAACATGATATGTGAGGAAGAATTACCTCACGGAATCTATTATAGTCAAAAAAAAAATAATGCAATAACTAATAAGATAAATTAATGACTAGACAAATGTTACAGCGCGCTACAGGCATACCCACCCATGCTTGGATAACGGAGGAAAGGTCTACGCTGGCAGCACTCCTAAAACGGCACCTATGGGCACCAAGCAGATATCGCCTCGCAACTGTGCGAGGCGATATCCGGCAATGGCAGGTGAGCGCTGGGGTCATTTGAACACGCAGCCCAGGTGCAGGCGGTGAAGTTTAGTGGGCCAAATAATAAGCGGCTCGTCACTGCAAATGGCCCTAGCCCGCCCCAAAAGCCGCTACTGCACGTTATTCAGTTTATACCTATGCCTTTACTACGGGATTTTGGGTCTGTGACGCCGCCATGCTCAATGACTGAGGTTGCCCCACGCATCTGGCTTAGTTACCCTTTGCCTCCACGTTAGTCAACATGATGGCATCAATGACAAACGCCTCCTGATCAGACCGTGAAGACCTCGCCCACCTCGCGTTCTGTGCCCTCGTTGCGTTACATACCGCTGTTCAGCAAGGTGCTGTCACCACCCCAACACCCCGAATGCAATATTGCCCACCGGCAAACCGGTTCTGAGTGCCGATGGTAGCTTGCAGGCGCTGGAAGTGACCCAGGGGGGCGATCAGCATTCAGGGCAAAGGGCTGGATGCCAGCCAGAGCGACAAGTTCGCGCTGATTGCCCGCGCCACCGACATCAACGTGCAACTGCATGCCAAAGACGCGGCCATCACGCTCAGAGCCAACCGGGTGGATGCACAAGGCAACGTTACGCCGAACGCCGGTCAGGTCGAGGTACACTGGCGCGCTAGGCGGGATGTATGCCAATCGCATTCATCTGGTCGCCAGTGAAACCGGCGTTGGCGTCAACCGCGGCAACCTCAATGCCCGTGATGGGGATATTACCCTTGATGCCAGCGGCAAACTGACGCTGAATAACTCGCTGGCGCAGGGGAGCCTGAGCGTCAATGCAGCCGATATTGCACTGAGTGGCAGCCATCAGTCCGCTCAGAACGTCACCTTGAACAGCCAGGGCTAATTGGCACTGAACAACACCTCGGTGAAAGCCGGTCAACAGATCGCGCTCAATGGCGGTGAACTGGCGCTCGAGCAAACCACGCTCAGCGCGGCACAGGATATCCGGTTGAGTGCTGCGGGTTTGCTGCGTTCGACCAACAGCACCCTGCTGGCAGGCACGGACGTACAAGGTAACTTGACCGCCACGCAGCGGCTTGCGGTAACAGCCGGTAAGTAGCAGTGGCTGAACAGCCAACTTGGGGCTGGGACTGTGATTGCCGAAGCCCTGCGTGGCTTGGTGCTGGATGGCGGCTCCCAACTGACCGGGCTGAGTGGCGTAACGCTGCAGGGTGGCGCGCTGAATCTGGCGGGGAAAGCTAGTTCCGGTGGGGATTTCACCGTGCAGGGTGCCAGCCTGCAAAGTGCAGCCAGCAGCGTACTCAGCGCACAACAGGATCTTCATTTCACCTTCAGTGGCAACGCGGATTGGCTGGGGCAACTCACTGCCGGGCGCGATCTGGCGTGACAGGCCAATAATCTGAATAACGCGGGCCAACTGGCCGCCAGTCGTAACAGCCAGATAACGGCACAGATGCTTAACAACAGCGGGCTGATGCAGGCACAGGGTGAACAGACGTTGAACGTTGGCCATGGCGGTGCGGGATACCCTGGACGTAAGTGTTTCGCTGTATACCGAAGGCCCACTGAGCGTGTGTGCCGGTGAGTTCCTGCTGACCGCTAAACGGGATGCCGCAGCCACATTGCGATTATTATCACCGATATCTATCCGGCTAACTTTATTGTGTTAATGCGACAAAACTCTATCCGCTGATACTCCAGTCGTGGTGCAGAAAATGGGGAGAGCCTATCAGGTTGCTTCCACTACCGTTACATTGCGGGCGTGCAATAAGACGGCAAGTGTATTTATCGTGAAAGCAAAATATTCTGACCCCATAGGTTCGCAAAAGCTGGCGCTGCTACCTGGGTAACCCAAATAGAATCCGTTGTCTCGGTGATTCGCCGTAATTATGTTAAAATAGGTCATTTAACTCCGGGAGCGGTATTTGCGATGAATTCAACCACCCAGGAAAATCTGTTAGCGCAGGCTGAACAACTCTGTCGGCAACGCAATGTGCGATTAACGCCGCAGCGGCTGGAAGTACTGCGCCTGATGTCACAGCAGCCCGGTGCAATCAGCGCATACGACCTACTCGACCTGCTGCGGATCGCCGAGCCACAGGCTAAGCCACCCACGGTTTACCGCGCGCTCGATTTCCTAATGGATCAAGGGTTTATCCATCGGGTAGAGTCGGCTAATAGCTATATACTGTGCCACCATTTTGGCCAGCCGATGCATACCTCTGCGCTGTTTATTTGTGATCGCTGTAGCCAAGTGACCGAGCGCACCACCGAGGACGTGGAAAAAACGCTGCAAAAGCTAGCGAAAGAGTCAGGGTTTGCGCTGCGCCACAGCGTGGTGGAAGCACACGGTCTGTGTACTGGCTGTGTTGAGGTTGAAGCTTGCGACAGCAAGCATGATTGTGGCGAACACGACCATAGCATCGCCATCAAAAGGAAATAGGCTGGGCTAACAGGATCTCTTTGTAGCTATCGTCAAGCCAGCTATAGTAGCTTCAGGCGT
>Ga0308160_10005390_pt1 | contig 13366 bp, 13 predicted proteins | sample PhyFR1_FD_201036 | JGI IMG/M metagenome (GOLD analysis project Ga0308160, IMG submission 201036) | Phyllosphere microbial communities from UC Gill Tract Community Farm, Albany, California, United States - DLSLF.R1 | ecosystem: Host-associated > Plants > Phyllosphere > Unclassified | place: USA... | reverse complement strand
GCAACGTCAAGACCATCCACCACGCGATCGTCGATTTCAACGGCAAGTCCTACATCTTCTACCACAACGGCAAGCTGCCGGGCGGCGGCGAGTTCCGGCGCTCGGTGGCGGTCGAGGAACTGCGCTATGGCCCGGATGGCAGTATCCTGCCGGTGGCGCAGACCGCGGGGGGACCGGCAGCCAATCCTTCGCCGGCCTGCAGGTGATGCGACTGGTCTAGGACGCGAGCGGGCGCGGCGCCGATCCGGTCCGCAACTCGTGCTGGGCCGAAGTCGACCGGCTGGACGCCTGGCGCAGGACCGACTGTGGCTGGGTCATCGGGCGCGATATCGCCGATCGGCGGCCGACAGCGAAGTCGCTGGGGCGATTCAGCCCCGTGGCCACCACGGTCACGCGCATGGCGTCGCCCAGCGACTCGTCGAAGACCGCGCCGAACTTGATGATGGCGTCGTCGCCGGTCTGGGTGCAGATCGTGTCCATCACCTGCCTGGTTTCGCGCAGTTTCAGCGTTTCCTCGGAGGCGGCGATGTTGACCAGCACCCCGCGCGCGGCGCGCAGGTTCGAGCCATCGAGCAGCGGACAGGAGATCGCCTCTTCGGCCGCCTTGACGGCACGGTCCTCGCCCGCGTGCTGGGCAGAGCCCATCATCGCCATGCCGGTCTGGCGCATCACGGTGCGGACGTCCTCGAAATCGACGTTCACCATCCCGGGCACGGTGATGATTTCCGCGATGCCGGTCACCGCCTTGGAAAGCACCTCGTCGGCGGCGGCAAAGGCCTGCTTCTGCGTAACGTCGTCGCCCAGGACCTCCTCGAGGCGGCTGTTGAGGACGATAACGAGCGAGTCGACGCATCGTGCCAGCACCGCGATGCCTTCTTCGGCCACGCGCATGCGGCGCGGGCCTTCGAATGCGAAGGGCTTCGATACCACGCCGACGGTCAGGATGCCCAGCTCGCGCGCCACTTCGGCAACCACGGGCGCGGCGCCGGTACCGGTGCCGCCACCCATGCCGGCGGTGAGGAAGACCATGTCGGCGCCCTTGAGCGCGTCGACGATGACCGCGCGGTCGTGCATGGCGCTTTCACGGCCGGCGATCGGGTCGCTGCCGGCGCCGAGGCCGCTCTCGCCAAGCTGGATCCGTTTTTCGGTACGGGTGTTCGACAGCGCCTGCGCGTCCGTATTTGCGCAAATGAATTCAAAGGCGGACAGTCCGGACGACGCCATGTAGCTGACGGCATTGCCGCCGGCCCCGCCTACGCCGATGATTTTGATGACCGTCTCCGGTTGGGGAATGATTGATTCGGACAAGGAAGACTCCGTTTGAAGAAAAAGCGATCGGCCGGCCGTGAGGCGCCGTCATGAGCCTGGCTGATACCGAGCCTATTAGATTACTTGCTGAGCCGCGCACGCGAAAGTTCGTAAACGTTTCAATCGAAACCGTTTGTAATAAGGCGTGCAATCATTGTGAAAGCGTGGCGGCCTTGCGCCGGCAATTCCGAGGGGACGTCGACGCCCGGCTGTACGAGCGAGCGGCGCCAGTCGATGGCACCCGGTAACGCATTTTGCATTGCAGTGCGCTGACAGTTTTCAAACATTCCGGGTCTTATTCAGCTGCCTCAAGCTTTCCTTGTGACGCCCTTGTGCGCTCCAGGCCGCATTCATATGCTTTCCTCCAGCCTCATCCAATTTGCATGAGCCGATGGCGAGGATGCGTGACCTTCAAAGGAGAGCTGTCATGAAGTTGCTGTTGAAACGATGTGCCTGTCTGGCCGCCTTGCTGCTCGTGGGATGGATGGCGCATGCACAGGACACGCCGCAAGCTGCCGGAAGCGGAACCGATTCCGCGGCGCTTGCCGCGAGCCGTGTCGGCGACGCGGGCACCACACGCCGTGTGATGTTCTGGAACAATGCGACCGTCAGGGCAGTCGAGTTCGATTATGTGCCGCCGGTTGCAGGCGAAAACCGCGCCTATCTCGAGCAGCCCGGCCCCACCTACGGCAGCCGGGCGATGGCGATCGTGCAACTTGCCGTGTTCGATGCGATCAACGCAGTCGCCGGGCGTTATCCGAGCTATGCCGGCGTTCCGCGCGCGCCCTCGGACACGTCGCCGGACGCCGCCGTCGCCCAGGCCGCACACGATGCCATGGCCGCGCTGTGGCCGGCGCAGAAAGCACGCTTCGACCTGTGGCTGGCCAACGACCTGGACGGCATCCCGGCGGGGCGTGCAAAATGGAACGGCATCGAAGTCGGCCGCAAGGCCGCCGCCGCGATCCTTGCGCTGCGCACCAACGACAATTCCGCGAATGCCAACCGCACCGTCGGCGTCGACTATTTCCCCAGCAACGAGCCAGGCAGGTGGCGTCCCGACCCCGTGTCCGGGAGCATGGCCGCGGTCGGCGTAACCTGGGGGCGGGTGAGGCCGTTCGGCATACCCTCGGTGAACAAGTTCTCGGTGCCGCCGCCACCTTCGCTGACAAGCGATGCGTACACGCAGGCATTCAACCAGGTCAAGCAGCTTGGCGGCGACGGCAGGAACACGCCGACGGTGCGCACGCCCGCACAGACGTGGATCGGCGTTTACTGGAGCTATGACGGCAGCCCCTGGATCGGTACGCCGCCCTGCATGTACAACCAGATACTCGCGCGCATCGCCCAGGGGCGCACTACCGACCCGGTCGAGCTGGCGCGCCTGTTCGCACTGGCGAATGTCGCCATGGCCGACGCCGGCATCGCGGCCTGGAACGACAAGTGGCGCTACGACTTCTGGCGCCCGGTGACCGGCATCCGCGAGGCCAGCCCCGGCACCGGCCCCACGGGCAAAGGCGACGGCAACCCGGATACCCGCGCCGACCCGCACTGGACGCCGCTGGGCGCGCAGGCCAGCAATACCCGCAGTCCGGACTTCACGCCCCCATTCCCGGCCTACCCATCGGGCCATGCAAGCTTTGGCGGCGCCATGTTCCAGACCGTGCGCCGCTTCTACGGCACGGACAATATCAGTTTCACGCTGATGTCCGACGAGTGGAACGGCGAGACCCACGACAATGAGGGGTGGGTCAGGCCTGCCAAGCCACGCAGCTTTTCGACGCTGTTCCAGGCCGAACTGGAAAACGGCTACAGCCGCATCTATCTCGGCGTGCACTGGCAATTCAACCTGGAGGGCATCGAGCAAGGCAACCGCATCGCCAACTACGTGTTCGACCATGGACTGGTGCCGCCCCGATAGGAAGGCAGTTGCCCCTGCCACGGAACCACCACGGCTGTTCCGGACACGCGGGAGCCGTTGGTGATAGCCGAATCCAGATCGCGGCTCAGATCCAGAACGACCCGCGCCGCTCCGCAAATTTCCAGCCGCTTTCCGTCAGGCGGAGCCTGTCGTGGAAGACGCCGGGGACCGGCGCTTCCGCGGGGGCCGGCGCGGCGCCTTCCTGCGCCGGCCGTTTGGTGGACAGCAGCAGGATGCGCGACTGGGCATGCGCCGATGTGGCGTCGTCGACGGTGACGATGACGTCGGTGCAGAGGTGGAAGGTCATCACGTCGGCCGGGCGCTTGCGGAACGCTGCGAGGATGGCGTCGTGGCCAACGATCGCCGCGCCCGGCGCCGAGGGCCGGAACAGCAGGGCGTCGGGCGTGAACAGCGCCGCCAGTTCCTCGAAGCGCCGCTGGTCGTTCAGGTAGGCGTATTGCGCGATCAGGCGGGTGCAGGCCCGCTCGATCGCCGCCTGTTCATCGATGTGCATGATGCATACCTCAAGCCGATTCCGGCACTTGCCGCGTCTTCAGGAAGTCTTCGAGTGTCTCGCCGCGCATCTTCGCGTAGACAGCCAGGTTCGACATCCTGACCACGCGGGCGAACTTCTCCAGCACGAAGAAACTCACGCCATACCGGACGAGTCCCAGCCAATCCTGCCCGGTCACCAGCGCGCGCTCCTCTTCGTTCAGCTGCAGCTCATCGAAGGCCGCATCCAGGTCGCGCGCCACCAGCTCGCGGAACGCCGGCTCGCGATGCCGCCAGAAGAAGCGGTTCAGGCGCGCGGCATGCAGGCTGGCCTTCAGGTCGAACGGGTAGGTGCCTTCCAGCGCCTCCAGGCCCGCCAGCTGCGGATTGCCGTGGACCGGCGCGGCGGGCGCATGGTCGTCGCCGCCCTGTTCGTAGATGGCGACCGCCATGTTGGTCGTGGTGGCCAGGTAGTGGTTCTGGTGGATGCACTTGATGTTGTCGTTCAGCGCGCCGCGCATCGCCAGCCACATGATCACCTCGGCGCTTTCGGCGCCGCCCAGTTCCACCAGCTCGGCATGGCGCATCTTCGCCAGCTTTTCCGGTTCCTCGACGATCAGGCGCAGGAATTCCTCGTCCCAGTCGACGTTGTTGAAGCCGGTGCGCTCGCCGTGGATCTGGTGCGACAGGCCGCCGGTACCGACGATCGCCACTTTCAGATCTTCCGGATACGACTCGATGGCGCGCCGCACCGCCTTGCCCAGCTTGTAGCAGCGCGCGGCCGTCGGCAGCGGGTACTGCAGCACGTTGATCGCGATCGGCACGATGGCGCCGGGCCAGGCCGGTTCGTGCGGCCACATCAGCGCCAGCGGCGAGTTGCAGCCGTGGTCAAGCGGGCGGTCCTGGAACACCGCCATGTCGAATTCGTCGTTGACCAGCGATTCCATCACGTGGATGGCAAGTTGCGGGTGCCCCTGGATGTCCGGCAGCGGTCGGCGGCCGGCGCCTTCGTCGGCCATCTCGAAGTTGGGCGAGATGCCGACCGCGAAGGTCGGGTAGCAGTCGAAGAAGAAGCTGTTCGCATGGTCGTTGTAGAAGAACAGCAGCACGTCCGGCTTTTGTTCTTCCAGCCATTTCGCCACCGGCTTGTAGCCTTCGAACAGCGGGGCCCAGGCCGGGTCGTTCTGCCGCTTCTTGTCGTATGCCAGTCCGATGGTGGGGACGTGCGACGTTCCGATACCGCCAATGATCTTGGCCATCAGGTCTCCTCGAATGTTGTTGTGGGCAGCGCCAGCCATTCCTGCAGCGCCGCCAGGGTCGCCTCGGGTGCTTCCATCATCGCCATGTGGCCGGCGCCGTCGATCAGGCGCAGCTGCGCCTCGGGAATCAGTGCCGCCATGCGCTCGTGGCGCTCGGGCGGGCTCCAGCCGTCTTCCTTGCCGCAGATGACCATCGCCGGGCAGGCGATGCTCTCCAGCACCGCGGTGGCATCGGGGCGGCCGAGCAGGGCGCGCGTCTGGCCCGCGTAGATCGGGCCCGACATCCGTCCCACCATGTCGACCACCGCCTGCACCAGCGCCGGGTTGTCGCGGTTGGCGGGCGCCAGCATCGGCAGGCCCCAGGTCGCGGCGATCGAGGCTATGCCTTCCTTCAGCGCCTGGTCGACCAGCACGGCGCGCCGTTCGGCTTCGCCGGGCGCCACCGGCTCGTAACCGGTATCCAGCAGCGCCAGCCGCTCGACGCGCCCGGGTGCGCGCCGGACAACTTCCAGCGCCACCCGTCCGCCCATCGAGTGACCGGCCAGCGCAAAGCCTTGCGGCGCATTTGCCAGCACCTTGTCGGCCATGGCCTGCATCGAATCCAGGCCCTCGAAGCTGATCACGCGGACCTCGTACGCCGCTTGCAGGGCGCGGGCCTGGGCTTCCCAGACGACGCTGTCGCAGAGGAGTCCGCACAAGAGATAAACGACTCGTTTCATTGGCGATCCTGTCAGTCGATGTATTTCAGCCCGGCCCTGGCCAGCGGCTCGCGCATGTTGTACATGTCCAGTCCGAGCACGCCGGACGCCAGTCTGGCGCGCTTTTCGCCTTCCAGGTCTTCCCGTTTCTGCGCGGCGTCCGCCACGCGCGCGGCGTCCGCGGCCGGCACCACCACCACGCCATCGTCGTCGGCCACGACCGCGTCGCCGGGGTTGACCAGGGCGCCGGCGCAGATCACCGGGACGTTCACCGAACCCAGGGTCGCCTTGATGCAGCCCTTGGCGCTGATCGCGCGGCTCCACACCGGAAAGCCCATCTCCTGCAGCACGCGCACGTCGCGCACGCCGCCATCGATGACCAGGGCCCGGGCGCCGCGCGCCATGAAGCTGGTGGCGAGCAGGTCGCCGAAGAAGCCGTCGGTGCATTCGGCGCTGAGTGCGGCCACGACCACGTCGCCCGGCTGGATCTGTTCGGCGGCCACGTGCAGCATCCAGTTGTCGCCCGGGTGCAGCAGCACGGTGACGGCGCTGCCGCCGACCTGGGCGCCCGGCCAGATCGGTCGCATGTAAGGCCGGAGCAGGCCGACCCGGCCCATCGCTTCGTGCACGGTGGCGCTGCCGAAGCGGCCCAGGCGTTCGACGGCGGCGCCATCGGCGCGCTCGATGTTGCGCTTGACGATGCCGAGCTGGTTCATCAGGGGCGTGGTCATTTATTGTCCTTTCTGTTTCAGGGCGGCGTCCAGGCGCGTGAATACGCGGCGCGCATTGCCTTCGAAAATCTGGAAGCGGTCTTCATCCGACAGCGCGGCGGCCTGGATGTAGCGCTTCGTGTCGTCATAATAATGGCCGGTCTCCGGATCGATGCCGCGCACGGCGCCGATCATCTCGGAGGCGAACAGCACGTTCTTGGTCGGGATGACCTTGGTGAGCAGGTCGATGCCCGGCTGGTGGTAGACGCAGGTGTCGAAGTAGATGTTGTTCAGCAGGTGCTCTTCCAGCAGCGGCTTCTTCATCTCCTGCGCCAGGCCGCGGAACCGGCCCCAGTGGTAGGGCACCGCGCCGCCGCCATGCGGGATCAGGAATTTCAGGGTCGGGAAATCCTTGAACAAATCGCTGGTCAGGCACTGCATGAAGGCGGTGGTGTCGGCGTTCAGGTAGTGGGCGCCGGTGGTGTGGAAGCAGGGGTTGCAGCTGGTCGAGACGTGGATCATCGCCGGGATGTCGTACTCGACCATCTTTTCGTAGATCGGATACCAGTGGCGGTCGGACAGCGGCGGCGAATCCCATTTGCCGCCGGACGGATCCGGGTTCAGGTTGATGCCGACGAAGCCGTAGTCCTTCACGCAGCGTTCCAGCTCGGGAATGCAGGTGCGCGGATCGGCGCCGGGCGACTGCGGCAGCATGGCGGCGCCGATGAAGTTGTCCGGGAACAGCTGCGACACGCGGTAGCACAGTTCGTTGCAGATCGCGGCCCAGGTGATGCTGGTCTCGACGTTGCCGATGTGGTGGGCCATGAAGCTGGCGCGCGGCGAGAAGATCGTCAGGTCCGAACCGCGCTCGCGCATCAAACGCAGCTGGTTGGCTTCGATCGATTCGCGCAGTTCGTCGTCGCTGATTTTGAGGTCCGATACCCGCGGGCCGAGTTCCGGCGTGTTGATGTTGGCAATCTGCGCGTTGCGCCAGTTTTCCAGCGCCTTCGGGGCCGTGGTGTAGTGGCCGTGGCAATCGATGATCAGGGGCTTGCGCATGGTGTTCATTCTCCTCTCCAGAGTTCTTCTGATATATAGACCTCGCCGCGCATGATCGGGCGCGCGGTGCGCAGCAGGGCGGCGCGGATCACTTGTTGCGGGTTGTTTGGATCCAGACCGAGTTCGACGCTGAATTCGCCGGTTGGATGCTCGACCGATACCGTGGGCGTGAGTCCGGGCGCAACCCGGGCGATACCCTGGGTGACCGAACCTTCCAGTACACACGCGGTGGCGACCGTGACGGCGGCCAGCACGCCGATGGCTTCATGGCAGACGTGCGGGATGAAGCAGCGGGTGGCGATGGCACCGTCGCCCTGTGGGGGCGCGACCAGGCACATTTTCGGGTAGTTCCTGGCCTCCACGTCGCCCAGGCCCATCAACGGGCCGACGGCCAGGCGCAGTGCTTCCAGTTTCGCCTTGAGGGCGGTGGCGGCGTTCAGCTCGGCCACGGACTCGTAGCCGCTCGCGCCCATGTCCGTGGCACGCACTAGTACCATCGGCATGCCGTTGTCGATCAGGGTCGCGTCGATGTCGAAAGCCTCGACACCCGCGCCCTCGACCCGCACGCGGTCCTGTACGCGGCCGCTGGGCAGCAGGGAGGGGCATACCGAGCCGGCGGTGTCCAGGAAGTTGATGCTGATCGGCGCGGCGGTGCCAGGCACGCCGTCGATGCGGGCCTCGCCTGTGTACTTCAGGCGCGCGCCCGGGGTCGGCACGGTGACGTCGCACTGCATGCCGGTGTTCAGGGTCAGCACCCGCGCCGTGGTGCTGCCGTCCTGCACGGGCAACAGGCCGCGCTCGAGCGCGAACGGCAGCACGGCGGCCAGCATGTTGCCGCAGTTGGGCGTGACGTCCACCGTGTCCTGGTCCGGCTGCAGTTGGGCGAACAGGAAGTCGAGGTCGACGCCGGGCGTAGTGCTGCGCCTGACGATGCCGACCTTGCTGGTCAGCGGATGCGCCCCCCCCAGGCCGTCGATCTGGCGGCGGTCGGGCGAGCCCATCGCGGCGAGCAGCACCCGGTCGCGCAGCTTCGGGTCCGCCGGGAGGTCGGACTCGAGAAAAAAGGGACCGCGCGACGTGCCGCCGCGCATCAGGATGCAGGGGATGGCGGTCAGGTCGCGCTCTGGTTCTAAGAATGGCTGATATCCGGTATTCACAAAGCCTCCTGCATGGGATGACGACAGTATCCGTGCCCCGCGGGCGACCTTGGTTGCTTTATGCGACCGGGTTTGTTCTAATTTGCTTATCAACACGTATTTTTCGCGATCCAATGTCCCTTGTCAGCCTTCGCCACCTTCATGCCTTCACCGCTGTTGCCGATGCCGGCGGCATTCGCCGTTCCTCCGAAAGCCTGTACCGCGCGTCGTCGGCGGTCGCCCGTTCCGTTGCCGCGCTCGAACAGGGCCTGCATACCCGGCTGTTCGAACGCAAGGGGCGCGGCATGCTGCTGACGACGGCGGGTGAGGTGGTACGGCTGCGCGCCGACCGGATCGACGCCGAGCTGCGCGCCGTACGCGATGACGCAGTGCGCCTGCGCGACCGTGCCGGCACCGGCCCCAAGGTCGGCAGCATCGAGGCGCTGCTGAACGAGCGCCGGCTGCAGGCGGCGGCCCTGCTGGCCGAGGTGCACTACATGCCCGGCGTGGCCCGGACCATGGGCACGTCGCAGTCGGCGGTCAGCCAGGCCATTGCGCGCCTGGAGGACATGCTAGGCCAGCCGCTGTTCCTGCGCACCGCCCACGGGATGCTGCCCACCGATGCCGGGCGGCGCTGGATCGAACACTTCGAGCGCGTGCTGGCCGAGCTGCGCCACATCCCCGAGGACATCGCCGCGATGGACGGGGTGGTGCAGGGCACGGTGACCATCGGTGCGCTGCCGCTGGCGCGCTCCCAGCTGCTGCCGATGGCGATCGCCACGGTCCTCCGAAAGCATCCGAGGCTGCAGATCCGGTCGCTCGAGAGTCCTTACGACGAACTCACCGCCAGCCTGCTGAGCGGCCGCGTGGATTTCATCGTCGGCGCTCTGCGCAGCAGCGTCGGCGAGGCCTTCGTCTCGCATGCGCTGCTGGAAGACAAGGCGGCACTGGTGGCGCGGGCCGGCCACCCCCTCGGCGCGCATGAGCGCCTCGGCATTCGCGAACTGGCCAGCTATCCCTGGGTGCTGTCGCGCGCCGGCACGCCGCTACGCGTGCTGCTCGAGCAATTCTTCGAACGCCAGGGCGAGACGCCGCCGACACCGGCGGTCGAGACCGGCGACCTGGCCTTGCTGCGCGGCCTCCTGCTGGAGAGCGACATGCTGACCGTGCTGTCGGCGCACCAACTGCACCACGAGGTCAGGACCGGCCAGCTGACCGTGCTGCCTTTCGACATGCCGGGCATGGAGCGCAACATCGGCGTCACGACGCGCCGCGGCGCCCACCTGTCGCCCGGTGCGCATGCGTTGCTGGGCGAAATCGAGCATCTGAGTGCTGCGTTTTCGTGATGCATCCGACCGGGGACACTGCCGGAAAATCCTCTGTGTGAATACCGCCGATAAGCAGAATGCAACGCTGCGGTAGCCGAAAGCAATACATGGCGTGAGGTCAAAACGTACACTTCGTGACCAGTAGGGGCTCTGTTATATCTGTTATTCAGTGCGCAGAGGCCCCTGGACAAAACGAAGATGTCGACCATAACACTTGTATTCGCACAGGAGACAATAATGAATACAGCACACACGCTCGATGTGCGCCAGCACATCAACGGCCGGAAGATGTCCGGCTACCAGTGGCTCTTGCTTATCCTCTGCTGCCTCATCGTGACCACCGACGGCATCGACGTCGCGATCATGGGTTTCCTGGCACCTGGCATCACGAAGGAATGGGGTATCTCGAAGGCGGCTTTCGGTGCCGTCATGAGCGCGGCCCCGATCGGCCTGGCCATCGGTGCGCTCCTGATCGGCCCGCTGTCCGATCGCTTCGGGCGCAAGCGCCTGCTGATGGTGGCCGTGGCCTGGTTCGGCCTGTTCAGCGTGCTGTGCTCGCAGGCCCATGACGTGTACCAGCTGTCGATCCTGCGCTTCCTCACCGGCCTGGGCCTGGGCGCGGCGATGCCGAACACCACGACCCTGCTGTCGGAATACGTGCCGGAACGCGCACGCGGTACCCTGATCGCCATCATGTTCACCGGTTTCAACCTCGGTTCCGCGCTGGTCGGCTTCGGTGCCGCCGCTATCCTGCCCGACTATGGCTGGAGGATGGTGCTGATCGTGGGCGGCGCGATCCCGCTGGTCTGCCTGCCGTTCTACCTGGTGCTGGTGCCGGAATCGGTGCGCTTCATGGTGGTCAACAAGTACCCGGCCGAACGCATCGCACGGACGCTGCAGCGCGTGGTCGGCGGCGCTGCCGACGTCACGGCCGCCACCGTGTTCACCGTCGCCGAGCAGAAAGTCGAGGGCAAGACCAGGGCCGCAGCCTTGCTGGCGCCGTCCTTCCGCAAGATCACGATGTCGCTGTGGGCGACCTATTTCATGGGCCTGATGGTCATTTACCTGCTGTCGGGCTGGCTGCCGACGCTGATCAAGGACGCCGGCCTGCCGATCGAACGCGCCGCCAGCATCACGGCCCTGTTCCAGCTCGGCGGCACCGTGGGTGCGCTGGTGGTCGGCTGGCTGATGGACCGCTGGACCCCGAACAAGGTGATTGCCTCGGCCTACGTCGGCGGCGCCGCCTTCATCCTGCTGCTGGCCTCGGGCAGCGTGCAGTCCGCGGCCCTGCCGGTATTCACCCTGCTGGCCGGCTTCTGCATGAGCGGCGCGCAGACCGGCCTGAACGCTTTCGCGCCGGGCTGCTACCCGACCGCGGTACGCGCCACCGGCGTCAGCTGGATGCAGGGCATCGGCCGCTTCGGCAGTATTTTCGGCTCCGCGATCGGTGGCGTGCTGCTCAGCATGGGCTGGGGCTTCAGCGGCGTGATCGCGATCCTCGCCATCCCGGCGACGCTGGCAGCGCTGTCCATCGTGTTCACCCGCTTCACGGGCCGCACCGCAGCCGCGGCGGCATAGTATTCGCACAGCATCGCATTCGTTATCGGAAGGAAGACCATCATGGCCAGGATCATCGGCGCAATCGCCTCCTCGCACACCCCGACCATCGGCTTTGCCCTGGACGCCAACAAGCAGAACGACCCCGTCTGGGCGCCGATCTTCGCGGCCTACGAGCCGGTCCGGCAGTGGCTGGCCGAGAAAAAGCCGGACATCCTGCTGATGGTCTACAACGACCACGTGACGTCCTTCTTCTTCGACCATTACTCGGCCTTTGCCCTCGGCATCGGCAAGGAATGGCGCGTCGCCGACGAGGGCGGTGGCGCGCGCGACCTGCCGCCGGTCGGCGGCCATGCCGGCCTGGCGCGCCACATCGGCGAATCGCTGATGGCCGACGAGTTCGACATGGCCTTCTTCCAGGACAAGGCGCTCAACCACGGCTGCTTTTCGCCGCTGTCGATCATGTGGCCGCACCGCGAGGCCAGTGGCCGGGCACCATCGTGCCGCTGCAGTGCGGCGTGCTGCAGTTCCCGGTACCGTCGGCGCGCCGCTGCTTCAAGCTGGGCCAGGGCCTGCGCCGCGCCATCGAGAGCTATCCGGAAGACCTGAACGTGGCGATCGTCGCCACCGGCGGCCTGTCGCACCAGGTGCACGGCGAGCGCTGCGGCTTCAACAATACCGAGTGGGACCACCAGCTCCTGGACCTGTTCGAAAAGGATCCCGAGGTCCTGCTGAACATGACCCAGGCCGACTTCGCCCGCCTGGGCGGCTGGGAAAGCGCGGAAGTCGTCATGTGGATGGTGATGCGCGGCGCCATGCCGGCCAAGGTGAGCTGCCTGCACCGCGAGTACTACCTGCCGTCGATGACCGGCATCGCGGTGGCGCTGTACGAACCCGAGGTGGCCATCGACCCGGCGCTGAACGCGCGCGCCCACGAGCTGCACCGCGAGCACATGGCGCACCAGACCAAAGGGGCGGAAGAACTCGAAGGCACCTATCCGTTCACGCTCGAACGCAGCGTCGAGCACTACCGCATCAACCGCTACCTGCACCAGCTGATCCAGCCCGCGTTCCGCGAGCGTTTCCTGAGCGACCCCGAGGCGACCTACGAGGAAGCCGGCTTGAGCGCCACGGAGCGCGACATGGTCAAACGGCGCGACTGGCAAGCCATGATCCGCTACGGCGTCATCTTCTTCCTGCTCGAGAAGCTGGGCGCGGTGGTCGGCGTCTCCAACCTGCACATCTACGCCGCCATGCGCGGCCAGTCGCTGGAAGACTTCCAGAAGACGCGCAACACCAAGGCCCTGTACTCGGTGGCGGGGCAGGGCGCGACCAAGACCGTCGACTGGAACAAGGACGACGGCGCGAAGCGCTGACCCGTCCCGCTCCGGGACTCAAGACCAGATAACGCCACATGGATTGCCGGCCCCGCGAGGGGGCGGCTCTCCACGCACGTCCGTACGTGGCCGAAAGCAACAACATTCAACACAACCCAAGCAATCCAACCGGAGGAGAACCCATGAAAAAAATCGTCGCCACGGCGGCCCTCGCGACCTGCAGCCTTGCCATGTCCGGCATGGCGCACGCACAAACCAACGTCCAGATCTACGGCCTGCTCGATGCGGCGGTCGACTACAACACCAACGTCGACACCGCGGGCCACAGCCGCGTCTGGATGCCGAGCCTGGGCGGCGGCATGTTCCCGTCGCGGATCGGCTTCCGGGGCACCGAGGACCTGGGCGGCGGCCTGAAGGCGATCTTCACGCTGGAAACCGGCGTGTACGTGGACAGCGGCACCACCGGCCAGGGCAACCGCCTGTTCGGCCGCCAGGCCTGGGTCGGCCTGGCCGGCAACTGGGGCCAGCTCACGCTCGGCCGCAACTACAACATGCTGTACAACT
>Ga0308160_10005389_pt1 | contig 13368 bp, 19 predicted proteins | sample PhyFR1_FD_201036 | JGI IMG/M metagenome (GOLD analysis project Ga0308160, IMG submission 201036) | Phyllosphere microbial communities from UC Gill Tract Community Farm, Albany, California, United States - DLSLF.R1 | ecosystem: Host-associated > Plants > Phyllosphere > Unclassified | place: USA... | reverse complement strand
TGGGCCGCGCCAGCGCCGACATCCACCGCCCGGCCAACTACATCGAGCGCGTCCTGACCGCGCCGGCCGTGCCCGGCCCAGTCTCGAAAGGGGGGAGTGAATGACACGCTGGCTCCCTTATCCACTGGTGTCGCTGGCCCTGTGCCTGCTGTGGCTCTTGCTGAACCAGTCGCTTGACGCCGCCAGCATCCTGCTCGGCGCCTTCCTCGGCATCGTCGTGCCGCTGCTGGTGCGTAACCTGCAACCGCTCGGCTATCCGCGCCTGCGCGCACCGCTCACCTTCATCCGCCTGATCGGCATGGCCGGCGTCGAGATCGTGCGCTCCTGCTTCAACGTCAGCCGCATTATCCTGTTCTCCGACTACGGCAAGGTGAATTCGCAGTTCATCCGCATTCCGCTCACCATCACCGACCCCTACGGGCTGGCGATGCTGTCCTGCCTGATCAACATGACGCCGGGCACGGTCTGGGTCGAGATCCTCGAAGAGGGCTACCAGCTCTCGCTGCACGTGTTCGACCTGCACGACGAGCAGTGGTGGATCGACACGATTAAAACCCGCTATGAACAACCCTTGATCGAGATTTTTGAAACGGAGGCAGCCCGTGGCGACCCTGCTTGAGTTATCCGTCGGCTACGCCCTGGTGTGCGTGCTGGTGGCGATGGTGTTCTGCGCGTTGCGGCTATTACGCGGCCCCTCGGCCCACGACCGCGTGCTGGCGCTCGATACCCTGTGGATGACCGGCATGCTGCTGGCCCTGGTGCTCGGCATCCGCTTCGGCACGCAGGTGTATTTCGAGGTGGCGGTGCTGATCGCGCTGATCGGCTTCGTCTCGACCATCGCCATGGCCAAGTTCTTGATGCGCGGGGAGATCATCGAATGAGCGGCGTCGAGGACTTGCCCGGCTGGGCGGCGGCCATCGTGTCGCTGCTGCTGATCCTGGGCGCCAGCATCGTCCTGATCGGCGCCCTCGGGCTGCTGCGCCTGCGTACCTTCTACCAGCGCATGCACGGGCCGGCGATCACGATCACGCTGGGCGCGGGGTGTTTGCTGATCGCGTCGATGGTGTTTTTTACGGTAGGGCAGTCGCGCCTGGTGGTGCACGAGGTGATCATTTCGGCCTTCATCCTGATGACGGCGCCGGTGGTGTCGATGATGATCATTCGGGCGGCGGTGTACCGCGATTTGCGCGCCAGGAAAGCGGAATCCGGCGCGACGGCCGGCGGGGTCTACACGATTGTCGAGGAAGAGGTAGCGAGCAGCCCGGCGCCGGGGGACCGCTGAGCCGGCGCGGGCTGGTCTTGCCGCTTACAGTTCTTCGGTATTGCAGTGTTGTTCCCACAGCTGGCAGGCGCGCTCGATACCCCACGCGCACTTGTTGGCATAGGTCTGGCACAAGGTCTCGTTGACCTCGGCCGACGCGGACATGGAAACGCCGAGGCCCAGGCCCAGGCTCAGCACGAATGCGATTTTCTTGAGGGTCGTGTTCATCGTTCTTCTGTCATCGTTGTGTTCGTTGAAAAGAACCACCAGGGTGCCGCTTCGTCCTGCCGATGCCGGCATCGCGGCAAGCACCAAGCAGCGGCGCATTTCCATCAGCCGCCGTAGTCGTAGCAGTTGATGTCCCACAGCAGGCAGGCACGCTCATTGCCTTGCGAGCATTTCACTTCCCAGAGAGCGCAATCGCCATCGCTTGCCGCGTAAGCGGACACGGAAGCGGACATACCCAGGCCCAGCCCCAAGCTCAACACGAAGGCCATTTTCTTGAGAGTCAGTTTCATCGTTCTTCTTTCATCGTCGTTGTCGTTGAAAAGAAATCACACACTAAGGTGCCGAACGATCTTAGCAGCGGTGAATCGCTCAGCTACTAGCAGAATGAATAGTCCTGCACGTTTGACAAACCGCCTATCCACGAGGGCGTCATGCAGCGGTGTTCATTTTTTCGCCATGTTCACGTAACGTGAACAACGACAAAAACATGAACACGCCGGCCTGCCGACAAGCCCTCAATCGGCCTACATGTCGCCCGCTTGCGCATGACAAGCCTGATGAAACACCAGCTCCTCCACCTTGCGCCCATTGCACAGGTGCTCGTCGATGATGCGGTCCATGTTCTCGGGCGTGACGTTGTAGTACCAGGTGCCGTCCGGCTGCACGGCGACGATCGGTCCGCCCTTGCAGGCGGCGAAGCAGCTGACGCGGCTGCGTTTGACACGCAATGGCCCGTTGTTCAGGCCGCTGGCCTTGAACTTGTCGCCCAGGCTGTCGAACAGCGCCTGCGAGGCGCCGTCCTCGCTGCAGCGCGGGCCGGTGCAGACCAGCAGGTGGCGGTGGTAGCTGCCGATCTTCGGTTTCACGGGCTGCTTGTCTGCTGCGATCTCGGTGTTCTCGGTGGTGCTCATGCTTCGGTCTCCTCGGTGGGCGCCGCGGCGGCGGCTTCCCAGGGTTCGTCCAGGGTGGCCTGGATGTAGTCGGGCGGCAGGCGGTAGCGTGCGGCCAGAACTTCGATGCTGTCGCCGGCGGCATGTTCCGCAGCCAGGGTGTCGAGCCAGCCGAGCAGGCCGGTCGACAGCGAGCGCCCCGCGCGCTCGCCTTCGCGCGTGGCGCCGCCGTCCATGTCGTACTTGTTGGCGTAGCCGCGCGGCGTCACCATCAGGCCGTTGCGGACAAAAGTGTTGCTGTTGCCGATCAGGACAGTGCTGAGCATGCCGATGTCGGCATCGCTCATGCTGTCGAGCGTGGTGAAGACGATGTTCTCGCGGCGGCGGTAGGCGCTCTTCACGATGGCGACCGGCGTGTCCGGGCGGCGGTGGCGCAGGAACAGGCGCTGGGCCTCGACGATCTGGCGCGTACGGCGCCCGCTCTTCGGGTTGTACAGGGCGACGACGAAGTCGGCCATCGCCACCGCGTCCAGGCGCCGGGCGATGGTCGGCCAGGGCGTCAGCAAGTCCGACAGCGAGATCGCGCAGAAGTCGTGGGTCAGCGGCGCGCCGACCAGGGCGGCGCAGCTGTTCAGGGCCGAGGCGCCGGGGACGATCTCCACCTGCACCGCATCGTCCGGCGTCCAGCCCGACTGGAACAGCACCTCGTAGGTGGGGCCGGCCATGCCGTACACGCCGGCGTCGCCCGACGAGATCAGGGCCACCTTCTTGCCAGCGCGTGCCGCTTCCAGGGCGCTGACGGCGCGGTCGAGTTCCTCGGTCATCGACTTGCGGATGATCTCCTTGCCTTCGATGAGGTCGGCCACCAGCTTGATGTAGGTGACGTAGCCGATCACGACGTCGGCTTCGGCGATGGCGGCGCGCGCACGCGCGGTCATGTGGTCCACGCTGCCGGGGCCGATCCCCACCAGCATGATCTTGCCGGCGGTGTGTACTGCGGGCGTTTCAGCTTCCATGTTCATGCGTCTTTCCTTGCAATCGAGACGGTGGCGTTGCGGCCATCCGCGCCCCGGTGTTTGTGTTTTTCGACGACCAGCGCGGTCATCGGCGTATGCGGTCCGGCGGCGAGCAGCGCGGCGGCCTCGCTGACCGAGGGCGTGCCGGTGTACTTGCGCACCGTCTCGGACGGATTCGGTACTTCAACCTGCGCCAGCTGTTCGGGCGCATAAAAGGCCAGCGGCCAGCCGTGTTCCTGCGCCAGCGCCAGCAGCGCGGCTTCGTCCTGCTTGATCGTGATCGAGGCCGCCGCCACGACCTGGCCGGCATGGGCGCCGGCCAGCTCCAGCGCGGCGCGCACCGCCTCGCGCACGGTGTCCAGCGCCACGCCGCGGTCGCAGCCCAGGCCGACGGTGTAGGTCGTCATGCAGCGTCCTGCGGCGGGCGGTAGACCACCAGGCGTTCGTGCAGCGCGTCCCAACGCTCGGCCGGGATGTCGGCATGCGTCACCCACAGCACGGCGGCGTAGCGCGCGAGGTCCACTTCGTCGAAGCGTGCGAAACGATGGATGGTGTCGGGCAGCGGCGTCGGACGCGTCCACCAGTCCGGGCTGCCGGCTTCCTGGACAAAGGCGATCGGTTCGCCATTCACCACGTGCGCCGAGACGCGCGTGATGTTGATCTTCGGCGCTTCCACGCGCCAGCCCAGGTGGCGGCCCAGGATGTCGACCGGGATGGTGCGGCCGACGTCCGACGCCGTGGTCAGCACCGGCGCCGCGCCGATCAAATCGGCGATGCGCTCGCTCCATTCGTTGGCGCCGCCCACGTGCCCGGACAGCACCGGGATCACGTACTGGCCGGCGTCGTCGACCACGATCACACCCGGGTCCTCGTCCTTGCTGCGCATGTGCGGCGCGATCAGGCGCACCACGGCGCCGAGGGACACGAAGAACACGATCTGGTCGTAGCCTTCGAACAGCGGTCCGATCTCGTCGCGCAGGGCGCCCTCGTAGGCGCGCACGGTGTTGCTCACATCGGCAAAGGCGGCGGCGAACTTGCTTGAGGTGCAGATGGCGGCGTCGGGCAGCTCAAACGCCAGGCGCGCGGCCTGGGCGGCGCCGTGCTTGGTGATGGCGACCAGACACACGCGTGGCGTGGCGATGGCGGGGTTGTTCATGCGGTCTCCGTAAGAATGGGTAGTGGACTGCTCTTCTTCAGGCAGCCCTTGATGCGTTCGCCGCGGATGCGGTGGTTGTGCTTGACGATCAGCAGCGACAGGTAGCTGACCTTGGTGCCGCGCAGCGCCAGGATGTCGGTGCCGCTGTGGCGCCGCTCGTCGGGTGCGCCGACCCGTTCGATGAAGTGGGAACCGGCCAGCAAATCGCGCCGTTCCAGCCAGTCGATCAACTCGTCGAGGATCGGCTTTACCTTCATCAGCACCAGGGTGTCGAAGTCGGGCAGCAGGCGGTCGACCGCGCTCACGCCGTACGCGGCCGGCACGACGGCGACCGTGTCGTCCTGCTCGGCGAAGGGTACGTCGGCCATGGCGCAGGCAGCGGTAAAGGCGTTCACGCCGGCGACGATGCGGGTGAGTATCGTGTCGTCGAGCGCACGCACGGTGCGCGCCAGGTGGCCGAAGGTGGCGTAGGTGCTGGCGTCGCCCTCGACCAGGAACAGCACGTCGCGGCCCGCGCGCAGCCAGGGCAGCACGGTGTCGGCGGCGCGCAGCCAGGCCCGCGCCAGCTTCTCGCCGTCGTGGGTCATCGGGAACAGCAGCTGCGTGTGTTCGGCGGGCGGCTGCAGGCCGGCGCGCACCACGATGTCGAAGGCGTAGCTCGGCGTCTTGCCGCTGCGCGCCGGGTAGACCCAGACGGTGTCGCGGCGCTGCAAGGCGTCCCAGGCGGCGCGCGTGATCAGGCCGGGGTCGCCGGGGCCGAGCGAGATGCCCCACAGGGTGCCCATCATTGTTCGCCTCCGCTCTTGCGTGCGCAGACGATCCACACCGGGTTCTCGGCCGCCATGCGGTGCATGTGCAGGATCGGTTTGCTGCGCGCGGCCTGCAGCTGCAGCACGTCCCAGCTCACGTTCTCCATCGCCTGCAGGGTCGCTGTGGCGGTAGCCAGGTTCTCCAGCGTGACGAAGTTCATCACCAGTGATCCGTTCGGGCGCAGGCGACCCAGGATGGTAGCGATCAGGCCGGCCAGCTCGCCGCCCGAGCCGCCGATGAAGACGGCGTCCGGGTCGGGCCAGGCGTCCAGTCCTTCCGGCGCCTTGCCGTGATGGAGGCTGTAGTTGCTGACACCGAAGGCCGCGTGGTTCTGGCCGGCGATGGCGTAATCCAGCTCGTTCTTCTCGATGGCCCACACGTGGCCGTCCGGGCACAGGCGCGCTGCTTCCAGGCCCACCGAACCGGAACCGGCGCCGATGTCCCAGACCAGGCTGTCCTGGCGCAGCTGCAGGCGCGCCAGGCTCACGGCCCGCACTTCCTGCTTCGTGATCAGGCCCTTCTCGGGCTGGCGCTGCACGAATGTGCTGTCCATCAGGCCGAAGCGCACGGGCCGTGGGGCGGCCGTCACGCGCCACAGCAGCACCACGTTCAGGTCGGCGAAGCGCATCGCGGCCGCGTCATGCGGGTCCAGGTCGGCCAGCACCCGCTCTTCCGGCTGCAGCAGGTTTTCCGCCACCGCCATGTGGAAGTCGTCCGCCAGCCCTTCGGCCAGCAGCAGGCGCGCGATGCGGTCGGGCGAGTTGTCGGGACTGGTCAGCACCAGCAGGCGCGATTCGCGCCGCAGCGCTTGCGCCAGGCCATACAGGCCGTGGCCAGGCGTGCTGCCGCAGGTCCACTCGCCGGCATCGCGCGCATGCACCGAGACGATACGCGCATCCTGCCAGGCCAGGCCCACGCGCGCGCAGGCCAGCTGCAGCGTCGACAGGTTCGGCAGGATGTCGAGCGCATCCACGCACAGATGCTGGGCGAGATAGGGCGCGATGCCGTGGCAGAGCGGGTCGCCGGTGGCCAGCACCACGCAGGCAAGACGGTCGTTGCGCGCGGCACGCACCCACTCCGGCACCTCCTTCAGGCGCTTGGTGAGATCGTGGCGTACCGCGCCCGGCTTGCATTCGCGCTCGAACAGCGCCAGCGTACGCGCGCCGCCGATGATTACATCGGCGTTGCGGACGTAGGCCAGCGCGGTCGGGCTCAGGCTGGCGGCGCCGTCATCTAACACGCCGATCACGCGGCAGGGATTGGGATCTTTCAGCATGGTGTCCATGGCTTCATTGATGGAAAGTGTCGGCGTCGGGCAGGTGGTCGATGCCGATGCGGCCCGCGCTGGGCGGACGCTCCTGCGGCAGTGCCGGGAGCGACCACACATCGGCCACCTGCACGCCGCTGAAGTCGCACACCAGCACGCGCAGCTGGAAGGCGCGGCCGTAGCGGTCGGGCGCGGTGAGGGTGTCGATGGCGGCCTGGGCCAGCGCATGGTGGAAGGCATCGCCCAGCCCGCGCTCGACCATCAGCTCGGCGCCAAAGCGCGCGGTCTCGGCGGCGGCAATCGCTTCGCAATCTTCCGGTGCGGCGCCGATCTGGCGGGCGATGGCCGCCACCAGATCGGTATCGACTTCGCTGCGGTTGGCGTGGGTGATGGTTTCGCCCTGCGCGATCTTGGTCAGCTTGCCGACCATGACGGCGAGTACCACCAGTCCGATGCCCTGCGCCACCGCTTCGTCGAGCGCATAACGCAGGAAGTCGCCCATCTGCACGAAGCAGGCCGAGGGCAGTTCCGGACGTTCGGCGCGCAGGGCGGCGATGGCGAAGCTCTCGGTGCGGCCGCCTGTGGTCAGCGCCACCACGTCGTGGCCGGTGGTGGCCGCCACCTGCACGCCCTGCACCACGCTGGCGCGCCAGGCCGCCGTCGAATACGGTTTCACGATCCCGGTGGTGCCCAGGATGCTGATGCCGCCCAGGATGCCCAGGCGCGCATTGGTCGTCTTCTTCGCCATCACCTGGCCATCGGGCACACTGATCGTGACCTCGATACCGTGTTCCCGCAGCAGCGCGGGAGCGGCTTCGCGCAGGTTGTCGGCGATGTTCCGGCGCGGGACCGGGTTGATCGCCGGGCCGCCCACTTCCAGACCGAGGCCGCGCATGGTGACGGTGCCGACGCCGTCGCCGGCCACGTAAGTGACTTCGCCGGCCTGGCCCGGCAGCAGGCGCAAATCGACCGTGATGTTGGCGCCGTCGGTGCAGTCGGGGTCGTCGCCGGCAAACTTGATCACCACGGCGTGGGCAGCTTGCGCATCGGCGCGTCCATCCTGGACGGCAAAGCGCACCCGGCTGCCGTTGGGCAGCAGGCTTTCGATCTCGTCCGGCACCGCGCCCCCGATCATGCCCAGCACCGCCGCGCGCGCGGCCGCGGCGGCGCAGGCGCCGGTGGTGAAGCCGGTGCGGGTGCCGCGTTCGGCTGCCTTGTCCTTCATGCCCATGTCGGTCAGGCGGCCTTCTGGCGTGCCTCGGCCAGCGCCAGCAGCGCGTGCAGCGCCGCCACCACCAGCGTCGAACCGCCCTTGCGGCCGCGGATCACGATCCAGGGCACTTCGTTCACTTCGGCCATCAGGTCTTTCGACTCGGCCGCCGACACGAAGCCGACCGGCATGCCGACCACCAGTGCCGGGCGCACGCCTTCCTCGCGGATCAGGCGCACCAGCTCGATCAGCGCGGTCGGCGCATTGCCGATGCCGACAATCGCGCCGTTCAGCAGCCCTTGCTTGTGCGCCTTGCGCATGGCCTGCACGGCGCGCGTGGTGTCTTCCAGCTTCGCCTTGTCGATCACGTCGGCGTCGCTGATGAACTGGTGCGTGTGCATGCCGAAGTGCGCCAGGCGCGGCTTCGACAGGCCGGAGCAGATCATCTCGACGTCGGCCACCACCGGTGCGCCGCCGGCCAGCATCGCGCGCACGCCCGCTTCCACCGCGTCTGGGTGGAAGGCGGTGAGGCCGTTGAAGTCGAAGTCGGCGTTCGCATGGATCATGCGGCGCACGATCGGCCACTGCGCCTCGGTGTAGTCGTGCATGCCGGTTTCGGCGTCGATGATGGCAAAGCTGTCGTGCTCGATCGCCTGGCCGGCGCGCGTCAGCTGTTCGGTGACGGTGTTAATCGTGCTCATGCCGGCTGCTCCGTGGCGGGATGGGCGTGGTCATGGTCATGGTGATCGTGGCCGTGGTGATGTTCGTGATCGTGGCCGTGCGCATGGGCGTGATCGTGGCCATGCTCATGCGGGTGCTCATGTGGATGCGGATGCTCGTGCGCATGTTCGTGCGCATGCGCCGGACCATGGTCGTGGGTATGCGCATGCGAGTGACCGTGCCCCATCTCGTGCGCGAGCTCGCGGTAGCTGCAGCCGTCGCAAGGCAGGCGGCTGTCCGCCACGCCGGCGCGCAGGTTATCCACGCGCTCGTCCATCAGCGCAAAGACTTCTTTCTCGAAGCCGAAATGCGTGCCGCAGAAGAAGCGCACCTGCGGGTACTGGCTGCGCAGGTGCTCCACCTGGCGGTGGATGCGCTGCATCAGCGTGCCCGTGTACAGGTAGTAGGGCAGCACCACGACCTGGCGCATGCCGAGCAGGACCTGGCGCTGCACCACTTTTTCCAGGCGCGGCCAGGTGATGCCGGTGAACGCGAGATCGACCAGCTCGTGGTCGCCCTCTTCCTGCAGCCAGCGCGTCATCTTCGCCATCTCGCCATTCGCGCCGCGGTCCGAGGAGCCGCGACCCAGCACGACCACGCCGGTGGTGGTGGGGTCGGGCATGTCGAGCGCGTTCATCGCCTTGCGCAGGCGGCGCTTCAAAATCGCCAGGATCGGATCGCAGGCCGTCAGGTGCGGCGCCAGCAAAATCTCGGTCTGCGGACAGGCGGCGCGCGCGCCCTCCACCGCTTCCGGAATCTCCATTTTCACGTGGCCGGCCGCGTTCAGGATCAGCGGCACCACCAGCACCCGGCGCGACGTGCGCGCGGCATTCAGCAAGGCCGCGTTCATCTCGGGCGGCGCGAACTCGATGAAGCACAGCTCGATGCGCCAGTCCGGGCGCTGGGCGCGCCACTGCTCGGTAAAGTCGCGGATCTCCTGGTTGCCGGAGTCCTCGCGCGAGCCATGGCCGACGATGAGGATGGTGTCGCCGATGCCAGGCATCGGAGTCAGGGGAGAATGCATCATGGTCGCCGCGTTCATGCGCTGGCCTTTCTGAATCGGTGGGTGAATGTGGGGTCGTACAGCTTGGAGCGCACCAGGGTTTCCCAATGCAGCGCCCCGAGCGTGGGGCTGGCGACGATCATCGCCTGGCTGGCCACGCCAGCCTCGCGGCAGCGCGCCTTGATGTCGGCCAGCGTGCCGCGCAGGATCTTTTGTTCGCCGGGCCAGCTGGCCTTGTGCACCACCAGCATCGGAGAATCGTCCGGCCAGCCGGCCGCACGCAGGGCCGTCTCGACCTTGTGCAGCAGCGTGATCGACAGGAAGATGCAGATCGTGGTGCGGTGCGCCGCCAGGCTAGCCAGGTCTTCGCCCTCGGGCATCGGCGTGCGGCCCTCGACGCGGGTGAGGATCACGGTCTGCGTCACCTCGGGCAGGGTCATCGATTCGCCGGCGGCCGCCATCGAGGCCATGGCCGACGACACGCCAGGGACGACTGCCCATTCGATGCCGGCGTCGACCAGCGGGCGCGCCATCTCGATCAGCGCGCCGTACAGGCCGGGGTCGCCGGTCTGCAGGCGCACCACGGTGGCGTGCAGCGCCGCCTGCTCGATCAGCCAGGCGGTCATCTCTTCCAGCGTCATGTCCTTCGAGTCGCGGATCGTGCAGCCTTCCGGCGCCCACATGGTGGCGGCGCGGTCGACCAGGGAACCGGCGAACAGCACCGCGCCGGCCTGCGCCAGCAGCTTCTGCCCCTTGACCGTGATGAGTTCCGGGTCGCCCGGGCCGGCGCCCACGAACCAGATCTTGCCGATTGTGCCCATCGATGCTGCCGTCATGTGCTTGGTGCTCCTGAATGAATGGTGGGCAGCGCACGCAGTGCGTCCAGCACCGCCTCCACGCTGCGCGGATGGTGGTCGCCTGCCAGCACGCCGCGTTCGGCCAGCAGCGTGTGCAGGGCCAGCGCGCTCGGTGTGCGCTGGCCGGCGGCACGCAGTGCGTCCTGCCGGCGCGCCACCTGGTAAGCAGGGCCGGAAGCGATGCAGCTGCCCGCCGCCATCAAATGGATGCGGTCGGCCCAGCGGTAGGCGAAATCGACATCGTGCGTGGACAGCAGCACGGTGACGCCGCGCGCGGCCAGGCGGTCGAGCAGCGCTTCCAGCTCCACCTGCATGGCGGCGTCGAGGCCTGCCATCGGCTCGTCGAGCAGCAGCACCTCGGGTTCCATCGCCAGCACGCCGGCGATGCAGACGCGCTTCTTCTGGCCAAAGCTCAGGTGATGCACGGCGCGGCCGCCCTGCCCCTGCAGGCCGACCGCTTCCAGAGCGGACGCCACCCGCGCACGCACGGTGGCGGCATCCAGGCCCAGGTTCAGCGGGCCGAACGACACGTCTTCTTCGACCTGGGCCGAGAACAGCTGGCGGTCCGGGTTCTGGAATACCAGGCCGACGCGCCGACGCAGTTCGGCCATGCCGGCGCGGCTGTAGTCGAAAGGCTGGCCATCCCGGCGCAGCGTGCCCGCGCTCGGGCGCAGCAGGCCGTTCAGGTGCTGCAGCAGCGTGGTCTTGCCGGCGCCGTTCGCACCGAGCAGGGCATGGCGCAGGCCGCGCTCCAGCCCCAGACTGCAGCCACGCAAGCCGAAGCTGCCGTCGGCGAACACGTGATCCACCGCATCCAGCGAGAGCAGAGGCGTCACCACAGCCGGTCTCCCGCGCCCAAGGCCAGCAGCAGCGAACCGGCCAGCGCCGCGCGCAGGTTCTGACGGCGCGCCTGCGGGAAGACGGCCGGCAGGAAGCGCAGCGTGCCCGCATAGCCGCGCGCGTCGGCCGCCATTTGCAGGGCCGCGCTGCGCTGCCACACCTGCACCGCCAGTTGCCCGGCCAGCAGGCCCATCGAGCGCCAGGCATGGCGCCAGCCCCCATAGCCGAGGCGCGCGCGCTGGGCGCTGACGCCGTCGTCCCAGGCCTGGCGCAGCACGAACAGCATGCGGTAGCACAGCACCATCAAATCAAGCAGCAGTTCGGGCGTGCGCAGGCGGCGCAGCAAGCCGATCAAGTCGGGCAGCGGCGTGGTAAGGACCAGGCCAAGCAGGGCCGCCAGCACCGCCAGCGAACGCAAGGCCGTGCGCGCCACCAGCTCCAGCGGCGCACCGTGCCAGCCCCAGTTACCATGCGCATCCAGCCCGGCCAGCATCGCCAGGCAGGACAGCAGCAGGAAGCCGAGCGGCGCCGCAATCAGGCCCAGGAAGCTGCGCAGCGCGATGCGCGCGCCGAACAGCGCGGCCAGCGCCAATACCGCAGCCAATGCGGCCAGCACGGCCGGGCTGTGCGCGAGCCAGGCCGCGCCGACGCCGGCCAGCGCGAACAGCGCCTTGGCCGACGGCGCTACCTCGCGCCAGCGGCTGGCGTAGGCCGCCGTTTCAATCAGCATGCGATTCCGTGTGCTTGGCTTCGCGGCGCGCACGCTCGCGCGCCACCGACATGCCGAGCCAGTAGCCGATCACGCCGGCGCCGATGGCCGCCTGCAGCGCGAACAGCAGCGAGGCGATCTCGCCGCTGGCCGGTTCGAAGACCGGCGCGAACCACGGTTCGTAGTCCGGCGCCACCGTGCCGATGGCCTGCTGCGCGCGCTCGTCGGCGCCGCCGAACATGGCCGGCGCCTCGGCGCCCGGTTCCGCCGGCGGCGCGCTGGCAAACCACAGCGGCAGCACGGTGAGCAGCACGATGGCCGCCCAGGTCATCCAGGTACGGGGCTTCATGCGCGCTTCCTCCCTGCCAGCATGACCGGCAGCGCGCGCAGCTCGTGCGCATTGAAGCGTGCCATCGCATTCACCACCAGCACCGTCAACAGGCCTTCGCTGATGGCGATCGGCACCTGGGTCAGGCCGAAGATGCCTGCGAATTTAATGAACGAGGTGCTGAAGCCACCCACCGCATCGGGGAAGGCCCAGGCAAGCTGGATCGAGGTGACGACGTAGGTGGCCAGGTCGCCCAGGCAGGCGGCCAGGAACACGGCCACCGAGCGCGAGGCATTCAGGCCGGCCGCAGCGCGGAACACGCCATAAGCGACGAAGGGGCCGACGACGGCCATCGAGAACACGTTGGCGCCGAGCGTGGTCAGGCCGCCGTGGGCCAGCAGCAGCGCCTGGAACAGCAACACCACGAAGCCGACCGGCACCATCGCCGCGGGACCAAACAATAAAGCGCCGAAGCCGACACCGGTGGGGTGCGAGCAGCTACCCGTCACCGACGGCAGTTTTAACGCGGACAGGAGAAACGCAAAGGCGGCAGCCACGCCCAGCAGCATGCGCCGCTCGGGATGCGCCTGCAGGCTGCGCTTGACGCTGTGCAGGCCAAAGGCCAGGAAAGGCAAGGAAGCGGCTGCCCAGCCGAGCGCATGCGCCGGCGGCAAAAAGCCTTCCATGATGTGCATTCGAAACCTCCCGTCGAATGGTCGATAAATGCACCATGCGGGGAGATGAGCGGACGGACGACGAGGCTCGGGAATGGCTACGCGAAACCGGTCGACATCGGCTTCCCGTCACCCCGGGGAATGATGCTGGCGATTCGGGCCGGTATTCTGGCTCGCCTTCATCCTTCCCCGTGCCTTCCCGCGCAAAGCGCAGTGGCGTGTGACGGAGTCGTCAGGCTTACAGCAGCGGGGGCTGCGCCGGAATGGCTGCTCAATTCATTGGCAGATTCACCGGCTTCCCGTTTAACGTTCTTTCGGAGAGAAAGAAGCGCACCCAAGCTCGCATGGTACACGGACGAGAGGCATTGTGCCAGCTCAGCCGAAGAGCTGGTCTGTTGT
>Ga0308160_10005388_pt1 | contig 13373 bp, 16 predicted proteins | sample PhyFR1_FD_201036 | JGI IMG/M metagenome (GOLD analysis project Ga0308160, IMG submission 201036) | Phyllosphere microbial communities from UC Gill Tract Community Farm, Albany, California, United States - DLSLF.R1 | ecosystem: Host-associated > Plants > Phyllosphere > Unclassified | place: USA... | reverse complement strand
CTTCGTCCTCCTCGCACTTGTCCCTCCCCTCTTCGCCTCGCCCAGCTTTGACCGTGTGTGCGCGCGCGCCGCCTTGTGTAGTTCTTTCTCCTCGTGCAACTTGGTGCTTTTCGTGCCAAAGCCTCGGCTCGATAGAGCTCAAAGTATCTCCGACGGGAGCGCAAGAATGAAGCGCGACGAGAGGCACGATGCCGTGCTCAGCAGAGTCATCTCGGCTGCAGCCAGCGAGCGAGAGCTGAGAAGCGCTCGAGGAGGAGGAGGCGAGCAGTGCTGCGTCGGCGCGCACAGGACGTTAGGGTCCGCCGAGCGGCTCAGAGTAGCCGATTGAGCAGACTACACGAGTGCACAGCGGCCCCTGGGCAGCGCGAGCCCAGACGAGGTGAGCGGACGGAGACGACGAGGAGAGGGTTGGCTCGTCTCTGCTCGTCCACCCAGCTCGCCATGTCCGCCATGTTCAGTCCGTTCCGCCGCGGCGCAGCCTTCATCGTGCGTCCCACCTCGCACAGCCTCCTTGTGCCCGAGGCCTCGAGCGAGAGCTGACCCTCACCTCATCCCCTCCTCCTCATCTCTCCCGCGCCCATCCTTGCCCGGCTCGCCCTCTGCTGCGCCTACGTCCACCTGTACTCGCCATCACGCATCCTGCGACGATCCTGCACCTAACAGCAACGGTCAGCGCACGAGTCGCCCCCCGTCTTCTGGGCCATCGTCCTCGGCGCACTCGGTCCGTCCCTCCTCGCCCACTCCGCACATGCAGAGCGCAGACTGACTCGGTCGCCGTGCGTACAGGTCCCGCCATGGTCCTCACCGTTCCCGAGGCACGCAAGCGCTTCTTCGGGTACAAGCAGGCCGAGCGGCCCCCGACGACCTACCCTCGTGCGTCCCTCGCTCTCTGTCCTGCTCACAGATGGCTGCAAGCTGACGAGTGCTTTCCCTTCACTCTCTCTCAACCCGTCGACGCACGACTCCACCCTTCACCGATCCCTCGCCGCAACCCTTCGCCCCCTCGCCTCGCCCACGCCCCCGACCCGCTCGCTCCGACGCTGTAGTGCCCAACCGGCCAAGGGAGGCCGTCGAGGGCTACGAGGACGGCTGGAAGCTCAAGGCATGAGCTGGGTCTCGTTCGAGCTTGGCAGGAGGAGGAGGGGAACGAGGCGCTGTCGGTCGAGTGCAAGGATGTCTTTGTGATCTCTCTGCGTGCAGCGCTTTCTTCCTCACAGCGAAAGAGAGAGAGAGATGCGAGAGGGCGCGCTATGCACAGCTTGCGCGTTCCAGAACCTCGCGACCGGCGATCGACATGGAGAAAGAGGAGAGGAGAGAGAAGGAAAGCGACCCAGGAGAACAGCTCGACGACGACGACGACGGCGCGCCGCACCTCTACTTGGTGATGACGGCGTCCTTGATCTTGTCCTTGGCCGACTCGTTGCCGCCGTCTGCGCGCGCACGAGGCGAAGATCGACGTCAGCGCACGCCCAAGGATGACAAGCAAGACCTGTCGAGACTGCGACAGCGGCGACGCACAGTTGTCTGCGGGACAAAGAGAGGGAGCGTCAGCACTGCAGCGACTCGAGAGAGGGGAGAAGAGCGAGGCGCGACGCACACTGCAAGAACCGTGCGCCCTGGAGACCCTGCGTCGTCGCGTTGGTCGCGTGCTGCAGGGAGGTGAGGCAGAAGGTGAGCGACTCGCACTTCGTTGCGAGGAGAACAAGGTGAGAGAGACGCACGCAGGCGAACAAGAGGTACTGTGTGGGGAAGAGCGACAAGGAGGAGTCAGTCGAGCGACCTCGAGAGCGACAGGAACGAGACGCACATTCCGAGGCTGAACGCGCCAGGCTGCAGGGCGCACACAGGGTCAGCTCGAGACCTTGCTGGAGGCGAGAGGCTGGGAGACCGAGACGCACCGAAGCGCATGAAGACGAGCCTGCGAGAAGAGAGACGGAGAGCGAGGTCAGCTTGTGCGGCCTGAGCCCGGATCGAGCGGCGAGCGCAGCGAGAGGGGGAACGCACGAGTAGGACATGAGGGCGAGCGTCATCGGGCCCGAGATAAACTTGGCGTCCTTGGACGTGAGGTCGGTGATGGCGGCGAGGGGGAGACCCCAGTTGGCGAGCGGGCTGCGAGCGAGAGGCAAGGTCAGGGAGAGCTGCGAGGGGGCGGCGCGGCGAGAGAGATGACGGACCCCCAGAAGTGAGTCGAGAAGAAGTAGTTGCGCGCCTCGGGCGACCTGTCGAAGAGAGCGGTGAGAGGGTCGAGGTGGAGAGGGGGAGGGGGACAAATCAGCGAGGGCTCGATGCATGCGCGGTCGACTCGGCTTCGAGAGCAGAGTCTCCTGCGATGCTCTGGACGCGTGCAGAGCCCGGCGCAGAGCCGAGGCGAGGGGCGAGAGGTTGGACGAGATGGGGATGGGGACGAGAGCGAGGAGCGCACTTTGCCCACTGCATGAAAGCGGTCGCCACTGCGTGCAGGAGGGTGCCAGGGTTAGTTGAGCTCGACAGAGCGCAGCAAGATGGACTCACTGGTCGGTGTGAGGAGCGAGGCGAGCGAGACGGAGCTGAGCCTCGTCCTCATCGCTCTGGTGCTGCCGACGACGGGCTCGACGCTCTTGAGCCTCGCTAGACGCTTGCCTCCCCCAAGTCAGCTCTCAGCAACATGTCGCGCGCTTCCTCGCCCAGCACCGCGTCCGACGACGACGGCTTCGGCGCCGTCTTCGAGGTGCGCTCCTCTCGTTCCTCTCGCCCGCCCTTCCTCTGCCCAAAGCATCTCTGAAGCCCCTTTATGCTCGACAGGAACCAGCCGACTTCCGCCCTGCGACCCCTCCCCCGACCGTCAAGTCGTACACACGCAGGAAGTACGGCGGCGTCGGCGGCCAGGTCGGGCCCGACTCCGTCGAGGTCGGCCTCGTGTCGGGCCATCCGCTCTGGGGTGCGTCTCGCTCTCTCTTCACGACAAACTACTCGGTATGCTGCGCTGATGCCCTTGTCGACTCGCCCGCAGGCCACATCCTGTACCCGGCCGCCATCGCCATGGCCCGCTTCCTCGAGCTGCACGCCGTGACGCTCCTTCACGGACCCGACGGCCGGGGCAAGGGCAAGGGCAAGGCCGTACTCGAGCTCGGCGCGGGAGGAGGATTGCCAGGACTGACAGCAGCTCTCGAGGGCGCGGGCAACGTGCGTCCTCCTCTCTCCTCTTCACGCTCTCGTTCCTCTCTTTCCTGCGCACGAGCTCACGCCTCCCTAAATACTCCCCCAGGTCGTCATCTCGGACTTTCCCGACGCGTCGCTCGTGCGCAACCTCGACCAGAACATCGTGCTCAACGTCACGGCGCTCGACTCGCCCGAAGTCGCCGACGCCTGCGCCAAGGTGCGCCTCACTCTCCCTCGTACGCGCTCGAAGCACGCACCCCCCTTGACGCAGGTATCGGTCGCGCAGGGCTTCACGTGGGGCACGCCGCCGTCTGCGCTCCTCGAGCCGCTCAGCGCCGACTCGTCGCGCAAGTTCGACCTCGTCCTCCTGTCGGACCTCGTCTTCAACCACTCGCAGCACGCCGCCCTCCTCGCCTCATGCCTCTCGTGCCTCGCCCCTCGCCCCTCTGCCCCTCATCCTCCTCCCGCCTCGTCGCCGACCCCGACTCAACCGCCCATCGATCTCTCACGCCCCGAAACGCTGCGCGCGCCCGCCGTCCTGTGCTTCTTCTCGCACCACCGGCCCTGGCTCGCAGAAGCCGACCTCGGCATCCTCGAGCTCGCGCGCGAGGCCGGCTGGGTGTGCGAGAAGGTGTGGGAGGACCCGGAAGCTGGGGTGCGTCGACCCTTCCGCCTTCTCTCCCTCCCCTCTTCCATCCTCTCTCTCTCTTCGCACGCTCTCCCTCTCGAGAGCCGGACTCTCAGTCGATGAGCGACGCTCATGAGACCTCGCACTGCGCGCAGCCGGCTTTCCCGGAGGACGGAGGGGACCTTGCCGTGCGCAGCACCGTGCACGGCTGGATGTTGACGCGCGCAGAATAGAGCTCGAAGGTCCGGCAGAGTGCAACGGCGTACATGCTCTGCTCCGCCTTCGACTGTAAGAGAGCGTGCGCGAGAGCACGTCGCCCTGTCGAGAAGGCTCGGGACGCTCGGACCCTCTCTCGCTTTCGTCGCAGCGCTGCTCTCGCTCTCGCTCTCGTCGCACTAGCCGAGCCGAGAAGACTCGAGGTTCAACCCTCCGATTGCAACACCCACAACGCGGTACAGACGCTTAGACGACGGTGCCGGCGTTCGAGGCGATACGCGCTGCGGGGCGAAAGAGAGAGGGCGAGAGTCAGCACGGGCTCGTGTCGGCGTACGGCGAGAGAGTCTGAGGAGTGAGAGAGAGCGAGACGCACGCCAGAGGTCGGCGCACTCCTTCGCGACGGGGCCAGCGATGGCCGAGCCCTTCATCTCGCCCTTGGGGTTGACGATGACGCCGGCGTTGTCCTCGAAGTAGAGGAAGACGCCGTCGCGGCGGCGCCAGGCCTTGCGCTGACGGACGACGATGGCGGGGTGGACCTGTGCGCGTGCGAGGGAGGGCGAGCGTCAGCGTCGGAGCGCACGAGGAGCCGGGGAGCGAGGAGAGCGTCGAGACGTACCTTCTTCCTCAGGTCGGGCTTACCCTTCTTGACCTGTGGGCGTGCAAAGAGGGTACGTCAGTAGCTGTTCTGACGGTGTGAGAGCTGCTCCTTTGTCGCTGCGCCGACCGAGAGCGCGAGATGAGGCCGTGCGGCTCGAGTCGAAGGGCCGCCGCGGCGAGGCAGGCAACGGATCGCGCGCACGCAGCGTCGAGCAGCTCGTCCGTGACGACGTCACGAGCGAGCGTACGCTGCGAGCACTGCGCCGCCGAGCAAACGGCCCGCCGGCGCCCCTCGACCAAGTCCTCCGCCTTCCGAGCTGACCGAGCAAGCGCACGCCGACCTCGCGGCCTCGCACGCTCCATCGCACGCTCCTGACCGACGACGCCGAGGCGCCTGCTACCGCCCCTGCGCCGTGCGGCGACCCTCGGACCGCCGTCGAGCTCAACCGGTCGAGCGACGCGTCGACCGCCGCCGCGGGCGCTCGCCCCAGGCTGCGCCGAACAGGTGACCGTAGGGCGCAGGATGGCGGTACAGTGGTGTGGGCCGGCGTGCGGTGCGTCGAACGGCGGACGAAGGAGAGGGGAGCGGGAGGAGGGGAGGGGTGCGGAGGGAGGGCTTACGGTAGCCATGACCATGTCTGCGAGAGGGTACGCCGTCAGCTCTGCTCTCGCTCGAGCGCATGTGACAAGGAGAAAGGGGACGCACCGCCGGCAGAGGCAGCCGGGAGACGGTTGAGGCGCGCGCCAGTGCGAGTGACGGCAATGACCTGCGGGCGGAGGGGCAGCTCGTCAGTCTCTCGCCGCGCTCGACGCGTCTCGCCTGCACAGAGAGAGCAGGAGGGGACGCACGTAGAGGTTCTTGGCACCCGAGTTGTCGGCGCAGTTCATGACGGCGCCGACGGGGAGCGCAAGCGTCATGCGGAACTTGTTACCGGCGGAACCGCCGCGGCCACGACCAGCACCCATTGTTGACTAAAGGAGGAGGTGCTGCGTGCGTGCAAAGGGCGGGTAGAGGGTCGAGGCGAGTCGGGGAGGGGAGGCGGAGGAGGGTCAGCTCGTCCTCGTCAAGATTGGAGAGCTCGCACTGCTGTTGCCGCCCCCTCGAGAGCCCGCTCAGCGTGCCCGATCCACTCCTGGTCCTCCCTGCTGTCCACCGAGCCCGTGGAGCGCGTCCCTGAGGGCGCGGGAGGGCGAGTGCGGCGGTGGTCTCGAAGACTTTGCCCGAGGGCGGAGGTGGGCGAGGTCGGCGAGGGTGCGGCGGGCGGTGCGCGGTCGGTGGGCGGTGCGCACGGGCGAAGGGTGCAGTCGGTGCGAGCACAGGCGGAGCAGCTCACGTTGAGGGGAGATGGTACGAGGACGAGGAGAAGGGCGAGCCGCTCCCCCTCGCTCCCGCTCTCGTCCTCCGCCCGCTCACGGCTCCGCCCTCGCTCTCTCCTCAGCGTGCGCTCGGTCTAGCTCGGTCTCACTGCCCAGTCTCTGCTCTGCTCGCTCTCCTCAGGCTCCCCAAGAAGTGCTGGCGCGCGAGGCCGTCTCGCTCATGCTCTCGGCTCGCGCTCGCCTCACAGCGACGCGCTCTCAGCTGCAGGGCTCTCCTTCCTGCCGAGCCGAGTTGCACTAGAACAAACCGTCGTTGCACTTCGCGGCCGAGCCGCTACTGCAACAGCTACCCGCTCGCTTCCTCCTCACTGGCCGACCTCGAGCTGCAGCTGGAAGTGGATCTCGACGTGCACCTTCTTCGTGCAGCGCAAGCTGCGTGCGCACCGTCGCCCTGTCAGCACTGGACTCTCAGGCCGCGAGAGAGGCAGAGGAGGAGGGCGGCGACGCACATGAGGACCTGCTTCTCGGGCGTGCGCGAGCCGATGCGCCACATGCCTGCGAGGCGCGGATTGCCCGAGATGTGGCGCGTCGAGGGCAGGCCATTGCGGCACAGGACGACGAGGACGGGCTCTGCGCGACGGGCGGGAAGAGGGGTCAGTCGAGGGCGGCGGCGAGGAGAAGGAGCTCGACAGGAGGCTCGAGAGCGAAGGAAGGGGGGACGCACTGCGCGCCGGCTGGCTCCTCTCGACGACCACCTCGGTGACGAACGTCTCCTCGATGTCGATGTTGACGGCGACCTTGAGGATCTTCTTGCCCGGCTTGAGCTCAGCGAGCACGGCGGCGAGCTCGTCGGCCGTGCGCGGCGGCTCGAGTCCTTGAACGTGCGGGAACGCGCACGGCTCGTCGGCGCCCTCGCCGTCCGAACCGTTGTCGAACGCTGGGACGCGGCTCGTGCCGAACGCGCGCTCGGCGGGCGACGAGGCCGGCGAGCGCACGATGGACGGAACGAGGGCGTGCGGGAGCGACGGCGTCGACGTCGACGACGTGCGCTGGCTCGAGTACGTGAGGCCGCCCGTCTTGTGGTCGTGCTTGCGCTCGACTTGGGCGATGCGGCCCTCGAGCGTGCGGAACAGGTCCTTGACGTCGTCGTGCTGTTTCAGCGAGGGGCTCGAGCGCGTCAGCGACGCCGTCTCGCTCGCCGCCGGCTCTCGCGAGGGAGAGAGAGAGGGACGCACGACACCTTGAGCGCTGGCGTGGAGGTACTGATCGCGCAGGACGCCATCGGAGCCGCGCCCACGCTTGAAGATCTCGACATGGGCCACCTTGCGCTGCAGCGTCTCGCGGTGCGCGAGGGGCGACGAGCCGGGAGCGATGCCAGCTCGCAGCATGCCCTGCTGAGTGGCCGTCTCCATGGCAGACGGAAGCCCTACCGAGCTCGAGCGGTTCTGCGCGCGCACGAGACCGGGTCAGCAGGAGAGTGGGCGCGAGCGCGAGGGTGGAGGACGCACCGAGGGGCGGTTGAAGACGTTGACGGCGAGCGACATATTGACAGCGACGAGCCGAGCGCTGGTATCGCGAGCAGTAGGAGAGCGCGGCGAGCGAGAGAGACGAGAGCCGGGAAAAGGGAGCGAGCGAGCTGAGCGTCAGGCTCGGCGTCTGTCCGCGGAAGCTCCGGCCAGGGGCTCACGGACGCTCGGCAACTCTGGCTAGCGCGCGAAGAGCGGCCCGATGCCGATCGGCGACGAGCGTTGCTCGAAGGGAAGCTAAGCTGCGAGACGAACCAGTTGCGAAGGTGGACAGGACTACGACGGGGGGGAGAACGAAACGACAAATGGACGACAAGTACGACGAGGACGAAAAGCGAAGGGGGATCAAAAGCGAGGGAGGAGGGTATCGAGAGCGAGGCGCGAGCTTACTGCGGCGGTGGACCGGGAGGAGGATGCGGCTGCGACGGCGCCTCGCCCGTCGTCGAAGGCTGGGCCTGCGACGGCGCAGGTGGAGGTGCAGCGAGCTCGAGAGGATCCGAGACGCCGGCGGGGAGCGCGCGCTTGCACTTTTTGAAGCGCGAGTGGTCGAGCTGGGTGAGGTCGGCGTGGTCGGCGACCTGGAGGAGGTAGCGCGCGACGTAGAGGAGCTCCTTGTCGCTGCTCATGCGGTCGCGGGTGAGGGCGTCCTGCAGGGGGGCGGGCGGGAGTCAGGGAGGGCCGGGGAGGGAGAGCCGAAACAGCGGGGCTCGTGCGCACCTTGTACGCCTTCACCTTCAAGCCATTCTTCGAGTTGAGAGCAAAGTTGCGCGACAGGTCGTCGACGTGGATCGTGTTGGCGGCCGAGTACTGGCCGGGGAACTGCGCGCGAGCACAAGGGTCAGTCATGCCGACCTCGAGAGCTCGAACGGGCTAGAGAGGGGCCGACGCACCTTGGCCCACAGGATGCCGAGCGCCTTGACCTCGTGCGCGAAAGGCTTGCCGTCACGCTCCGAGTAGATGCTGAACATGGGCGTGCGGTCGACCGTCGAGACGATGTGGTAGTCGGCTTTCCTCGTCGGCCCGATCATCTGCGAGCGCGCTCGTCGTCGTCGTCAGCCGCCGGGCCCTCGCACAGGGCACAGAACAGCTGAAGAGTGACGCACACTCAGCTCTGCGAGCTTTGACTCGAGCCAGCGCCAGCTCGTCTGGCTCCACGGGATGATGTCGTAGTGCGGCGAGACGAGGCGCAGAAAGTCGTGCAGGTACGGCCGCGCGAACATCTCGGTCGGGAACGCAAAGTTGTCGTGCTTCCACAGCGACGTGTCGAGGATGCAGCCGTCGAGGTCGAGGACGAGGAGCTTCTTGCCGGGACGTGGTGGAGCCTGCGTAGGGGGTAAAGAGGAGTCAGCAGCGGCTCGTCCTCTCATGCCGAGACGAAGGGGATGTCGAGACGCACCATGATGCTGAGCTCGAGCTTGTCGGCGGCCTCCTTGAGCTTGCGGCGGTTGCGCGCCGACTGGACCGCCTGGTCGGCCTTCTTCCTCGTCTCGACGGCGGCGTAGTCGACGTCGGCCTCGTCCTGCGGGCTCGGCCCGACCGCCTTGCCCTTGGCCTCTTCGCCCTCGGGGGTACCGACGAGCATGAACTCCTTCTTGCTCGTGTTGCCGAGGCCGAGCTTGACGACCTCCTGCTCGTCGCCGGGGAGCTTGCCCTTGACGAGGCCGACAATCTTCTGGCGGTCGGGCGGCACCGACGTGAGGCTCCAGAGCAGCATCTTGAGATCTCCAACCTGCGAACGTGTGCGTGGGAGCGTCAGCGACAGCAGCGCGAGCCCTGCCCCACCTTGAATCGAGCCGGAGGGGGACGAGACGCACCGTGTCGAGCTCCTGGACCGTGATGGCCTGCTGAAGACGAGGTCGAACGAGAGCTCGGCCGGCAGCTCGGTCGGCAGGTTGGCGTCCTCGAGGACGTGGGAGCTGGGCGAGTCGGGGTCGGGCGAGGTGCTCGTCGAGGCGATGGGCGGGCTGGCGGAGGCGCCTGCGCTGGTGGACGAGGACATGCGAGCGTCTGTGCCCTCGATCGTGAGTGGGCGAGAGGGGCTGAAGCGGCTGAGGCGGAGGTCAAGAGCAGCTGGACGAGCGGCAAGTCGGGCTCTCGATGTCAACGACGGCGGCGCTCGCTCAGACTCTGCAGAGATGTGTAGAGCGACTGCATAGATGGCACGGGCACAACACAAGACCGAGGAGCTCTATAGACAGAATGCGACCCCCTCTTCCTCACGCCGCCCTCTTCTCCTTCTTCTGCGCCGGCGAGTGCTCGTCGTCCCTCGCTCGCTTCTTCGACGACCCAGATGGCGCCACCCCACCGAGCAGCTGCTTGCTGTCGGCGGCCGAAAAGTTGAGGAACGAGATGGACGTCTTGGCCTTGGGGCGGCGCACGGGCGTCGTCGGCTCGGGTTGCGGCGGCCGCTGCGGCTGCTCGCGAGCCTGCTGCTGCCGAGGCGGGCGCTGAGACGAGGCGGGCGACGGCGTCGACGAGTGCTGCTGCTGCTGTTGCTGGGGAGGCGGCGGCGGCACGGCGTAGGCGTCGGGACCCGGTCGGAAGGACGACTGGCACGCCGGCGGCGGCAGCGCGCGGCGCTGTGGCTGCTGCGGCTCGAATGCCTGCACCGAATCGTCGAACCCGAGGCCGGCGTTGAAGCGCGGGTAGGCGTCCTCGGTGAGCGGCTGAAGGCCGACGAGGCCCGACGAGTAGATGCGCGGGATCGACGACGCGTCGAACGACGAGCCGCGGCGGCGGTTCATGGCGGCCGTGCTGCGCATGACAGGCGACTGGTACGTCGAGCCGTACGGCGCAAACTGGGTCCACGACGACGACGCCTCGAGGTCGAGAACCGGCGTCGGCGGAGCGGACGCCGGACGCTGGATGTCGACCTGCGACGGCGCGAGGTAGCCGCCGCTCCAGGCCTCGTACGACGGCGCGGTATAGGCTGGCTCGCGGTAGGTCGAGCCGCCAAAGGGCGGCCTGCCTTGCTGCGGGCGGTCGTCGTACGAGGACGCACGGACCGGCGAAGGTTGGCGAGACGAGGACGGCGATTCGGCGAACGCTCGGTACTCGTCCTCGTCGAGAAGGACGCCCGAAACGTTGTACGTCGCCTGCTTCTTGACTGGCGCAGGAGGCTGGACGGTGACGCTCGGCGCCGGGCGAGGGTCGAGACGGCGAGGAGGAGGGACAGAGCTCGTCGGCGACAGGGCGGCGAGCGCGTCCGGGCCGAGGATCTCGCTCATGTCGTTCAGAAACTGCAGGCGAAGGACTGCGAGTCAGCGCCCGAGCGGGAGAGAGGACCGAGGGAGAGATGAGAAGAGGCGCACCTGGTTGATCTCCTCGGGCGACGAGTGCTGGAACTTGGACGACGAGTAGCCCATCGCCGACGAGGTGTCGTGCGCGCCGAGAGCCGTCGAGCCTCGGGCCGAGTAGGCGCTGCCGGGCCGCGAAGGCGAGCTCGGCGTGGTCGACGGCGCCGCGAACGAAGGCTGAGCCGACGAGGTGCGCCGGAACCGAGCCGACGGCGGCGGCGTCTGCGGCTGCTGCTGCGCCCAGGAACCCGACGATGACGAGTACGCCGACTCGTGAGCGTACGTCGACGGCCCAGGCGCCCAAGCGTCGCGGCAGCTCGGGTCGGCCGGCGGCGCTCGCCAGGACGACAGCGCCGACGCCGGGCGCTGCTGCTGCTGCTGCTGCTGCCCGGCCGAAGCGTCGCCGTGCGGGTAGTTGGGCGAGACCGGGCTGGGCGGGAACGCCGCATAGGCGTGCAGCGACTGCTCGTGGAGCGCCGCCGGCTGGAGGGTCGGCAGCGCGCCGGAGCTACGTGCTCGGCGGAAGCCGAACCCGCCAAAGCTCGACGGCGGCGTCAGCGTCGAGGCCGAGGCGGGCTGGTGGTCCCGCTGGTGGTGGTGGTGGTGGTGGTGCTGGCCGTACGGATCGGCGAGGGCGGGACGAGGGTCGGCGTCGCGGCTGTAGGCGAACCGCGGCGGGTCGTACGCCGGGAACGAGGTCGAGGTCGAGGCGACAGGGTGGTGAGCCCATTCATGCGGCGGGGCGTGGTGCTGGTGGTGGGAGGACGGCGCTGGCGGGTAGCTCATCGTCGTCGGCGAGGTGCGGCGGGCGGTCGGGTGAGAACGAGAGCTCGGGGCGGCAGGGCGGGCGACGGCGGGGGACCCGGTTCGAGAGGCGGGCGAGGGCGTGCGGGCTGCGCTGAGCCGGCGCAGGCTAGGCGAGTCTGGCGGGCCGGCGAGGAGAGGCCGAGGTGGGCGAGAGCGGCGGCGGAGGACGACGACGACGACGACCGGGCGAGGGTGCAGAGGGAGAGCACGGTGGTGGCGAGGGGGAGGGGTGACGCTCGAGCTGGACCGACCGACGACCGGGAGGTTCGCAGCCGACAAGGACAAGGTTGGAGCCCTGCCGTCAATGTGGACCCGACTGGGAAGGCGCTGATGAGGAGGGGAAGGAGCGTCGACGGCCTCGACGAGGGCACGGCCAGAGCGGCTGCTCGCTAGCTCTGCTCGGGCAAAGTGCCACTTTGCACAAGATGGCGCACGCGGCGCATCGACGACGCGGCGGTGGTGCGAGTCGAGCGAGAGGGCGAGCGCTCTCCGCGCTTCGTCCGCCCAGCCATCTCGCCCGCTTCCCCTGCTTCCGCGCTGTCGACCGCTTCCCAGGCCAGAAGGAGCTTCATGCCACTTGCGCCGTTCTAATTGAACTCGAGCGCTCGTCGCCTCGGCACAGCTCTTTTGTTCTCCGCCCCGCCGGCGATTGTGTCCGGCTTGCCCGACCGGCGGCGGCCGCTTTGTCCTCCTCGCAGCTCGATCAGCCTTCTCTCGCTTCGATGCACCCCAGGCAGGCTTGTCGGCGGGCTTGCGGATCCGTCGATTGAATCTCGTAAGCTGGAGAGGCTAGGTGAGCCGGCCAAAGCGGCCGACTCATCCGCACGGACCGTCCTGTCCCTCGTTCGACCCACCTCCTCGCGCTGCACCCTCGCACAGAGACTGCCACAGACTCTAGCTCAACTCTGCGCGCGGCTACTGCGGGTTGCAGCGCAAAGCGTGAGGCAGAACGCTCGCCGCCGGATCGCGCCTTCCTGGACGTTTTCTCTCTCGCGCGGCTGTGCGCCTCGCTGATCGACTCGGGTCCGGCTCGCTCGACAGCGTTCTCGACGTCGTCTACTTCGAGGCGGCCGGCAGCGACTGGAGCGCGAGCTGCGCGCTTGCTTAGCGTTGCGACCAGGTGTCGAGCCTCTCCTGCGCTCGAAGGCCACGTTCTCGAAGCAGTTGCGGCCGCAGACGTCGCCGGCATAGCTCTCTCGCACTGAGCAATGTCTGCCCATGCGGCACGCCGTACTTCACCTCGGGTGGAGCGGCGCGAGGCGGACGCCGAGGGAGAGACGACGAGCTTCCTCGTCTCGGCGAGCGCAGTCCGTGGCTCTCTCGCGACGAGCTCGAGGCCTGCAGTCCCTGCGGATCTAGAAGCACGCCATGCAAGCTCCTCGTTCTCGTACAATGCGCGTCGAGCGACAGCTAGCCGCACACGATCCTCCCTGTCTCGCTCGGCCTCCAGTGCTCTCTCGAATGCGACGAAGGCACGGTCTGGACGGCTCGGTGACACTGCACGAAGAGGAGGAAAAGTAGAGAGAGGATGAGAACGACACGGCGAGGATGCAAGGAGGAGGGGACTGCGGGGAAAGAGAAAAGAGCGGTGCGTGCGCGGCCGAGAAGGGTTGGCGGGGGCGCTCAGGCGGTGCGCAGGATGAGGTGGACGCCCGAGTCGGTCGAGACTGTAATGCAGGAGCGTCAGCATGCTCCTGCGAGTGGCAGCGAGGCTGTGAGAGGGGACACACCTATGTCGCTGAGCTGGCCGACCTCGAGCGCGAACGACGCCTCCTCGAACGGCTTCTGCATCTGATTGCGCCCGAAGTAGCCTGCGTGACAAGAGCAGGTCGAGCACGTCAGTCTTGT
>Ga0308160_10005387_pt1 | contig 13374 bp, 7 predicted proteins | sample PhyFR1_FD_201036 | JGI IMG/M metagenome (GOLD analysis project Ga0308160, IMG submission 201036) | Phyllosphere microbial communities from UC Gill Tract Community Farm, Albany, California, United States - DLSLF.R1 | ecosystem: Host-associated > Plants > Phyllosphere > Unclassified | place: USA... | reverse complement strand
ACCGGGCGGCATCTACCAGCTGGCGACTTCGCTGGGTCCGAACAGCGGCCGGACGATCAATGCGGCAGCCGATGTGACTGCAAGCGAGGCGGCAAGTGCGACAGCCGGCGCCGTTGCCGATGCGCGGGTGGCCAAGCGCCCGGGCAACGCCGCCGCGCGTGCAAGCGCTACGCCGGCTGGCACAGCCGGCTCCGGGACAGCCGCGGCCAAGGGGGCGACGGCCGATGGGACAGCAACCAATGGGGCCGCAACCAATGGCGCAGCAACCAATGGCGCCGCAACCAATGGGGGCGCAACCAATGGGGCCGCAACCAATGGGGCCGCGGCTGATGCGGCGGCTGCCGGAGCGGCACGGTCAGCCGGCAAGGCGGCCGCTGCACCGCCGTCGGGCACGCAGGAGCGCAGCCGGCCGGGGCCGGGCGCCGGCAGCGGCGTCATCCCCTCGATTGACGAAACACTTACCCTGGTCAAGGTTGCCGATCCGAAGCGCTAAGCCTGGCACATCCGCAGGCTGGACAGGTCATCACCGGAGAACACCATGGCGCGCCTGAAAGTGCTTGCATTCGATTACGCCATCGCCGGTGGGCCCGGCGCCCCGGTGGTGCCGTGTGCGCTGGCGCAGCAAGGCGGCATGCTGCTCCAGGCCTTGCTGGCCGACCTGGGCGCCGTGCCCGGCGTCGAATTGCACACCATGCCGGCGGCCGGCGATGCCGATTGGCCGCATGACACGGCACCCGGCGAGCAGGCCTTTGCCGAGCGCTTCGCCGACTGCGTGCAGGCGGCCGATGCCGTGTGGCCGCTGGCGCTGGAAACCGAAGGCTTGCTGGAAGGGCTGTCGCGCGACATCCTGCGTGGCAAGCGGGTGCTGCTGGGCAGTGCGCCCGGGGCTGTGCGCGTGGCCTCCAGCAAGCGCGAGATGGCGCGCGCGCTGATGGACGCAGGCGTGCCGGCCGTGCCCACCTACACACCGCACGCCAGCCTGCCGGAAGGGCAGGGCGCCTGGGTCGTCAAGCCGGACATCGGCGCCGGCTGCCTCGACACCCGCCTGTTCAGCGACCGCGCGGCGGCGCTCGCCCATATCCGCGCCAATGCCGGGCAAGACTATGTGCTGCAGCCTTTCGTTGCCGGCGAGCTGGGCAGCCTGTCGCTGCTTTGCTGCGACGGCAAGGCCTGGGTTTTGTCCTGCAACCGCGAGCGCGTTGCCGTACGCGACAACCGCTTCCATTTCCTCGGCAGTACCGTGAACGGCCTGGCCGATGCGGACGGCGCGCTGGCCAGCCTGGCGGAGCAGGTGGCCGCGGCCCTGCCCACGCTGTGGGGCTACGTGGGCGTGGATTTCATCCGCAGCGCCGCCGGCACCCTGGTGCTGGACGTGAATCCGCGCCTGACAGCCGCCTATGCCGGCCTGCACGCTTCGCTCGGCTGCAATCCGGCCGGCCTGGTGATCGACCTGCTGAAAGGACCGGCCGGGTTGCCGGCCTCGCCGCTGCCCGCCATGCGGCGCCGCGCCGTCTGCGTCGACGTCGACAGCTTCGGCCAGCCCTGAGCAGCAGCCTCGATCCGGCCAGGCCGCATCGAAGCCCGTACTCGCCCTGGCACCGGCATCGGCGCAGGTCCCGGATGCAGTGCCGCGCCAGGCGCTTACTTGATCACCACCCCCCAGGGCAGCTTGCCGACCGGGATGTCGCGCAGCTTGGTGCGGCTGGCGGTGTCGATCACCGACACATTGTTGCTGCGCCCGTTCGCCACATACAGCTTCTTGCCGTCCGGCGTGAGGGCCATGTTCCAGGGGCGCTGGCCGACCGGGATCGTGGCCACGACCTGGTTGCTGGCGGTGTCGATCACCGATACGTTGGCGTCGCCGCCGTTCGATACGTAGACCTGGCCGCCGCCGGGGTGCACGGCAATGCCGTTGGCGCGCAGGCCGGCCTTGATGCGCGCCACGATGGCATACGTCTTGGTATCGATGACGAAGACTTCGTTCGCGTTTTCGGTGGCGACGTAGGCGCGGCTGTTGTCGGGCAAAAAGCCGATGCCGCGCGGGCGGGCGCCAACGGCCACCTGGGCCACCTGCTTGCGGCTGGCAAAGTCGACGATGTCGACGGCGTCGCCTTCCTCGGCGCTGACGAACAGCAGGCGCCCGTTCGGGCTGAACACGGCGTGCTCGGGATTCTTGCCGTGCACGGGAATCGCAAACGCCAGCTTCCCGGTGCGGGTGTCGGTGACCGCGATCTCGTTCTTGCCTTCGATCGCCGCCACGACCCAGCGTCCGTCGGGCGAGATCGACACGCCTTCGGGCGACTCGCCCAGGGACACCGCCGTGCCGAGCTTGCGTGTCGTCAGGTCCAGTACTTGCAGACTATTGTTCGGCTGGTCGCTGACATACAGCCGGCGTCCGTCGGCGCCGACGGCCAGCCCGCGCGGCTTGGTCCCGCCCGGCATGTCGCCCACCACCTGGTCGTTCGCGGTGTCGATCACGGAAATCGTGCCGCTGCCTTCGTTCGGCACATAGGCAAAGGGAGCGGCCAGGAGCGGCGCGGGCAGGACGGCAGCGAGGACTGCAAGGAGGGCTGGAATACCTGCCAGCGCGGCTGGCATGCTGCTGCGGATGGACGGCTTGGCCATGCAATCTCCACGAACGGTTAACGGGCGGGCAGCCAGGCGGCGCCGGCCCGGCTTCAGTGAAACAGCGCCTTGTCGGGATGCTGGATGTTCAGGCGCTGCAGCTTGCGGAACAGGGTGTTGCGGCTGATGTTGAGTTCGCGCGCGACGCCGCTCATGTTCCAGCCATGGCGGTCGAGCGCCTGCAGCAGCACGTCGCGCTCCGCGCTTTCGAGCGCGGTCAGCGCCGCCTCCGGAGCGCCCGGCGCGGGCAGGCCGGCAGCGTGTTCCGAAGCGCTGCCGTTGGCATGGCCCGCAGCGTGGCCGCATGCATGGCCAGGCGGCGCAACGGCAGGCAGCGCCGGCGCGGCATCGGTCAGGTCGAGCCGGTATTCGGGCGGCAAATCGCGCAGGCCGAGGTTGTCTGACTCGCGCAGGGCGATCATGCTGCGCAGCAGGTGGCGCAGCTGGCGCACGTTGCCGGGCCAGCGCAGCCGGTCGAGCGCGGCCAGCAGCGGCTCGTCGAGCTCCACCGGACCGTCGTCGCTTTCCTGGGCCGCCAGGTGGGCGATCAGGGCGCGGCGGTCGGCACGTTCGCGCAGCGGCGGCAAGCGCAGCGTCACGCCTTGCAGCCGGTAATACAGGTCTTCGCGGAATTCGCCGGCCGCGATTTTCTTGGCCAGATCGCAGTGGGTGGCGCTGATCAGGCGGATGTCGAGCTTCACCGGCGCCTCGCCGCCGAGCGGCACCACCTCGCGTTCCTCGAGCACGCGCAGGAGCCGCGCCTGCAGGGTGAAGGGCATGTCGCCGATCTCGTCGAGGAAGAGCGTGCCGCCATTCGCCTGCAGCAGCTTGCCGCGCTGGCCATCCTTGCTGGCGCCGGTAAAGGCGCCGGAGCGGTAGCCGAAGAGTTCGCTTTCGATCAGGGATTCGGGAATCGACGCGCAATTGATGGCCACGAAAGGTTTCGAGGCACGCGGGCCGGATTCGTGCATGGCGCGTGCAAACACTTCCTTGCCGGTGCCGGTTTCGCCGAGCAGCACGGTGGACACGTTGCGCTCGGCGATGCGGCGGGCGGTGGCCACGTGGGCCGCCATCACCGGGTCGCCGAACTGCACGCTGTCGAGCGCAGATGGCGCCGCCTGGCCGGTTTGCGGGCCGGGGAGGCTGCGCGGGGCGCGCCGCACGCCGTTGGTGGCCACGGGCTGGTAGACCACGGCGAAGAAGCGCGCGCTGTTGCGCACCTCGAAAATCGGCACCGGGTGGAAAGCGCGGCGCACGCTGCTGTCGACCAGGCCGGGGAAGGTGACGTTGAAGAGTTCGCCGATGTCGCGCCCGGCGATCTCGGACGGGTTGTGGAAACCGAGCTGGAACAGGGCGCCGCGGCTGGCCGCCAGGACCTTGCCTTCCGGGCTGAGTGCGATCGCGCCTTCGTGCAGGGTGCCGACGAATTCGGGCCGGTTATGGAAGCGCAGGATGTAGTCGTGGCGGAACTGGTGCAGGAAGACGCGGTTCTCGATCATCTGCACCGACATGCAGACCAGGGCCAGCGTGTGCTGCTGGGCCAGGCGCGATTCGCCGGAGGCATCGAGTACGCCGACCAGCTCGCCTTCGTGGTCGAAGATCGGGGCGGCGGCGCAGCTCAGGCCGATGTTCCGGGATAGATAGTGTTCGTCGCGGTGCACGGTGATCGGGCGCCGTTCGACCAGGCAGGTGCCCATGCCGTTGGTGCCCTGTACGCGCTCGCTCCAGACGGCGCCCTGGGCCAGCCCGGTTTTCGAGGCGGCATGGGTAAAGGCGGGGTCGCCGAAGTAGTTGAGCAGCACGCCTTCGCGGTCGGTGAGCATGATGGCGTAGCCGGAGCCGGCCAGCTGCTGGTAGAGGTTGGCCATTTCGACCTTGGCGACCGCCTGGATGTCGGCCAGGCGCGCCTGGCGTTCCTGCAGTTCGGTGGCGGCGACGACTTCGGGCTCGGCGCAGGTGCCCGGGTCGAGCTGGTAATCGTTCAGGCATCGGATCCAGGACCGGGTGATCCGGCTCGCGGTGCCCGAATGGTCGTGTCCGATCCGGTCCTGGACGACCGAACGGACGCGCTTGACGTGTTCAACGGCAAACCTCGACATGTTGTCTCCTGGTCCGTAACTGACGCCACGCGCCGGCGCGGCTGCCGTTACTTTATGGACTGTTTTTATACGGCCGACATACCCCAACCCGGATACAGCATACACCTTGTGGTGACAAATTGTCTCGCTAGTTTATGCCGGCGATGAAGGGGAGAATCGCGCACATCGCGCATGACAGACCGGCGTCAGGAAGAGGCCGAAGAGCGGGAACATCGACGAGTATCGGCGGTCAGGCGCAAAAAACCACCTATGCATTCTGTCAGGTAGGATGGGCAGGGCCTGTTCCGATGCCGCCGGCAATGGAACAGGCTGTACTGCACATTCTGCTCTACACGTTCTAGTATTTGCTTATTTTGCGATCAGCACGACCGTGCCGCGGCCGCACACGCCGTAGCCCGTGTTTTCGCCGCCGACCAGGTCTTCGGCTCCCGGCGCGCGTACCTGGCCGGTGCCCTCGGCCCAGGTGCAGGTGTCGGTCACGCGGTACCAGGTCTTGCCGGCGCCCGGCCAGGGCAGGCTGAAGTTCACCTGCCCGCTCCAGGCGTTGTGGGCGACATAGATGGCCGAGGCCGTATCGCCGAACTCGCTGCCGTCGATGCGCCAGGCGATCGCGTGGTTGTCCGCGTTGTTGAAGTAAGCGGCATCGGCAACGCCGCCGTCGGGCTTGAACCAGCGCAGTTGCTCCATGACGTTGCCGTTGTTGTCGGCGCCCGAGTAGAAGTTGGCCGGGCGCAGGGCCGGATGCGCCTTGCGGAAAGCGATCATGGCCTTGGTAAAGGCCTGGAAGTTGGCCTGGTCGGTGGTGCGGGTCCAGCCCTGCCAATTGGCCGAAGAGTCCAGGTTGTAGGGATTGTTGTTGCAGTTCAGGCTGCGCAGGGCTTCGTCGCCGCCGACCATCATCGGCACGCCGGCGGACACCATCATCAGCGCCATGCCGTTGCGCGCCGCCTTGCGCTGCTCAGCTGCGATGCCGCCCTGGTCCCAGCTGTTGTTGTGGTCTTCGCCGCCGTCGCTGGCGCCATACGGCCAGGGCTGGCTGTTGTTCTTGTTGTTGCAGCTGTACAGGTCTTTCAGCGTGAAGCCGTCGTGGGCAGTGATGAAATTGATCGAGTGCCAGGGTTTGCGGCCATCGTCGCCATACAGGTCGCTTGAGCCGGCGAAGCGTGTGGCCAATTGTCCGGTGGTGACCGGCTCGCTGCCGAGCTTGTTCTGCGCCTTGCGCACGGTGTCGCGGTAAGCGCCGTTCCACTCGGCCCAGCCGCTCGGGAAGCCGCCGACCTGGTAGGAGTTGCCGCCGATCGCCCAGGGTTCGGCGATCAAATCGACGCCGCTTCCGCCGGCAGCCGGACGCGGCGGCAGCTCGGCCACGATGCGGTTCAAGGCATTGCCGGCGTCCATCTTGTCGAAATTGAAGCAGCCGTGCTGGCAGGTGTTGCCGAGCACCGAGGCGAGGTCGAAGCGGTAGCCGTCCACGCCCAGCTTGTCGCGCCAATAGGCGAGTGAATCGACGATCAGGTTTTGCGCCACCGTGTTGCGGGTGTTGTAGTTGCCGCCGACGCCAGTGTTATCCCAGGAAAATTGCAGGTCCGACGTGAGGCTGTAGTAGGCCGGGTTGTCCAGGCCGCGCATGCTGAGCAGGTTGTAGGTGGTCTTGTCGTTGGCGCTCCAGGCGCCGCCTTCGCCGGTGTGGTTGTAGACCACGTCGACCAGCACCTTGATGCCGTTGTCGTGGAAGGCCTTGACCATCTCCTTGAATTCGCGCGTCGGGCCGCCGGGCGTCTTGTCGTAGGCATAGCGGCGGTCCGGGGCAAAATAGTTCAGGGTCATGTAGCCCCAGTAATTGTCGCCGTTGGTGCTGCCTGGATCGTTGTCGTTGGTATCGTTCTGGATCTCCTGCACCGGTAGGAATTCGATGGCGGTCACGCCCAGGCTCGCCAGCCAGGCCGCCTTCAGGCCCGCGCCCTTGTACGTGCCGCGGTAGGCGGCGGTGATGCTGCTGTCGTTCATGGTCAGGCCGCGTACGTGCGCCTCGTAGACCACGTCGTCCTTCAGCGCACGGGTTGGCCTGGTGCCGATCGACTGGGTATCGCCCGCCAGCACGATGCCCTTCGGCGCCGAGGAGCCGCTGTCGATGTTGCGGTACAGCGGGCCGCTGGCGTAGATGGTGCCGTTGCTCATGGTGGCCGTGGTCGGGTCGTGGCTCAGTTCGAGCGCATACGGGTCGCTCAGCAGTTTATTTGGATTGAAGCGGTTGCCGGCAGCGTCGACGTCGCTGATGAAACCGGTGCTGGAACCCTTGGTCCAGCCGGCGCTGTAGGGCCAGTTCGGTCCCCAGGCGCGGTAGCCGTAGTACAGCGTGCCGCCCAGGCCCTGGCTGGCCAGGGTGGCGCTCGGGATCGTCACGCTCCAGATGCCGTTGCTGTTGGTCATGACATAGCGCGCCTTTTCGGCGCTGCCGGTGGCGCTGCTGTACAGGTAGAGCTCGATGCGTGTGGCCTTGCCCGAATACACCTTGAACGTGACGTTTGCCTTGGTGGCGTCGTAGGCGGCGCCCAGCTTGTTCGGGTTGATCGCGGCCCAGGCCGGGGCGCCGAGCAGTGGGGTGAAGAGGGCGGCGCTGACCAGGGTGGCCAGCAATGTGCGGTGCAGTCTCATCTTGTCTCCGTCAATTGTTTGTCTTGTTAAACATTTGTTTGCGGAGGCATGGCCCGGCACATCTGGTGCTACCGGGTGCAAGGGTGCCAGGCATTGGTCTCCGCGCGTGCTCGATGTGTGCAGCCCGACAGGCTGCTGTGTACTTTCGCTACCTCTGCGGGAAGACTCATCAATACACCGGGGTGACGCTACTCCCGAGTTCGGTTGAAGTCAATTGTGCGGACGTAGTAAAAGTACGGATGAGATGGGGTGCGCGGCCAGTGCCGGGGTTCGATGCGAATCTGCGGCACAATACGGGTGTGATGTTGCTAATCCATTAAAACGGGAAACGCATGAACGAACAGGTAGCAAGACGCGTCGTGCTGGTACGCGCCATCGAGACCGCCGACGCCGGGCAGGCGGTGCTGAGCGAGGACGACCGCAAGTACGCGAGCCGCAGCGCGCGCGAGCTGGCGGCCTGGCAGGCGTCCGACAGCAAGAGCGCGGTGACGCAAGACCATTTCCTGCAACAGCGTTCGGAGCAGATCCTGAAACGCCTGGCCGAGCGCACCCCGGCCTTTGCCGCTTTCCAGAAGCGTGGCCTCGGCCTGCCCGGTTTCTGGGCGGCGCTGCCGGTGCTGGCCTTGTTTGCCGGCGCGCTGCTGGACCGCATCGCCGACCCGCACCGCGTTGATTTGCTGTCGGCGCCGCTGCTGTTCATCGTCGGCTGGAATTTGCTGGTGTATGCGGTGCTGCTGGTATGGGCGCTGGTGTCGAGCCTGAGGGGCGGGCGCAGGATGGGCTGGGCTGGCCAGGGCCTGCTGCGCCGCCTGAGCGTGGGCAAGGTGGCGGCGCCGCGCAAGCTGCCCGCTGCGCTGGCCACCGGATTGGGCAATTTCATGGCCGAGTGGGCCCAGCTGAGCGAACCGCTGACGCGGCTGCGTTTGTCGCGCACGGTCCACCTGGCGGCGGCCGCGTTCGCGCTCGGCGCCGTCGTCTCGCTGTATGCGCGCGGCCTGCTGACCCAGTACGCTGCCGGCTGGGAAAGCACTTTCCTTGATGCCAGCCAGGTGCACACCCTGCTGTCCTGGCTGTTCACCCCGGCCTTGACCGTGTTTCCTTTCCTCGAAGGGTTTACCCTGGCCGATATCGAGGCGCTACGTTTCGGCGTGCAGGCGGGCGTCGATGCGGGCATCAGCTTCGGCGCCAGCGCGGGTGCCGGCGCGGGCGAGCGCTGGGTGCACCTGTATGGCGCCACCATCCTGCTGCTGGTCATCCTGCCGCGCCTGGTGCTGGCCGCTTTCGCCGGATGGCGCGCAGGCCGCCTGGCGCGGCGCTTCCCGCTCGACCTCGAACACCCTTACTTCCGCAAGCTGGCCGACAGCATCGGCGCCGGCACCCCGGCCGTGCTGCGCGTGCTGCCCTACAGCTTCACGCTCGACGAGGCGCGCGACCGCGGCCTGTGGGCCGTGGCCGCGATGGCGCTGGGCGCCCAGGCGCGCGTGCTGCTGCGCCCGACCGTACCCTACGGCGAAGAGCCGAAGGAAGCGCTGCAGGCAGGACTGCAGGATGCGCGCTTCGACGACGCCGGCGTGACCGTCACCGCCGCCCTGTTCAATCTGGCCGCCACACCGGAAAAGGAAAACCACGGCGCCTTCCTCGATTACCTCGGCCGTCACAGCAAGCGCGGCGTGGCCGTGCTGCTGGACGAATCCGGCATGCTTGAACGCGCCGCCGGCCAATCCGGCGCCGAGGCGCGCATCGCCGAACGGATCGCCCTGTGGCGCCAGTTCTGCAGCTTCCACGGCACCGCCGCCACGGTGGTGAATCTCCTGCAACCCGAGCGCCACCCGATCGAACTCGGCGCCGGCCTGGCCCTGCCGGAGCTGCGATGAACGAGGCACCCGTCAAAATCCAGTTCGCGCTGGTATCGCACACGAATAACGGCAAGACCACGCTGGCGCGCACCATGACCGGCGTGGACGTGGGCGAGGTACGCGACGCCGCCCACGTGACCACGTTTGCCGAAGCCCACCCACTGCTGACCAGCCCGGCCGGCGATTCCTTGCTGCTGTGGGACACGCCGGGCTTTGGCGATTCGGTACGCCTGCTCAAGCGCCTGGCCATGGCGAGCAATCCGATTGGCTGGTTCTTGCGTGAAGTGTTCGACCGCTACCGTGACCGTCCGTTCTGGCTGAGTCAACAGGCTTTGCGCGCGGCCAAGGATGAGGCGGATATCGTGCTTTACCTCGTCAATTCCGCGGAACCTCCGGGCGACGCCGGCTATCTACCAGCAGAGATGAACATCCTCGAATGGTTGGGCAAGCCGGTGGTCGTCCTGCTCAATGGGATGGGGCCACCGCGCCCGGGTGCACAAGAAAGTGCGGAAGGGCAGCAGTGGAAGCAGCACCTGGCACGCTTCCAGGTGGTACGCGAAGTGCTGGCGCTGGACGCGTTTGCACGTTGCTGGGTGCACGAGCATGTGTTCTACGAAGCGGTGGCGCCGCTGGTCGAGCCAGGCAAGCAAGCTGGCTACGGCCGCCTGCGCGCCGCATGGGAGGCCGGCAACCGCCAGCGCTACGCCAGTGCCCTGCGCATGACGGCCGAGCAGGTGGCCAGCGCCGTGCGCGACAGCCAAGCCGTGGCCGAAGAGGGGCTCGGCATGGTGCGTAGCGCGCTGAAGGCCGTCGGCCTGGGCAAGGACGAGCAGCGGCGCCAGGAAGCGGCAATGGCGGCGCTGGTCGAGCGACTGAACGGGGAGATCAACAAGACGACGATGCGGATGCTGGTATTGCACAAGGTCGATCCGGGCGAGGCGGAAGCGATCAACGCCCGTGTGCGCGAGAACTTCGCGGTACGCGCGCCGATCGACAAGGCCCAGGCCGGGCTGCTTGGCGCCGTGGTGTCGGGTGCGGCCACCGGGCTGTCGGCCGACCTGATGGCGGGTGGACTCACGCTTGGCGGCGGTGCTTTGCTGGGGGCGATCGTCGGCGGCTTGACGGCCGCGGGCGCGGCCTGGGGCTTCAACCAGCGCGCCGACCGCAACGAAGCGGCGGTGCAGTTTGCCGACGCCTTCCTGCAAACCCTGCTGGTGGGCGCCGTGCTGCGCTACCTGGCGGTGGCCCACTTCGGCCGCGGACGCGGGAATTACGTGGCGAGCGAGGCGCCGGCCTTCTGGCAGGCCGAAGTCGAGGACGCACTGAAGGCGCATGGCGGCGACTTGCCCGTCTTGTGGCGCAGCGTGCGCGCCGCTCCGAATCTCGAGGCGGCGCTGGAGAGCGTGAATGCGGTGGTGCGGCGTGTGACCGACGCGACCCTCGCCCGGCTGTATCCCGGCGTCGAGCTCGGCGCGGCGCCGGTTGCGCCTGCGGTCGATGCCGCCGTTGGCGCTGGCACCGGCGCGGGTAGCGGCGCTGGTATTGGGGTTGGAACCGGCACTGGCCCCAGCGCTGGAACTGGTACAGGCGCGGTCAGCGGAACTGGTACTGCGCGCTGACGCCCAGCACCCAGTTACGTCCAGGCGCTGGTTCGTAGTAGCGGCGGTTGCTGTCGCCAACGATCACCGAGCCGATGTAGTCGCGGTTGAACAGGTTGTTCAAGCGCGCAAATTGCTTGAAGCGCCATTGGCCGACTTCCTGGCGCGCCTGCACGCGTGCGTTGACGATGCCATAGCCCGGTGCCGGCGTGGCGGTGTTGGCGTCGTCCGGATGCACCTTGCTGGTGGCGAGCGTTTCCAGTGCGGCGTTGAGCTTGCCGTCGGTGGCGGTCCAGCCGAGTTCGCCGTACAGGCTGGCGCGCGGCACGCCGGGCAGGCGATTGCCGGCCGGGATCGTGCCGAAGCCGTCTTCGTACACGGCGCGCAGCACGTTGGCGGCAACGCGCGCGCTCAGGCCGGGGCCGAAGCGCGTATCGAACGACAATTCGACGCCGCGGCGCAGGGTTTCGCCGGCGTTGCGGTAGCTGGTGCGACCGCCGCTTGAGGCGTCGACCGTCAGTTCGCCATCGGTGCGGACCTGGAACAGGGCCAAATCGAGACGGCTGTCGGCGCCGAGCATGGTCTTCAGGCCGGCTTCGATGTTGGTGCTGCGGCTCGGACGCAGATTGAAGTTGAAACCGCCGCCGGTGCCTGAATAGAACAGTTCGTTCAGCGTCGGCGTTTCGAAGCCGCGCGCGGCGCTGGCATAGATGTTCAGGTTCGGCGTCAGCTTGTAGAGCACGCCGAGCACCGGTGCGGTGCCGCTGTAGTCGACGCCGCCGCTGTCGTTACCGTTGCCGAGGAAGTCGTCGGTGACATCCACATCCAGCGACGTGCGGCGCACCCCGGCAGTCAGTACCCACTGGCCGCCTTCCCATTCCGCTTGCACGTAAGGGTCGAGGCTGGAGAGTTCGTTCTGCTCGTCGCGGCGCAGGCGGCCGCGCACACCGAACTCGTCGCCGACAAAGTTTTCGTAGCCCTGGCGCGAATCGTTCGAGCTCGCATATTCCAGGCCTACGGTGGTGCGCAAGGTGCCGCCGGCAAGCGCGCGGACGTCGCGCCAGTTGAGGTCGACACCATGGAAGTCGCGGTCGAAGTCGACCACGCCGCCCGAGTGGGTGGCCGGCGCCTGGAAAGCGCGCGAGAAGGACTGGTACTGGATCACTTCGCGGTTGCCGCCATACACGGTCAGCTGGAGGCGGTTGGCGCCGAAGTCCTGCTGCCACTGCAGGCCAGCCTGCTGATGGTCGATGCTCTTGCGCGTATCGTAACGGTCGGCAAAGGTGCGCTGCGGCGACCGGGTGTCGCTGGTGTCGATTTCGCCGGCACGCGGATCGCGCTGGAAGGTGGCCCAGGTGATGCCGAGCGGATCTTGCGTATCGCGCTGGTGCAGGGAATTGGCAATGACGGTCAGCTTACCGTCCTTCGACGTCGGCACAGTCAGCTTGGCATAGCCCTGCTCGCGCGTGGCCGCGCTATGGGCGCGGTAGCCGTCGGTCTCGAAACGCGAGGCATCGATCACGTAGCCGACCTGGCCGGCCTGGCCCGAAGCATTCAGGTCGAACTTGCGCATGCCGTAGCTGCCGCCGACAGCGCTGAATTCCACTTCCGGCGGCCCCTTGCCGTCGCGCGTAAACAGCTGCACCACGCCGCCGGAGTGGTTGCCGTACAGCGCAGAGAAAGGACCGCGCAAAACTTCGATGCGTTCCGCCATGTCCAGGTTGAAGGTGGCTGCCTGGCCCTGGCCGTCGGGCATGGTGGCTGGAATGCCGTCGGTAATCAGGCGTATACCGCGCACGCCAAAGGCGGAGCGGGCGCCGAAGCCGCGCGAGGAAATCTGCAAATCCTGGGCATAGTTCTGGCGGTTCTGTACCACCACGCCGGGGATGGCAACCAGGGCTTCGGACAGATTGACCCGTGGCTGATTGTCGCGGATGCGCGCCGCATCGACCACGTCGATCGCTGCAGGCAGGTCGAAGCTGGCCTGTTCCGTACGGCTGCCAGTCACGACCACGACCTGCAAAGGCGTTGGCGGCGCGGCCGGCTCCTCGGCGAAAGCCGACACAGTCAGGGAAGCCAGCAGTGCCGGAAGGAGTTTGAGACGGGCAGGGCAGGTAAGCATTGCAGAGTTGGCGTGTTGATGAGCTGGCAATCATAGTAGGTCTTGCCGAAGCGCGTCGCCGCGATTGTCGCACTGCCGCAAAAAAGGCCTTGCCAGCCGGGCGGGGCCTTTGTTATAGTTCGGTCCCTCGCGAAAACGACAACGAAATCAAGTAGTTGACGATGACGCGGGAAGCCGCGGAAAACGCGGTGGCGCAAAAAAGAGAAGTTGACGAAGCAAACGAAACACTGCATAATCTCACTTCTCTGCTGCTGACAAACAAAACGATTTGTCGAAATGCAGCGAAGCAGTACCGAATAAGTTCTTTAACAATTAACAGTCGATAAGTGTGGGCGTTTGATGAAGGTGCCAGCTGACTTGTTCAGCTGATTACTTAAATTATCAAATGTTCGCACAAAAGAAATACGTTGTCTCAGCAA
>Ga0308160_10005386_pt1 | contig 13375 bp, 16 predicted proteins | sample PhyFR1_FD_201036 | JGI IMG/M metagenome (GOLD analysis project Ga0308160, IMG submission 201036) | Phyllosphere microbial communities from UC Gill Tract Community Farm, Albany, California, United States - DLSLF.R1 | ecosystem: Host-associated > Plants > Phyllosphere > Unclassified | place: USA... | reverse complement strand
AGGTAGCGATGATGGAACAGCTTGAATCATGCCATTACAACTCCTTGATCACAACTCCCCTCATAGGAAGTCTCTACCTCCACGAAGTTCTGGACATGAATTTGTTCAAGCAGCAACATGGGGCATGGTCCGGTCCAGAAGTGAAATGATGAAATGATGTTCCCATAACCCCATCCCATCACCTACTCGACCTGTCCATCTTCATCGTTCCAAAGATTGACAAGATGTTGCAAGTGATAAGCCAGACCTACAATGCAGAGCTGTAGCGACTCCGGCTGCATCGGACTCGAAGGACCATCCTAGCTGGGCAATACCGTCATCCGGCCAAAGTGTGAAACGCACACAATCACCCCTCCCTAGCCCCCGAAATTGTAAATAGCTTCCTCTCTCCTCTTCCTTCTTCATCTGTCAACCTCACTGCTTTGCGTCTTAGTCATTACATATTGTCGAGATGGCAGATCAGAGAGAACCAGACATACCGGATGACATTACCGACATCACCGCACCCTCCTTCTCCGTCCCTCGTATATCCGCATGGACCGGTCGATTACCACCTGAAATATTCATCAAGATTCTCAAAGTTCTCGGCGAGAAAGGAGCTCCCGACGCTGCCTCGCTATGTCGACTTCAACGAACTTCGTCGGCGGTATATAATGTCGTCACCCCAATCCTATATCAAGACCTCAATCTTACCGCGGAAAGCGCCCTCAAGCTGGTCGACGTTTTCCACCATATACCGCCTGCAGAAAGAAAAGACATCATTGAACAGACCCCCGCTGGATCGGATGATTCTCACCCTATGGACATGCACATAGTACAGCGGCTCAGATGGACACTGTCGCAAACCCGATCGATCACTCTCATCATCCCTTTGAACCAGAGACAGAACCCGGTTCAGCTCGAGAAGTTTCAACAATATGACGCCGCTATGACATTTTTCGGTGTTCCGCCCCCCTGGTCTGGCAGCAAGGAAATCAACATATACTTCGATCTTGGCGTAACGGACCGGTCGCACGAGTGTGATCAGTCCTGCGATATCATTGGCTCTGACCTTTGTTACGATGAGTTCGTCGGCGCAGCTTCCATATCGCTCATTAAGTGTTTCGTGGCCGACTTGTATCCGGATCACCTTCGTATCCAGATTCCATCGCCCTCAGAGGTTAGAGATCTCGCTGGGCAGGCTCCACCGTCCGGTCACACTTCATGGCCGTTTTCGAGTCTACGAGCCAAGAACGTCACAATGCTCAATGTCACCATCGGAACTCAAGGGTGTCCACAAGCGAATGAATCGCTTGCGATAGGCTTCTCCGGCTATTACGATAATCTCCATCATTATATACAGGGATGGCCCCAAAATTGGCTTGATGAAAGAACCGCTGAGCTAATTTATTGGTCTGATAGACAATCCGGCCTGAAGAAGCTCATCATTGTCGGATTCGAGCGAGGCCTTGTAGGGTTCGCGGATGCGCAGTTAAGCCAGGACTCCTGTGATGAGCAGCTCGCCCTGACCATCATTGAATGCTGGAAACGCTTGTATGGAGGTACGAAGGGCGACCTACTATACCGTATCATCCCCTGGAGTGAATGGACGGACGAACTATACCCCGAGAAGACCGGAGTTTCACTGTCAGCTAGGGCGTTGAGGAAGGAAGTGTGAGTATTGTTCATTCGCAAGTCTCGTCTTTACTAACATTCAGTCTCGGATTAGACGATGATGGAGTTGCTCCGGACGCTGTCAATGCTGTCAATTAATGTGGTATGAAGGAGAAGGGGTCAGTGTTTAGAGGTGTAGTTGGAGTTGATGTCTTGGCGATTATTACCTATTTCAGAAACGTAAATTAGGTGTTTTTCGTAATTACCGGTAGTTAACTGTTTATGTTACTTTATTACCATACTCCAAGTAAATCATGTCGCCTTCCTTCAGCCATGATGAATGTAGCGGTAAAGGTGTAGAGCCCGAGCTCGTGCCTCTAGTAGAATCCACACATGATTACTACCCCTTGAAACCTGATTCAATCTCACAATGAATTCGACTCATAAACCGTGACCTATCCCCCTTCAACAACATATCGTTAGTTCGACCACTCTTACATCCCTACGATGACCGAACACGATACGAACGAGAACTCGGACGAAGATCCGCTCGCTATAACCTCTGTACTAAAGGAAGCGCCGGATGACCATACTCGGGTCTCGAAATGGACCTGTCGACTACCTGAGGAGCTTATGGACAACATCTTTTCGATATTGGCCGACAAGAAAGACGCTGATTCTCTTCGTAACATACAATCTACTTCTTCAGCAGTATACTCGGTCGTCTCGCCTTATCTGTATCGCCATTTGACTTTGAAGACCGACGGATTGATAACACTGCTCCGCTTGTTCGATGATGTTGTGCTGGACCTGGAAGTCTTCAGCCTCGATTACGCTACCATCGAACCTCACCCGATTGATATGCATCTCTTCCATCGACTACTATGGTCTCTCGCTTTCGTACAGACGATACTGCTCCCCGAGTGTGGACCTCGATGGCATTCCCTCCCGGAGACCGTTCAATGCTATACGGACACCAACGCCGCGATGACCGTGTTCCGGCGCTCGCTGTGGCCGACGCTCGACAGCGTCTACATAGCAGCACCCGTGGACGACAACGACATATATTACGATGGTCACGAGCATTTACCTTTCCCTCACCACCTCGACGTCTACATCCCCGTGTATGCCAGCCTACGTCCTCGCCATCTTCATATCGACCTGCCCAGCGTCGTGATATGTAAGAATGAAGCCGCTCTTGCCGTTTGGGGAGCCCGGCCCCCGTCATCTCTACGGAATCTGGAAGCCGATCATGTTACCATTATGAACTTGGCCTACGATCGGCAGGGCATACCTCACGCTCGCAAATCCTTGACGATCGGGTACGGGGAATATGACAGCGCTGCCAACTGGGACTCAAACTTGTCCCTCAGATGTTGCATTTTGATCGAAGCCGTGGAGGCTTCTTGGGCTGGACTGCAACAAGTGACTCTGGTTGGATTCGAGCGAGGACTGAATCCTGCTTCGCATCAACTCATCCACGCCGAACTTCTGGAAAGCATGCGTCACTCCGAAGCCGCTCAAAGCGCCTCATTTCGGTACCGGATCAAGCCATGGGGGAGCAGAGACACTGGAGCCTGGGATGTATGGCACCGTATTGATGAGCCTTATGGGGATCAGTAAGCTCATCTCTGTTAACATCCATCTTCCGTAAGGCTGACCATCAGCATCCAAATCTTCCACGAACCAGCACCTGACACCGACGACGAATTTTCCGCCGACAGTACCCAATATACGGACTAGGATGGATTTCAAGGAGGAGATATTGGGCAGGATCAAGAGGAAGGCTTGGAGCAGAGTGGGGAGCTCGAAGCAATTGATGTTGGCGTAGGAGGATCAGGAGGAGGATTTGGATCGAGTGGTTAATTGAAGAGGAAGAAGAGATTAGAGTAGGGACAGGGTTGGTATGGGAAGACAGTCGAAGAGGGAAGAGAGACCACCAAGTCAAGGCGGTGTTGGAGAAGGAGATTGTTGAGGATGGAGAGGAAACATCATGCTGATTTGATGGTGAAGATATGTAGGGAGTTGAAGGACCAAGGGGATTTAGGAACATCATCAAGACTCCAAAATACATCGTCTCACCTCTACACCGTCGTGACGCCCTGTCTTCACCGACATTTCAGCCTCAACCAGAGTACCGCTATCCACTTTTACAAGCTCTTTAGTTCATTCCCGCAAAGCGATAACCAACTCTTCTTCCAACCCATACCGGCTCATTCCCATCTTCTCGATCTACATATCGTCTACCGCCTTCAATTAATCCTGACTCACATCATCACCTTCATCTTTACCGTTTTGGAGGGACCTCAACCTGTCTCGAAGAATTTCACGAAGATGCTCGAGAGGTACAAGGACCTAGCTTGTGGACTATCGATACTCGACGCCCCGGCTCTTTGGCCTAATCTCATTCGCTGTACTATCAGCCTACGTGCCGATGAAACCTAGGCAAACCACCCGACCATTCGAGGAATACACCCTAGAGATTACATTTGTTATTCTGAATCGATTTTCGCTAAATCACATCCGAAGAGCATGAGACTCATCCTTCCCGAACCCGACGTTCTAGATCCCGATATCTATACCGATGATTGGAGCTATCGCCTCAGATACCTGCGAGCCGACACTATCAAAGTCTACGACTTCTGTCCCATGAATCCCGACGGCATACCCCAAGCCAGCTCGAACCCTCTTTGTATACTTCAGGCCAACTGGATCCAACATCTTCGAGGGACGGATCCGATGCATGTTGTCACATCATGAAGCTCTGCAAAACCTCGACATCATCATCCTTATCGGATTCTTACCGCCACCATCCCCCAATGAAGGTAATGACCAGATACCTCGGATCGATCTTTTGGGATGATTAAGACTCAAATCCGAGGCGCTTTGGAATGGCGCATCAATTCAAGTAATATGGATGATTTGAAGATTGCCATTATGCTCGATGATAGCAGGGAGGGATTGGAAGCCATGGAGACTTTCACCATCAGACCAGAGGTGGTCGGAGGAGTGAGTGCGGTTCTGCTAGACGCCTGATACTGATATCAGTCTGTTCCGGAATGAAAGAATCAAGAGATCAAAGAGAGACGCTGGAAATGACATAGAATTATGGTTTCAGCGGGGGGAAAGGGCAAGTGAAATGAGCTAGTACGAAACGGGAATTTTAGCAGAGGCTTGAAGTGGTATTGATGGATGGATCAACATGCCAGCTGAATACTACTGGTGCAAGTGCTACCTTCCGAAGTCCATTATCGGGAGATGACTTCATGAGCCCTGCATGGGGTACGCGTTGATCTACGCGGTGCACAAGTGAATACCGCGGGAAAGCTGATCGGACCGAGCGACGCGACTGTTAAACAAGACCGTAATTTGAGCTACATATGCGCATACCACAATGCCAACATCCCAAGAGCGAGTATCATCATGGTCGTGCCGACTACCTGCCGAGATAATTGGTCATGTCTGCGAGTATCTAGTAGAAGACGAGGATCGAGAAACGTTATCATCACTTCAACTAGCGTCATCCGCTACATATACACTCGTCACGCCATACTTGTTCCGACACATCAAAGTCAATCAGGACACGGCTGTCCAACTGTTTGGTCGCTTTGGCGAATTCCCTAGAAGCGAGAATGGTCATTTCCTCGACGCTATACCCAACGCGCATCTGCTGGACCTACATCTCGCTCATCGATTACGAAAATTCTTTTCGCAGACCGTAACCTTGTCTCTTGTGATTTCCGAAGACATCGCGCCATTGGAGGATCTAGAACATGAAGGAGATTTTGAAGCACACTTGGATCGATATAAGGAGGTTATCTATGGATTATCGGCTTTCGGAGGACCGAAGCTTTGGCCATCACTCGAACGCTGCGTTATCGATATATCGGCCGGCACTTCACATACAGAAGCGATAGTCGAATCCTATGATTTCGCTACACTGTTCGATATCATGTTCTCAAAACTACATCCAAGATTCATGACGATAACACTCGCCGTACCTATTCAACCGGATTTGATTGGAGTCGACGAAGATTTCCCAAATTGGGGACAATGTCTCAAGAAACTCCACGCTGATAATGTCGACTTGGTCGATTTCAGCCCAGCGGTAGATAAAGGGATGCCCCGGGCCACTTCGACTCTGACTATACGCTTCAAGAATTGGCCAGAGGAAACATGGGAATATGGTCCAGATCGCCTTGACGAACGGATCGCAAAGGTCTTCAAGAATGGTCAAGCTCTTACCGATGTGGAGCGCATTAGACTTGTGGGATTGCATCAACCCGGTCTTCTGCCGCCACGTCTCGCCCATGTTGACGCTCTGGCAATTACCGATGTCGAGGGATGGGCCGATCTTATCTTAATGACACGCTCTGCGAATGGAAATAGGAAGGATCTGAAGATTGCTATTCTACCCGATACTAGTCCCGAGAGTGAGACTGCCGCGATTTGGCATACGTACAGACAGCCAAGACGGGTGGAATGAGTATTGGGTGAGCGGTCTTCAAGCTCCTCGCAGGGTACAGTCGCTGATGGCAGACTTTCTTGAATATGTTGTTGATCAAGGAGGCTGAGTCAGGCCTAGAGGGCTCATGGAGAAAGAGCAGCGGATCTATATCATGTATAGAACGATCTTTGAATGCATTAAGCCCTAGCGCACGTGGGCAGTAGCCAAGCTCCAACAACAATGCCGGATCCGGCCCGGGACCACTGTTTACCTCTTTACCATCATGACATATTGACAAGATACATCCACAGTTACCGCATCCGCATCAAGCTCAGCAGGACGGACTTCAAACTGGACATGCAGATTGCCGCCAGAGATACTAGGTTTCGTGTGCGAGGGATTGATGGCGGATAGGGATTATGATGCATTATCGGTACTCAGCCAAACCTCCTTGGCAGTTTACACAACGGTAGTCCCGTACATGTATCGATTCTCCACCTAGACGTCAATGATTCGACTGCGCTGTTTGGCCTGTATCGGAATATCCCCGGTAAGGACAACCTCCGCTTCATCGACAAGATACCGGAAAATGTACATCTTTTGGATCTACATCTTACTCATCGTATTCGGAAATGGTTCTCACGCACCGTGACTCTATCGGTTCGAATTGATGATGTTGTGGATCGAGCGGCAGGAGATGACGAGGACGCCATAGAGCGATACATAGAGTCACATGCTGGATTGGTGGCTTTCGAGGGTCCGGCATTATGGCCAAATCTTCAACGTTGCGAGTCGGACTTGATCCCTGCCGGGATCGTGCCCGCCAACAGAGATTTATTTGTTACCAGCGAGATTTGCATTCAGCCATCGCTCCAACGCTATCATCCTGCTGCCGACATCCATGCATACACGTACGTCTGTTCCAACCTGGACCTCTTTGACCTTCCGGGACCATGGCCGGCGCTTGATGATGTCAAGATCGTCACTTCACATGATCGACAGCGATGGTTCACACTCGAGTTTGGCCTCAGTTTGTCAATGAATCTTGTCTGGTGGCAGGGTCGTACTGTTTATCCCATGCTCCTTCCCATGCGTTTCCTCTTGCCATCTTGCGGTCGGACGTTATGATCGCGCTATGTATATCTGCGAAGTTGGAGAAAAACACCAAACATCGCCCTGGTAGCGCAGTGGTAGCGCAACAGACTTCGACGTCTGATTCAGCAATGATATCTGTAGGTCCAGGGTTCAATCCCCTGTCGGGGTTCACATGAGTAGTCGGGACATGGCGTCCGCGTCATGGGCCGACCCATTTTTGGTTGTAGTTCTTTTTACATCGGAGACTACCTCAACTCATTGTTCAGTCCTCTGGGGACCAGTGTATGTGGTACGAGGGGAAAGCGGTACGGTGCACGAGCTCGAGTATCAAATCGTCTAAAATGGCCCGGTTGACTTTTTACGGTCTCCGTAGATACCCGATGCTTGGTGTCCTGCAATATCTTTGTATTTGACATCAGCATCTCATTCTAGGGAGCAGTGACCTCAGCTCATGAGTATCACATAGCATAGACTCGTATTTGTTGATAAACGTGTCAGAGCCCAAATTTTTTATGTACCGCAGTATCGAAATACATAGATCCACATGGGTCATTATGACTATTCCACAAATGTGTTACCACGAGTAATATACCATACTACGCTACTACCACAACTTGATACGTTTACAAATTTGTATGATGGATACGTATATACAATGACAATCTGACCAGAGCATGGATTTGGAAACATAATGAGAGATGCCTTGGGATAAAATGGAGGTGAGGGATGGCGATATTGGGATTTTAAGTTGAGAAGCGTCAAGCGGGCGGGCAGACTTGGAGATTGATTCGGAGTTCGGTATTGGGTGTTGAATGATATTGGCGTAATTGAGTAAAGCGGATGCTGCAGTTTGTTGACAAGTATGAGGTCAAGATGAAAAGGTATGACGTGGAATGATGTAGGTAAAATCATCAATACCCTATTCATCAGTCCCATCCACATCAAGTCAAGCAAAAACATACCCTAAATCCCACAATCACACTCTTCCTCCCCAATCACCCCAAAACCGATCCCAGCACGTACATCATCCCCCACATCCCCTTTAATCCGCTCTGCCCAAACCATTACCTGTCGCTTTATATCTTCAACCTCAGTTGGAGAGGGGAGGATGAATTTCCAAGATGATTGTTTTCTCCCCGAATCTCTTGTATCATTCTCTAGGGTGGGTCTTGTTCTTGGAATATGTACCGGTGGGGCGTAGGCTGGTAGTTCGTCCTCTGGATCTGAATCGGTGTCGGAATTGTAAGTATCTCCATCTGAACGAGTTGATTGATTATCATCATCATCACCTGGATTCGGACTGGTTGATGGACCTGCTATCGCGTTTGGAGTGGTATTGACCGTACTGGGTCCAGCGACGGTATTGACCAATGTGGAAGTTGAAGGGCCGGGAGTAGTATTGGTAGAATCACCGGTACCGATACCGCCTGATCCAGGGACGGTCGTATTTCCATTTCCAGTATTAACGGTATTGGTATCGATACCACCGGTATTGGTAGATGGTACTGTTCCCGTACCCACTGGTATCTGACCGAGTTGCGTACCGAATAATTGAAGCGGAGGTTGTGTGCCAAATAATGGGAAATGGGCGTGGGTACCAGCCCCAAATGTTGGTCTTTGACCTACAAATCCTCCATTCCCTGTACCTGTACCGAAGAGAGCGGTACCTCCACCTCCATTTCCAACTCCTATCGCCGTACCGAATAGCTGCCCACCTGTAGGTCCGCCGAACAGGCCTCCTGCCCCTCCTACTCCATTTCCGACTCCAGTGCCTGTACCAAATAGAGCACCACCCCCACCTCCGTTCACGACTCCTACTCCCGTACCGAATAGTGGACCAGCTCCACCTCCTGCCCCTCCTATTCCATTTCCGACTCCAGTGCCTGTACCAAACAGGGCACCTCCGCCTAATAGACCTTGCCCCCTTACGCCCTGCCCAATTGATGTACCTCCAAACAACCCCCCGCCCCCCCCCCCGCCACCGGGACTAAACATCCCAGTCTCCGATTCCATCTCATACCTCCCCACTATTGATCTCGTAATTATATCTTTAATCTCCCTAACAATCTTTCCCTCGTGTGATATCCGAAGACTAAACGTTGCAATGACAGCCTCTGGATTCGGGTCTGGGATGAATTGGATGATATGGTGAATCCCTTTCTTTGGGTGAATTGGGATGTTGGGGTTTACGGCTTGATAATGGATCTCCTGGAATGATTCTGTTGATTTGATGAATTGGATGATTGTGTTTGATATATGACCTCCTCTTGATGGGACTATTCTACCCCCTATTTCGGATTGTTGGGTCATCATTCGGGGGAAACCAGTTGGCGGAGGGGTGAATATCGCTGAATCTTGGATACATAGTATTTTCGGTCTTGTTGAATGGAATATTGCAATGAGGAGGTCGAGTGGCGTGATTTTCGGTCTTGGACCCCTCTGTTCAGTCGCCAATATGCGTTTTACCAATTTGCCACCTATCACCACGTTCTCCACTTTTGGGAATAGGACCAGGTTCCGTTCCGAGAGAGAAGTGGATAAAGTAATGATTGATTCGATATCCCTCCCGTAAAGTAAATCCTTGATTACTATAGTCTCGCAGATCCTCATTCCCTTTAACCACCTCAATTCCGGGTCCAAGTCGAGTGGATCAATTTCCTTGGAATCCACTATACTCAATATATCTTCATCCAGTAGCTCTCCATCTTCATAGATAGCACATAACATATCCGCATGCTCTAGTACACGCGAAGAGCGATCATCGATAAATTCAAATTGCTTGAATAGACGCGTTCTAGCGTATCCTGATATTCGGTGGTTCAATAGCGAGACCGTTGCTAGAGCGCGTAGTTGTCTTGTGAAGGCGTAGTGATCACATATGATGGGTAGTAGGTCTTCTGGCAGCGTTCTTGTCATTGTTGTTGTGGTAAGTTGTTGTTGTGTTCTGTTGTGTTGTATATTGTGCAGATAGAGAGACGAGACAATAGACAAGAAGGCACTGGGGTAAAGGAATAAAGTGGAGGCGGAGTAAAGGGAGGAGTAGGTAGTATCCCACGGTATTATGTGTATTACTCATATGAATGACGTAAGCAGGGTACACCATAAGCACTAGATAACGGCCTGAGATACATTCCCACGGTGTTTATATCAGCGGAATCAGAATTTCTGAATTGACTACGGTAGAGAGTAGGTAGTAAAGAGAGAGAGTGATAGCATATATACATACATACACTACATACATAAATACACTACATACATACACCAATGGCATCAGCGTTCAATCTACTCACTTCAGGTGGTGCTAGATTCGATAAAAATAGATTCAAAAAGGATATAGATCTGTTTACGGGAGTGAGTCCTCCTTCTGTGTTAATACCCTCCCTTCTACATTGATGTACAAGGTAGTGTAGCCTACGCTGACGCTTAGGCTAAGGCATCGTCTTCTAAAAAGATCAAGGGGAAAGGAAAAGAACGAGCAACCGAACCCGATACTCTCCCATCATCACTCAATCTATTCCATACCTCCCAACCACCCTCTAAATCGAAATCAAAATCTAAACCAGAGCCGGAATCCGATGAAGGGGCAGAAGACTCGGACTCAGATGAATCTGACGATTCATCCTCGTCCTCTTCAAACGATATACCAGCTCCACCAAAACAGAAAATCACAATAACAGGTTCAGAACCGTTACCTAAATCACTACACGCCAATCTACCTTCATTAGTTACCAATCTACCTTCAACATCTGGTCAACCGCTCTTGAATGCCTTGAAGGAGAGTAATATCCATTCGCTTTGGGGTGTACAATGTGCTGTGGGCGGTAGTTTACTGGAAGGCAGGGATGTTATTTGTGTAGCTCCTACGGGGAGTGGAAAGACTTTGGCGTATGTCCTGCCGACGTTGGTCAGGTTAGGGGATCCGGCACGTACCTTGACGAGCGCATCTTCGAGCGCCAGCGAGAAGACTGTCCAGAAGACTGGGAAGGGGAAGACTGGAAAAGGATCATCGAGCCGCAATGACAGGAATGTTAATCAAACGGAAAAAGAGGGAGAGGGTCAAGGAATAAGAGCTCTAATAATCGTACCAACACACGATCTCGCAGTCCAAATCGAAGGAGTAGTTAAAGCAGTAACGAGAAAGAGGGGATGGAGGTGTTTGGTATTATCCAAAGCGACAGAGAAGGCGATTTGTGAGAGTTCGCCGGGGTCAGGCGAGGCGTCCGAGGCGACAGCCGAGGACAACGAGGCCGAGTCGGGAGATGAGGAGGAAGGGGAGGAGGATGAAGACAAGGATGAGGATGAGAACGAGGAAGAGGAAAAGGGAAAGAAGGGTGGTAAAGGGCAGAAACCCAGGAAAAAGACGAATGGAAAATTAGGGATTGATATTCTCATTTCGACGCCTGAGAGGTTACATCATTTGTTGGAAGAAGGCAAGATCTCTTTGGCTTCGTAAGTGCTTCTCACACTCTTTTATTCGCGAGGTCTCCTCGGGATTGTTCTAGGGGAATGAAGGGGATCGGAGTGAGAAAGAGAAAGTGATATTGGGACTTTTAGGGAAATCGGATCGAAAGTGGGATTGATCAGGACGAGATGGAAGCGGAAGTGTAGAAGATACGGGAATATAAATGGGACAGGGGCAAATTAGGAAAGAGAAAGATCATAATTACGAACAGCAAATGAAGATATAAGAGAGAGAAGGAGAGAATGAAAAGCTGATAATAGAACCCGACACTTGATCCTAGATGAATCAGACCGACTCCTCTCTTCTGATTTCTTGCCACAAATCACCCCGATCGTCGAGGCTTGTACGCACCCGGAAATTCAAAAATGCTTTTTGAGCGCTACGATGCCTGCTGGACCTGAGGCTATTGCTTCGAAATGGTTGAATGAGGGGGTTAGGGTTGTTGTTGGTCTGAAGTGAGTTGCTCTATCTCTTTGTCTCTTCCCACCTTGTCCATTTTCCCCATATTTCTTTTCTTTCTGCTCTTGAGGAACGATTTTCGTTTGCGGGATGGAGATGTCCTGGGTGACCTAAGATTGAGTCCCACTCGAAAGCTTAGTGGAGAGACTCAGGGTCAGGATCCGGAAGAGGGAGGTAATCAGATAATGAGGGGAGAGAGGGTCGATAGTGAAGAGCAAAAGGATATAAGAGGTCGGCGCCAAAAGAGGAGAATACAAGAAACAGTCCAGGAACCAAGATGAATCGGAAAGAGGGAGAAAGATGTGAGGAAAGAGCTAACAGAAAAGGGATTCAGCAGTCTCAACAATCGCCCAATCCCTCCTCTACACAGCCTCCGAATCAGGTAAAACCCTCGCCTTAAACAACCTAATCGCCCAAGGAGACCTCCCATACCCAAGTTTGATATTCACACAATCAATAGAACGTGCCGACGAGCTCTCAGCCCACTTGAAAATGGAAGGGATTAGGGTTGGGTTAGTACATGGGAAAATCACTCCTGCGAGGAGGGATGAGGCTGTTGAAAAGTTTAGGAATGGGGAGGTTTGGGTACTTGTTGTTACGGAGGTACTTGCTAGGGGGATGGATTTTAGGGGGGTGAAAGTTGTTGTTAATTATGGTGAGTTCCCCTTTCGATCGAGCGGAGCGAGTGAGAAAGGCTAGAAGGGCGAACGGAGTGAGCCTGCGAGTCTGCAGAGTGAAGCGAGCGAGTGGGGAAGACGACGGGAGGAGCGAGGAGTTAGCAGAATGAAGGGAGGTCCGAAGATTGAGGCGGAAATGGACAGGGAGTGAAAGAGAGCTTGTGAGGTGGGAAGGTCATGCGGAGTGAGGGAGGAGATTGAGTACTGCGAGATGATAAAGTAATACCGAGCGAGAGAAGATCGAAGTTGGGGTATTTGGAAGAGTTCATAAGAGGGTGGATCAATAGGGACGAGGGGCGATGTGATACTGGAATCACGGCTCGATCCTCTTCGAGAAAAAGGACGTCATTGGATTGAAGCAGAGGCTGGGGCACGGGGTATATGGGCAATAGCTGACGATTCAGATTTCCCCCAAACGGTCCAATCGTACATTCACAGAATCGGTCGTACAGGTCGAGCTGGAAGACCTGGGAAAGCAATTACTTTCTTTAGTAATGAAGATGCTCCATATCTGAAAACGTGCGTTTCTCATTTCCAACCCATCATATAATCATCTACCAACTACCTTCATCACATTTTCAAAAACCATTACACTCCTCTCTCTATTTCGCCTTCCAGGCTAGAGCTGTGATCCAAATGTGC
>Ga0308160_10005384_pt1 | contig 13377 bp, 14 predicted proteins | sample PhyFR1_FD_201036 | JGI IMG/M metagenome (GOLD analysis project Ga0308160, IMG submission 201036) | Phyllosphere microbial communities from UC Gill Tract Community Farm, Albany, California, United States - DLSLF.R1 | ecosystem: Host-associated > Plants > Phyllosphere > Unclassified | place: USA... | reverse complement strand
ACCGCGTTTTCCGCGGCTTCCCGCGTCATCGTCAACTACTTGATTTCGTTGTCGTTTTCGCGAGGGACCGAACTATAACAAAGCCACTGCAGAGTTGCAAGGGCCTTTGCGTGTGCTATCGTTGCCGCCGCCTCCACTCCTCCATAAGAACAGCGATGCGCATTCCAGAACTGGCTCCACTTCGCAACGATGAACTCGCCGCCGCCCTCTCCGCTGCGATCGACAACAAGACCAAGCCGCTTGGCAGCCTGGGCCGCCTGGAAGCCCTGGCAAAGCAGATCGGCCTGATACAGGGCACGGCCACGCCAACGATCGACCGCCCTTGTATATTGGTGTTCGCCGGCGACCACGGCATCGTGGCCGAAGGCGTCTCGGCCTATCCGCAAGACGTCACCTGGCAGATGGTCGCGAACTTCCTGGCCGGCGGCGCTGCCATCAATGTGTTCGCCCGCCAGAACGATTGCGCCATCCAGGTCATCGATGCCGGCGTCAACCACGACTTCGGCAAGCGCACTGGCCTCGTCGACCGCAAGATCGGCCCCGGCACCCGCAACTTCGCCCATGAGGCGGCGATGACGCCCGACGAATGTGCACTGGCCCTCGAACGCGGCACGGACCTGGCACGTGCGCTGCCCGGCAACGTGGTCGGCTTCGGCGAAATGGGCATCGGGAACACCACCGCTGCGGCAGCGTTGATGCACAAGCTGGCCGGTATCCCGCTGGCCGACTGCGTCGGCGCCGGCACCGGCCTGACGCCGGAAGGAATCGGCCACAAGCAGGCCGTAATCGAGGCAGCGGTAGCAAAGCATGGCGGCGTCGACGAGCCAATCGCCGTGCTGGCCACCTTCGGCGGCTTCGAGATCGCGATGATGGCTGGCGCCATGCTGCAAGCCGCCGCGCTGCGCAAGGTGCTGCTGATCGACGGCTTCATCGTCACGGCTGCGCTGCTCGCGGCTGCGCGCCTGCAACCGGCCATCCTCGACTACTGCGTATTCGCGCACTGCTCGAACGAAAACGGCCACCGCCAGATGCTCGATTACCTGAACGCCCGCCCTTTGCTGCAGCTCGACCTGCGCCTGGGCGAAGGCACCGGCAGCGCCCTGGCCCTGCCCCTGCTGCGCGCGGCCACCCACTTCCTGGCGGAGATGGCGACCTTCTCCTCGGCCCAGGTCAGCACGCGGACCGACTGAATGCAGCAACTGCGCCTGTTCTTCATCGCCCTGCAGTTCTTCACGCGCCTGCCGATCCCGCGCTGGGTCGGCTTCCAGCCGGAGTGGCTGCAGCACGCCTCGCGCTACTTCCCGCTGGTCGGCTGCGTGGTGGCGGCCGTGGCTGCAGGTGTGTATGCCCTGGCGGCGCTGGTGCTGCCGGCGCCACTAGCCGCCGTGCTGTCCACCGCCGCTTCGATCTACGTCACCGGCGCCTTCCATGAAGATGGCTTTGCCGATACCTGCGATGGCCTGGGCGGCGGCATGACGCGCGAGCGCGTGCTCGAGATCATGAAGGATTCGCGCGTCGGCGCCTACGGCGCCATCGGCATCGTCTGCATGCTGGGCGTGAAGTGCACCGCGCTGGCGATGCTGCCGCCAGCCAGCGCCATCGCCGCCCTCTTCCTTGCGCATCCGCTCTCGCGCCTGGCTGCGACGAGCCTGATCTGGCGCATGGACTACGCGCGCGACCAAGGCAAGGCCAAGCCGCTGGCCCAGCAAATGGGTAATAGCGAGTTTGCCATCGCAGCCATCACCGCGCTGCTGCCAGGCGCCGTGCTGGTGGCAAGCGGCCTGCTGAGCTTTGGCTGGCTGGCGGCCTGCATTGCAGCGGCGGCCCTGTGCACCTTCTGGCTGGCCCGCAAGTTCCAGGCGCGCCTGCAAGGGTTCACGGGCGACTGCCTCGGCGCCGTGCAGCAGCTGGCGGAAGTGGCGATCTACCTCGTCATCGTGGCCAGCCTCGGCCACGCCGCGATTGCCTGACATGCGCCTGCTGCTGGTCCGCCACCCCCGCCCCGATATCGGTCCCGGCATCTGCTACGGGCGCAGCGACATCGCCGCCGCCACCAGCGAGATCGAACGCGTATGCGCCACGCTGCCGGCCGGCCTGCCCACCTGGACCAGCCCTTTGGTGCGCTGCGCCAGCCTGGCGCGCGCGCTCGCCCCGCTGCAGCTGCAAGTCGACGCACGCCTGGCCGAGATGGACTTCGGCGCCTGGGAGCTGCGCAGCTGGGACGACATCCCGCGCGTGGAGGTCGATGCCTGGGCCGCCGACCTGCTGCATTACCGTCCCGGCGGCGGCGAATCGGTGCTCGACGTCGCGCGCCGCGTCGCCGCCTTCCGCGCCGACCTGTACCGGGAAGGCCACGCCGAAGTTCTCGTCATCTGCCACGCCGGCACCATGCGCCTGCTGCGCGCGCTGCACACCAGCCTGCCGCTGGAGGCCGCCGCGATTGAGGCGGCGCGCACGCCACATCGCATCGGCTACGGCGAAATGCTTGCGTTGGACGACTGACATCGCCGTATAATGACGCCGTTTTGGTGCTCGCGCCCGTATTCACAGGCGCAGTTAAACGGGAAACACGAAGCCTGACCAGGCCAACGTGTGCTGCCCCCGCAACGGTAAGCAAGTACCGCGTTCGCGCGGCAAATCGTCCAGCAAACCACTGTGCTTCGGCATGGGAAGGTCGGACGGCTTCACTTGCCAGCCCGGAGACCGGCCAAAAGGTGGAATCGAACAAGAGTCACTCTCTGTTCGATTCTGTTCAATCTGGCCTACGGGGACGTGGGCTGGTTGTCCGACCCAGGCTTATCATGACCTTTCACGTTTCACGGCAAGCGGCCGCATCGTCGCTCGCCCTCGCCATGGCTGCGCCTTTCGCGCACGCCGCGTCCACTCCTGTCGACACCGCAATCGACACCGTCGTCGTCACCGCCGCACGCACGCCGCAGCGCGCCGATGACGTCATCGCCCAGACCACCGTCATCCATGCCGAAGAGATCGCGCGCTCGGGCGCCGGCTCGGTGGCCGACGTGCTGCAGCGCCAGCCCGGCATCGAGATCACGCGCAACGGCAGCGCCGGCGCCAGCACCAGCGTCTACCTGCGCGGCGCCAACGCCAACCAGGTCGTGGTCCTGCTCGACGGCGTGCGCATCGGCTCGTCCACCAGCGGCACCGCCAGCTGGAACGCCATTCCGCTGGAAGCGATCGACCGCATCGAAGTCGTCTACGGCCCCCTGAGCACCCTGTACGGCGCCGACGCCATCGGCGGCGTGATCCAGATCTTCACGCGCAAGGGCGAAGCCGGCTTGAGCGCCACCGCCTCGATCGGCGCCGGCAGCGAGTCCACGCGCCAGGCCAGCGCCCACATCGCCGGCGCCAGCGGCGGCGAACACGCGGTGAGCTACGCCTTTGGCGCCGGCCACGACGAGTCCGACGGCTTCTCGGCCACGCGGCCGGGCGCTTCGGGCTACAACGCGGACGACGACGGCTACCGCCGCACCAACGTCCACGGCCGCGTGGCGGTTGCCATCGCACCGGGCCATGAAGCCGGCGCCCAGTTCCTGCACAGCCGCCTGCGCGCCCAGTACGACAGCGGCGCCAGCAGCTTCGACACCAACAACCGCCAGGACCTGAACACCGCGTCTGTCTTCATGTCCAACCAGTTCCTGCCGAACTGGCGCAGCACGCTGCAGCTGGCGCGCTCGGAAGATAAACTGGGCAGCTTCACCAGCGCGGCGGCCAGCGGCGCCAGCCAGATCGACACCCAGCAGGACGAATTCACCTGGCAGAACACGATCACGCTCGGCCCCGATACCCTGCAACTGCTGTATGGCCACCGCAAGGAAGAAGTCGCATCCAGCGCCACCCGCGCCCTCGAACGCGAACGCATCACCAATTCGTACGCCGCCGCCTACGCCCTGCGCCGCGGCCCGCACCTGGTCGACCTCAGCGCACGCCAGGACCGCTCGGTCTACGGCAACAAGAACACCGGCGCCGCCGGCTATGGCTATAACTTCGGCAACGGCCTGCGCGCCACCGCCAGCATCGGCTCGAGCTTCCGCGCGCCGACCTTCAACGAGTTGTACTACCCGGGCTACGGCGTCGACACCAACCAGCCCGAGCGCGGCCGCAACGCCGAACTGGGCCTGCGCTACGACAGGCGCGCCGTGCAGCTCGACGCCACCGTGTACCGCAACCGCCTGACGGACATGATCGTCTCGGCCAATCCCTGCCCGGACAACCGCGACGGCCGCACCGGCAGCTGCGCCTACAACGTGGCCTCGGCCACCCTGGAAGGCGTGACGCTGGCGGCCAGCACCCGCATCGGTGACCTGCGCCTGCGCGGCAGCGCCGACTGGTCCGACCCGCAGGACAACGGCACCGGCAAGCGCCTGGCGCGCCGCGCCGCGAAGCACGCCAGCTTCAACGCCGAATACGGCAGCGGCCAGCTCAAGACCGGCGCCGAATGGGTGCTCTCGGGCGCGCGCTTCGACGATGCCGCCAATTTGCGCCGCCTCGGCGGCTATGGCCTGCTGAACCTGTATGCAAGCTGGCAGATCAACGAGGACTTCTCGCTGCTGGCCCGGGTAAACAACAGCTTCGACAAGGACTACGAGCTGGCGCGCAACTACAACACCGGTGGCCGCAGCTGGTTCGCCGGCCTGCGCTACGGCATCCGTTAAACCGGTTCCGCCATGAGCAGCCTGCCTCCGCCACTTTCCAAGCCGTTGACCCTGCGGCCGCTGCGCCAGCGCGTGTTCCTGGTCACGGGGGCGATGCTGCTCGTGGCGATTGCCTGCATGCTGCATGCGGGCATGACCGGCTCGATCGACGTCGCGCTGGCCGAGGTGCCGGCCGCGCTGCGCCAGTTATATGAGGGCCGTCCGCAAACGCTGGCGGCCTCGCTGCTGGAGCTGCGCGCCGGACGCGCCACGGTGGCTTTCGTCACCGGCGCGGCCCTGGCCCTGGCCGGGGTCCTGATGCAGGCGCTGCTGCGCAATCCGCTCGCCGATCCCTATATCCTCGGGATCTCGGCCGGCGCCTCGGTCGGCGCGCTGGCGGCGCTGATGCTGATGGCGGCCATGGCCACCGTCGAACTGGCGGCCGTCGCCGGCGCCATCGTGGTGTCGCTGCTGCTGTATGCGCTGGCGCGCCAGGACCTGCGCGGCGGCGCCGGCAGCGGCGGCGGCACCTCCACCCTGCTGCTGACCGGCGTGGTGATTTCCTCGCTGTGCGTGGCCCTGATCACCCTGATGCTCTCCGTCGCGCCGGAAGGCCGCCTGCGCACCATGGTGTTCTGGATGATCGGCGACGTCGCCGGTGCGCCGGTACGCCTCCTGCCCTGGCTGGTGCTCGGTGGCGCGCTCCTCTACGCGCTGCGCAACGCGCGCGGCATGAACGTGCTGGCCCTGCATGCGGAAGCCGCGGTCGCGCTCGGGGTGCGGGTCGGCAGCGTGCGCCGCGGCCTGTTCCTGGTCTCGGGCATCCTGACCGCCAGCGCGGTCACCAGCGCCGGCTCGATCGGCTTTGTCGGCCTGATCGTGCCGCACGCCTGCCGCTTCGCCTTTGGTCCCGACCACCGCGTCTTGATTCCCGCCTCGGTGCTGGCCGGCGGCAGCTTCCTGGTGCTGTGCGATACGCTGGCGCGCACCGTGGTCGCGCCGCAGCAGCTGCCGGTGGGCACCGTCACCGCCATCATCGGCGCCCCAATCTTCCTCTATCAACTGCACCGGCTGCGCCGCCACTGAGCGCAGCCACTCCAGGAGCTTCCATGAACGACATGACACCCGAACAGACGGCCGCGCTCAACGAACGCCACCGCGTGCGCATGGAGCGCAAGAAGGCCATCATCGATGCGCGCATCGAGGCGGCCGACAAGCAGGTCGGCATCATCATCGTCAACACCGGCAACGGCAAGGGCAAGAGCTCCAGCGCCTTCGGCATGGCGGCGCGCGCGCTCGGCCACGGCATGCGCGTGGGCGTGGTCCAGTTCATCAAGGGCGCGATGGCCACCGGCGAGGAGCTGTTCCTGCGCCGCTTCCCCGAGGAGGTCGGCTTCCACGCGATGGGCGAAGGCTATACCTGGGAAACCCAGAACCGCGAACGCGACATGCAAAAGGCGGCCGAGGCCTGGGCCCAGGCCAAGCGCTTCCTGAGCGACCCAGGCGTGGGCCTGGTGGTGCTGGACGAACTGAACATCGCCCTGAAGTACCGCTACCTCGACGTCCACACCGTGATCGAAGACCTGCTCGACCGCCCGCCGATGCAGCACGTGGTCATCACCGGACGCGGCGCCCCGCCGGAACTGGTGGCGGTGGCCGACACCGTCACCGAGATGAACGTGGTGAAGCATGCCTTTGCCGCCGGCATCGCCGCGCAGGCGGGGACCGAATGGTGATCACGCTGCAGTCCGGCGCGCGCATGGTGCTGGTGGCGGCCGTGGCCTCCGGCCAGGGCAAGACCAGCGTTACCGCCGCGCTGGCGCGCAAGCTGGTACGCGGCGGCCAGCGCGTGCGCGTGTTCAAGTGCGGCCCGGATTTCATCGACCCGATGCTGCTGGAACGGGCCTGCGGCGCGCCGGTGCATACGCTCGACTTGTGGATGGTGGGCCTGGACGAATGCCGGCGCCGCCTGGCCCAGGCCGCGCGCGAAGCCGACGTGGTGCTGGTCGAAGGCGTGATGGGCCTGTATGACGGCACACCGTCGGCGGCCGACCTGGCGAACCGGTTCGGCATGCCGGTGCTGGCCGTGATCGACGCCTCGGCCATGGCGCAAACCGCCGGCGCCGTGGCGCGCGGCCTGCGCGACTATGGTCCGGTGAACATGGCCGGCGTGATCGCCAACCGCATCGCCAGCCCCGGCCACGCGCAGATGGTGGCCGGCTCGCTGCGCGACATCCCGCTGCTCGGTTCCCTGGGGCGCCAGTCAAGCAGCCTGCCGGAACGCCACCTGGGCCTGGTGCTGCCGGGCGAGCAGCCGCAGATCGACGCCTACCTCGATGCGCTGGCCGATGCGCTGCAGCTTGACGACGCCGCATGGCATGCGCTGCCGCTCCTGGCACCCGCCGCGCAGGATGGCCCGGCTATCGCACCCGCGCTGGCCGGCAAGACGATCGCCATCGCCCGCGATGCCGCCTTTGCCTTCCTGTATCCGGCCAATCTGGATACCCTGCGCATCCTCGGCGCCCAGCTCGTGTTCTTTTCTCCGCTGGCCGACGACGCCGTGCCGCAGGAGGCCGACGCCGTCTACCTGCCCGGCGGTTATCCGGAACTGCATGGCGAAGCGCTGTCGGCGGCGGCACGCTGGCGCGCTTCGATGGCGGCTGCGCATGCGGCCGGCCTGCCGATCCTGGCCGAGTGCGGCGGCATGATGGCGTTGGCCGATGAGCTGGTCGATGCGGATGGCCGGCGCTGGCCGATGGCCGGGCTGCTGCCGGGCGTGGTCAGCATGCAGGCGCGCCTGGCCGGGCTTGGCGGACAGGCGCTGGACACGCCGCAAGGCCAGCTGCGCGGCCACACCTTCCACTATTCGCGCCTGGAGACAGTGGCGACGCCGCTGCAGTACACCGTGCGCAATCCGGCCGGCACCCAGGGCGAAGCGGTGTACCGCATCGGGTCGCTGACCGCATCCTACTTCCACGCTTACTTCGCCTCAAACCCGCAGGCGGTGGCCAGCCTGTTCACGCGGGCGGCGCCATGAGCGCCACCCTGATCATCGGCGGCGCCCGCTCCGGTAAGAGCGCCCTGGCCGAGCGCCTGGCGCGCGACTCCGGCAAGGAGGTCGTGTACCTGGCCACCGCCCAGGCGCACGACGGCGAAATGGACGCGCGCATCGCGCACCACCGCACGCGCCGGCCGGCGCACTGGCGCACGGTCGAGGAAACCCTGGACCTGGCTGCGGTGCTGCGCCGCGAATCCACGCCGCAGCGCCTGCTGCTGGTCGATTGCCTGACGCTGTGGCTGACCAACCTGATGCTGTGCGGCGAAGCACCCCTGCCGGAACCCGGCGAACTGCTGCTGCCGCCGCGCTTCGATACCGAACGCGCGGCCCTGCTCGACCTGCTCGACGCCGGCCTGCCGGGTGAAGTGATCCTGGTGTCGAACGAAGTCGGCATGGGCATCGTCCCGATGGGCGCCCTGTCGCGCCGCTTCGCCGACGAAGCAGGCCGCCTGAACCAGGACGTGGCGGCGCGCGCCGGCCGCGTGGTGCTGGTGGCTGCCGGCCTGCCACTGGTACTCAAGGGCGCCCCTTGCTGAGCGGCCTATCCGCCGGTGCGCTGGCGCTGCTGCTGGTGGCGGGCGTGGCGCTCGACCTGGTACTCGGCGAAGCGCGGCGCTGGCATCCGCTGGTCGGATTCGGGCGGCTTGCTGGCGCATTGGAAGCGCGGCTGAACCGCGGCCACTGGCGGCTGCTGCGCGGCACACTGGCCTGGATTCTGGCGGTACTGCCGCTGACAATGCTGTCCTGGTGGCTGGCCGCGTACGCGAGCCTGCTGGTGCATGCGGTCCTGCTCTACTTCGCCCTGGGTTTGCGCAGCCTGCGCGAGCACACGCTGCCGATCTTCCAGGCGCTGCAAGCGGACGACCTGCCTGATGCGCGCCGGCTGACCGGCCGCATCGTCAGCCGCGACACGAACGATGCGAGCGCGTCCGACCTCGCTAAAGCCGGCGCCGAGTCCCTGCTCGAGAACGGCAACGACGCCGTGTTCGGCACCCTGTTCTGGTTCGTCGTCGCCGGCGGGCCGGGCGCGCTGCTGTTCCGGCTGGCGAATACGCTGGACGCCATGTGGGGCTACCGCAACGCGCGCTTCAACCTGTTCGGCCGCGTGGCGGCGCGCATCGACGATGTACTGAACCTCGTTCCGGCGCGCCTGACCGCGCTGAGCTACGTACTGCTGGCGCCGCGCGGCGGCCACCTGCGCGCCTGGCGCTGCTGGCGCACCCAGGCCCCGGCCTGGAGCAGCCCGAACGCCGGCCCGGTCATGGCCAGCGGCGCCGGCGCCCTCGGCATCGCCCTCGGCGGCGCGGCGCGCTACAACGGCGTGCTGGAACAGCGCCCGCCGCTTGGCCTGGGGCGCGCCGCCGCGCCGGAAGACATCGCGCGCGCCTGGCGCCTGGTGCTGGGCACGACCCTGTTGTGGGTACTGGTGGTCTGCGCCGCGGCGCTGCTCGCCTGGGGAGCCGGCCATGCTTGAACACGGCGGCAAGCTGCGCGCGGCCGCGCAACGCTACGGGCGCGACGACTGGATCGACCTCTCGACCGGCATCAATCCCTGGGGCTATCCAATCCCGCCGCTGCCGGCGGATGCCTGGCACCGCCTGCCCGAAACCGATCCGGCGCTGACCGCTGCCGCCTGCGCCTTTTATCGTGCGCCGGTCCTGCTGCCGGTGGCCGGCACCCAGGCCGCGATCCAGGCCTTGCCGCGCTTGCGCCTACCTTCGCGCGTAGTGGTGGCCGCGCCTTCGTATGCGGAACACGCCCACCACTGGGGCCGGCATGGACACAGCCTGCGCCAGGTGCCGTATGCGGAGCTGGACGCCGCGGTCGACGATTGCGAGGTGCTGGTGCTGTGCAATCCGAACAACCCAACCGGGGCCACGGTCCCGGCGCCGCAGCTGCGCGACTGGGCGGCGCGCCTGGCCCGGCGCGGCGGCTGGCTGGTGGTCGACGAAGCCTTTGGCGACACGGCTCCCGGCCTGAGCGTGGCTGCCGACAGCGGCCAGCCGGGCCTGATCGTGCTGCGCTCGGTCGGCAAGTTCTTCGGGCTGGCCGGCCTGCGCCTGGGTTTTGTTGGCGCCCATCCGGCGCTGCTGGCGCAGCTGGCCGATTTGCTCGGTCCCTGGGCGGTGAGCGGTCCGGCGCAGGCGATCGCGCGCGCCGCGCTCGAAGACCGGGCCTGGCAAAGCCAGACCCAGGCGCGCCTGCTGCTGGCGGCGGAACACATGCGCATGCTGCTTGGTGCGCACGGCATCGAGGCCCACGGCACGCCGCTGTTCCACTGGTGGCCGCATGCGCGGCCGGAAGCGTTTCATGAACACCTGGCCCGACGGGGAATCTGGTGCCGCCTGTTTACCGAAGCGGCGCGCGGTATCCGTCTCGGCCTGCCTGCCAACGACGAAGAATGGCGCCGCCTTGCGCGCGCCCTGGAAGAATGGAGCGTAGTATGAAAGGAAAGTTGGCGGGCTGCGTCCTGCTGGTTGGACTGGCGCTGGGCCAGGCCGCGCAGGCGGTGACGGTGAAGGACGACGCCGGCGCAAGCGTTACCCTGGCAAAGCCGGCGCAGCGCGTGATCTCGATGGCGCCGCATGCCACCGAGCTGCTGTTCGCGGCGGGCGGCGGCGCGCGCGTGGTCGGCGCGGTCGACTACAGCGATTATCCGGAAGCGGCCAAGCGCATCCCGCGCATAGGCTCGAACCGCGAGGTCGACGTCGAACGCATCATGGCGCTGAAGCCCGACCTGATCGTGGCCTGGATGCACGGCAGCTCGGAGCGCCAGATCGAGCTGGTGCGCCGGCTCGGGATTCCCATCTACCTGAGCGATCCGCAAACCCTGGAGGGCATCCCCGAGAGCCTGCTGCGCCTGTCCCAGCTGATGGGCACCGAGGCGGCGGCGCGTCCGGTGGCGGCCGACCTGCGCGCGCAGCTGGCCAGTTTGCGCAAGCAGTATGCGGGCCGTTCCCCGGTGCGCACCTTTTACCAGGTGTGGGACAAGCCGTTGTACACGCTGAGCGGCAAGCACATCATCACGGATGCGCTGCGCCTGTGCGGCGGCGAGAACATCTTCCATACGCTGCCGGTGGTGGCGCCGGTGGTGACGCTGGAAAGCGTGCTGCAATCCGACCCGGAAGCCATCTTCGGCACCGCCGAGAAAAACTACGGCGGCGTGAATTTGTGGCGCCAATACCCGACCATGACCGCCGTGCGCAACGAGAACCTGTTCACGGTCGACGGCAACCTGCTGAACCGCGCCGGTCCGCGCATGATCGCCGGCACCGCCGTGATGTGCGAGAAGCTGGAACAAGCGCGCAAGCACCGTCAATGAAGCACTTCCCTTTCCAGACCCTGATGGTGCAGGGCACGACCTCGGATGCCGGCAAGAGCACGGTAGTGGCGGCGCTGTGCCGGCTCCTGAAGCGGCAGGGCGTGCGCGTAGCGCCCTTCAAGCCGCAGAACATGGCGCTCAACAGTGCGGTTACCGAGGACGGCGGCGAGATCGGCCGCGCCCAGGCGCTGCAGGCGATCGCCGCGGGCATTGCGCCGCATACCGACATGAACCCGGTGCTGCTGAAGCCTTCGAGCGACACCGGCGCCCAGGTGATCATCCACGGCCGCGTGCGCGCCGAAATGAACGCGCGCGATTATCACCAGTACAAGACGGTGGCGATGGCGGCGGTGCTGGAGTCGCATGCGCGCCTGAGCGGGCAGTACGAATGCATCGTGGTCGAGGGCGCGGGCAGCCCGGCTGAGATCAATTTGCGCGACCGCGACATCGCCAACATGGGATTCGCCGAAGCGGTCGACTGCCCGGTAATCCTGGTGGCCGACATCGACCGCGGCGGCGTGTTTGCGCACATCGTCGGCACCCTGGCCTGTTTGTCGGACAGCGAGCGTGCACGCATCGTCGGCTTCGTGATCAACCGCTTCCGCGGCGATATCGCGCTGCTCGAACCCGGCCTCGACTGGCTGGAGCGCGAGACCGGCAAGCCGGTGCTGGCGGTGCTGCCCTACCTGCATGGCCTGTATCTCGATGCCGAGGATGCGGTGCAACCGGCCCAGGCCGGACGCGGCGCCTTCAAGGTGGTGGTGCCCAGCCTGCCGCGCATGAGCAACCACACCGACTTCGACGCCCTGCGTGCACATCCGGACATCGATGTCCGCTTCGTGCGTGCCGGCGAAGCGATTCCCGCTGCCGATTTAATCGTCCTCCCGGGCAGCAAGAACACGCGCAGCGACCTCGATTGGCTCCGCGCCCAGGGTTGGCCGGATGCGATCACGCGTCATTTGCGTTATGGCGGCAAGCTGATCGGGGTGTGCGGCGGCTTCCAGATGCTGGGCACGCTGGTGCGCGATCCGCATGGGGTCGAGGGCAGCGTTGGTGAATCGGCGGGACTTGGCCTGCTGGCGCTGACGACCACGATGACGCAGGAGAAGCGGCTGCGCCAGGTGAGCGGTACGTGTGCATTCGTGGAGAATGGCGCGCGCGTGGAAGGCTACGAGATCCACATGGGCACATCGCAGGGTGCGGCGCTCGGCCTGCCGGCGTTTCATGTCGATGGGCGGCCGGAGGGCGCCTACTCGCCGGATGGACAAATCCTTGGCACCTACCTGCACGGTTTGTTCGACCACCCGGATGCCTGTGCTGCGCTGCTGCGCTGGGCCGGCGCGCGCAGCGAGCACCGGGTGGATACTGCCGCGCTGCGCGAGGCCAGCCTGGAGCGGATTGCGGACGCGGCCCAGCCCTTGTTCGACCGTTTGATGGGATCGGCAAAGCCTTGATAGGATAAGTCTATTGATTAGCTTAAATCAATTTACTTTATCTTGTGGATGAGAATGACTATCATTTGCTTCAGATTGTTAAGAACTGGAGCAGTACATGATCACCGCAGCCAAACGCCTCAGCCAAGTCCTCACCCACATGGGCATCGCCTATGCCCTTGCCTATACGGTGACGGGCTCGGCGGTGTTCAGCGGCCTGGCCGTGATCGCGGAACCCATCATCAACGTGCTGCTGCTCCCTTTCCACGAAGCTGCCTGGGCCAAACGCCGCAGCAAGGCGCGTGACGACAAGGCGCGCTACATGGCGGTTGCCAGCGAAAAGCTGAGCCAGACCTTCCTGCACGCCGGCGTGGCCTTCAGTGTGATGTATGTGACGACCGGCTCGTGGGCGATTGGCGGCGTTGCCGCCGTGCTGGAACCGATCTGCAATGTGATCATCCTGCCGCTGCACGACCGCCTGTGGGAGAACCTCGAACACGCCACTGCACCCGCCGGCCGCCTGCACGGCGCCTGAGCTTCTCTACCGGGCCGGCTCAGCGCCGGCCTCTGCCATGTCCCCATCCCCCGCCGCGATGCGACCAGCCACCTCCCCGCCCGTACCAGCCGCGCCCGCCATGGTACTTGCCATGGCCGTGGTGATAGTGTCCGTAGCCGCGATCGTAATAGCCCAATCCAAAATTGAGCGAGACCGGCGGGCCGACATAGGCCGGGTAGCCGTAGCTGGGGTAATAGTAGGGATCGTAGGCCGCGGCATAGGGCGGTCCATAGACAGCACATCCGCCGAGATTGCCTGCTATCAGCAAACCAACAGCAAGACGCTTTACTGCACGCATACCTGGAGTGTTCATGTCACTTCCCCGAACGCGAACCTGGTTTCATTCTAGTTCGGTA
>Ga0308160_10005383_pt1 | contig 13377 bp, 12 predicted proteins | sample PhyFR1_FD_201036 | JGI IMG/M metagenome (GOLD analysis project Ga0308160, IMG submission 201036) | Phyllosphere microbial communities from UC Gill Tract Community Farm, Albany, California, United States - DLSLF.R1 | ecosystem: Host-associated > Plants > Phyllosphere > Unclassified | place: USA... | reverse complement strand
TCAATGAGTTGCATGGTGCTATCTCCGCCTGCGGCCGGAAAGCATATCAGAGCTGTAGATTTATAAGAAAATCGAAGAACTACAACGAGTTATAGCTGTCTTTGAACGTCGCAAGTGACATCGTGATTGGCTGGCTGCCTTGCACTGTGCCACCGTTGCGCGCAAAGCCTGCGCTTAAAGCGCTCTGTTTCTGACTCCCAGCGCCTCGTTTTCGCGAGGGCACTGGCCAGTATTCTTTCCGGAGAGCGGATGATCCGACCCTCGGCGTTGCTTGTGTTGTGCCTGACATTACTGCTGCCCATGGCGGCGGTCGCGCGTCTGGACGGGCCGCTGGAAGTGACCAAGCCCGGCAAGGTGCGCGACCTGGCGCAGATCCGCGCCAGCCGCACCTTGCGTGTTTTGGTCAACCAGAGTCGCAACAGTTCCGGCGAAGTACAGGGCCAGGCCATCGGTGTCGAGTACCATCGCCTGCGGGCCTTCGAGCAATACCTCAATGGCCACGCCCGTGATGGCCAGGAAATCAACCTGAAGATCATTCCCAAGGCCAAGGACCAGTTGCTCGGCGCGCTGGCACGTGGCGAAGGCGACCTCGTGGCACCTGGCGAGTTGCTCGATGTAACCGCCGCTCACAAGATCACCACCAGCGATCCGATTGCCAGCGGCATACCCTTGTGGCTGGTTGGCGTAAAAGGCGAAAAACGCTTTACCAAGCTGGAGCAGTTGTCTGGGCGCACGCTGGCGCTGACCACCGGCAGTGCGGCGGCGGACGCCATCAACCAGGTCAACCAGAAGTTGGCGTTGCACAAGCAGCCGCCGATCAAAGTGGAATGGGTCGACCCGACCCTGGCCGTGGAAGATGTGCTGGAGATGGTCCAGGCGGGCATCTTTCATCTGACCATTGTCGAAAAGCCGATTGCCGAGCGCTGGTCGAAGGTCCTGCCCAAACTGCGTTTCGACAAGCAGGTGGTGATCAGTGAGCCGGGCGACGAGTACTGGTTTGTGAGCCAGGACGCTTCGATGCTGCGAGCCAGTATTGATCGATTTCTCAAGACTTACCGAACGCCGTCCGACCAGGATGTGGCCTTTCAACGTATCTACCGTCGCCTCTACCAAGTCCGTAATCCACTGGCCCGTGTCGACCGCCAACGCCTGGAAAAACTGCGCCCGGTGTTGCAAAAGCACGCCCGGGAGCAGGGTATGGACTGGTTGAACCTTGCGGCACTGGCTTTCAAGGAGTCCGCTTTCGACCCCGGTGCACGCAACAGCGGTGGCCCCACCGGCCTGATGCAGATCACACCCTCGGCGGCGCAACGGGTGGGCGTCAACAATATTGAAAACCTCGACAGCAATGTGCAGGCGGGCGCACGTTACCTGGCGTTGATCCGGCGCAAATTTTTTGCCAGCCCCAAGCTTAACGAGCGCGAACGCATGGCGTTTGTGCTGGCGGCCTACAACATGGGGCCGGAGCGGGTGCAGGGCATGCGTACCGAGGCCAAGCGCCGGGGGCTTAATCCGAACCAGTGGTTCTTCCAGGTCGAACGCATCGCCATGGAGCAGGTGGGGATGGGCGGGGTCAGCTATGTTAATAGCGTCAACAAGTATTATTTGGCGTTTGACCGGGAGCGGGAGTCTCTGGAGCCCCCGGTGGCGAAAGTGGCATCACGCAAGTGATCAAATTTATCGATATTAATTAAGCATTTTTTCGGCTTTTATCATTGCTTAAACTGATTAATATAGCGGCCAACCAACCCCTACTCCGAAAAGGATTCTCAGCATGAGCCCAATGATCAAAAGTCTTCTGTCCACCCGCGCCGGCTACGGCCTGACCATTTTGCGCATTGTTGTCGGCATCATCTTCGCCGCGCACGGTTCGCAAAAACTCTTTGGCTGGTTCGGCGGTTACGGTCTGGCGGGCACTGCCCAGTGGATGGAAAGCATTGGCCTGGCACCGGGTACACTGATGGCGCTGCTGTCGGGTGGCACCGAGTTCTTTGCCGGCCTGGCGTTGATCATTGGCTTGCTGGTACGCCCGGCGGCGTTGGGCTTGACCATCCTGTCGCTGGTGGCGATCTTCTCGGTGCATATCCATAACGGTCTGTTCATGGCCAATAACGGTTACGAGTTCGCACTGGCCTTGTTGGGCGGCTCGCTGGCAGTGTTGCTGGAAGGTGCTGGCAAACTGTCTGCCGACCGTGCCATCACCAACTGATTGCCTGCTGACACATCGAAAAGGCCCGCCATGCGGGCCTTTTCGTTGCCTGGGATTCTTGACACCGGCCCATCGGCTTCTCTAGGATGCCGTTTATGCGCCGATTTAAACAGCTAATTGCGGGGCGCCACTGGGACTCGATGCAGCCCGACAGAAGCTTGTTCTCGCCTGACGAGAGCACTTCGAAATACCGCTAAAGCGCTGGTTCGGTGTTGCCTCTCACCTGCCCGCAGACTTTTGAGGCAGAGACACGACACGATGAATGCACTACGCCCCCTGATACGCCTGGCCCCGATCACCGCGGACCTCACTCAACGCAATCCAAAGATTCTCCTGGGCGGCAAGCACCAGCCGACGCTATTGCGTTATCTGGACGGCTGGCCACGTCGCACCGGGCGCCCTTCAGCGTTCTTGATTCAATTCGTTGAGGATGGCGATTCTCTTGCGCGCTTTGCCAGTGACAGCTTTGACCTAGCGGTTATCCAGGCGCCATGTGCCGATGAAGCGGATGAAGTGATCCGTCAGTTGACCCGAATCGCCCGCCAGGGGTTGATTGCCCGTCGTTGATAGCGCGTCAGTATAAGACCGCTTCATGCCGCAGCCGGCGACGCTGGCGCAGGAAGATAAACCAGGCGAGCAGGCACCATGTCAGTGGCATCGCCAAGCTCAACACCCCCTTTATCGTCTGCTCCATGCGATGCACGGGGGCATACGTCTTTACCTTCAAAGCATGTAATTCGATAGGCAAACGCAGGCGCTCTTTATTGAGCGCCTGTAAGGTTGAGTTCGTATCCACAGCCTGGGGCCCGGGAGCCAGCGCTTGTGGGCTCAGCCGTTGCCATTCCCGTTCTGTTCGCTGTAGACGCTGCTCCAACTCAATCGCCTGTTGATGATAGGCGCGTGCGGCATCATCACGCAGTCGCCCCAGCTTACTTGTCGACCCCTGCGCCGCTGCGCGTGGGCGGATATTGGCGAGCGTATCGGGGGCCGCCAAGTTATCCAGTGTATTGAGTACAAACAGCGCATTGCTGTCGGATGCCCAGTTGCTGACTTGATCCGTGAGCAGGTCTGTGTCGGTGACTACCACCACATGGATGTTCGCCGCTTGCTGCAAACCGGGCGGCTGTCCCGCCATGCCGTCGAGAAAGGCTGAGTAAGCCGGCCCTTCAATACGGGCCGCGATCACGTGGCGTTGCGCTGCAGTGGAGGCTTCTTCGAATACCGAACTGAACGTGGTTGCTGAAGCGAAACGCTCGGTTTCCAGCAGTGCGGAGTGCCTTGAGCTTTGTAGGAGAGGGGTGAAGGTTGTGCGCGCTTTTTTGCGCTGAAAAAGGGCGCCGCTGCTCGATACCGTCACGGTATTCACTTTCCGGGTGCTGATATCGTGTGTATTCATTGCTTGTCGGGGCAGATTCAACCTGGCCGGATGCTGCACGGTGGGCTTGCCGGCACCCTGTGTCTGCGACATTGCATAGTGGTTATCGATGAGCAATTTGTCCGCTGGCAATTGTATGCCCCATGCGGCGAGCAGTTCATCCAGCTTGGGATTGACCACCGATGGGGTTGAGTCCTGTTCGTTTATCGGGTCGATAAACATCATGAGCCTGCCGCCCTTCAGTACAAACTGCTCAATGGCATACAACGTCCGTTCGGACAGCGCTTGCGGATACACAACCATCAGCGTTTGGACATTCTCCGGCACGCGATCGGTGGTCGTTCCCAAGTTGACCACCTTGAAGTGCTGCTGGAGTTCCCCCAATAGCCGGCCCGATGTTTCGTCGAGGGTCAGCCCTGGCAGCAGCCCTACGGTAGGAGGTTGCGGGTGCTGCAACCGGGAGATCAACTGGCTGATCTCATATTCAAGCAACGGCTCCCTATCCAGACTGAATGACTCTATCCGTTGTGCTCCGCGATTCGCACGCGTGCCAATCAGCCCCATGAAACCCGTCTCGCCGTTGAGGCCGAACAACCCGGCTTTGTAGGCGTCTTCTGAAAAAGGCTCGGGGTCGATAACGTGCAGGTTGATCATGCCTTTCGCTGCCTTTTCGTATTCCCGAAGCCGATCTTCAATGCGCTTGCCGTAGCGTTTCAAGGCATCGCTGCGTGTTGGGGTGTTGTGTGCGTTGAAGTAATACAAGTCCAGAGGGCTATTCAGGGATACCAATAACGAGTGGACCGAAGGGGATAGGGTATGGATTTTTTTTTCAGAAAAGTCCCACCGGATATCAGGGATTTTTGCTACCCAAACCAGATTAAAAGCGAGGAACAGCAGCAATATGACAGTAAGTGTCATGCCCGTACGCAAAGTGGATCGCATGGTGATCTGTCCTCCTCAGCGGTGTTTATGGTTGAGAATGACAGTTGTCGCAGTGAGAAAGGCGACAATAATGCTGATGAAGTAAGCCGCGTCATGAAGTGTCAGCTTGCCGTTGTCGATAGTGCTGAAGCGTGATAGTGGGTTGAGAACAGTTAAACTGTCGATCAACCACACAGGTGCCTGATGTTCAAGATTATCGATGGCCGTAGACAAGCCACTGGCGATCAACAGCAAACATAACGTGAGTATGAAAATAATTATATGCTGGCGTGTAAAGGAACATATAAAACAGCCTACCGCCAAATAACTGCCCGCTAACAGCCAGCTCGCTATAAATTGAGACGCGATAAGCCCGTTATCTGCGGTGCCGAGATAGTTAGCCACGATGACGAGAGGGAACGTTGAGATCAAGGCCGCCGATGCCACGGCCCAGGCGGCCAGGAATTTGCCAATAGCCAGTTCTGACGCGGTGATGGGAAGTATTTTGACCACGTCGAGAAAACCGGCATTGGATTCCTCTGCCCAGAGTTGCGTCGTCAGGGTAGGCATCAGCACCAAATAGAGCCAGGGGTGCAGTTGGAAGAAAATCTGCAGATCAAGCGTGTCTTGCTCCAGCCAGCGGTGTGCATAAAGCCCCAGCGTGACGGACATGAGCAAAAACAGAGCAATGCTCAAGTAGGTCGCAGGCGTTGAGGCATAACTGGTGAGTTGATGCTTGAAAATAACGGGCAACAGTCTCACAGGCGCCTCTCCTGGCTCGGATATGGAACCACCTCGTTCACGCGACCGGGCTCCAGATCCAATGTGTTGATTTTCCAGCCACGGTTGGCAATGAGTGTGTGAATGTGGGTGTAGATGGTGTGCCCGGGCATGGCCAGAACGGTGACGGTGCCCGGTGCATGTTGATGTTCTTCAATACCCGCGACTCCAGGCAGCACAGCGAGGGCCAGCAAGTCCAAGGGGGTATCGGCGGTGAGGGTGACCGCCTGGAAATGACGGGAATCACGTTGCAGTTTCTGCAAGGGGGCGTCCGTCACCAGGCGGCCGTCGGCGATAACCAGCGCACGCGTGCAGAACTGCGACAGTTCATCAGGGTTACGCGAAGCGATGACCAGCGTCATGTCCTGCTTCAACGACTGGATCAGCCCGGTGAATGCATGTTTCTGATCAGGCGCGAGGCCTTCCGTTGGTTCGTCCATCAGCAACACAAGGGGCGTGTGCAAAATGGCCTGGGCGATCCCGACTTTGCGCTTCAACCCGATGGACAAGGCGTCGAGGGGGGCATTGAGCGCCGTCAGCAATTCCAGGCGCGTGGCGGCTTGTTCCACGCGTGCACGCTGTTCGGCGCCTTTAAATCCATACGTCGCTGCGATGTAGTAAAGGAATTCTTTTACGGTCAGAGTGGCATGGCTAACGTGTCGGTAAAGTTGATAACCAACCAGTCTTTTGACTTCGCGCGTTTGAGTACGTGTATCCAAGCCTTGAATATTTATATTTCCACTGGAGGGAAATATTGAAGCCGACATTAAATTCAAAAGTGTCGTTTTGGCAATGGGGTCATCCCCAAATAATCCCAAGCATTCGCGGGGCTTTGCGTTGAATGAAATATCGCTAAGTCTATTCTTTTTGTTCAGGTATTTTGTCAGGTTGCTTATTTCGATCACGGGTTTTACCGAATAAGTGTGTATGACGCAGGTGCTGAGATTTGAAAAAGAGTACGGTTAATGGTCTCGTTTGGGAATGTCCATTGGTATTAATAAGAAAAATCCTACGTGCGTGTCGGGCGCGTCACTGAAACAATTGGTGTGTATTTTTAAATGTCTCAGTGAGGCCTGATTATCATGATGCTTCTACGTACGTTAGTTCTTGAACGCAATGGCCAAGATGCTCCTGTCAACGGCGCGTTGCTGTGTGGTTTTGCTGTCGGTCAGATTGCCTCTAACTTTATTGCCTACAGCCTGGATGAGGAGGTTGAGCCTGGTAGTTCACGGGTGTATATCGCGACCTTGCGCAAAAAAGCCGAACGGTATTTTTTGGGCGGTGTTGAGTCCAAGGAAGACCTGCAAATAGCCATGCATGTGTTCAAGCAGATCCTGATACTGGCGGCCGCACTGGAGACCAAGGCTGGCGGTACCAATGAAACCCAGGTGCCGTACCATTTTGTTGATCTGAAGGGCAGTAAGTTGCCGCCTGCCAGGCCAGAGGATCATCACTCGCTGATCATCAAGAAAGCGCTGGTGATGAAAGTGATCACCTTGGGCATATCCGCGCCCACTTTGCCGGCCATTGAAAGCGCTACGTTGATCGTGCCGTCCATTCGCTTCTCATCGCAAATGGTCTCGCCGCCCAGAGCGCCAAGCCGACCTGAACCTGCCCCGCAGGCACTGCCCGAGCGAAGGCTTGAAGAGCCAGTACCCGCCCTCGTCGAGACGCCATCCGTGGTGCCATTGCAAATAGCGTCCATTTCCACGGCTGAGCCCGACTTGTCAATGCAGCCAGGGCTGGCGGCGCCACTGGACCAGAGCGCTTTGTTCCAGGTGGACAGCACGCTCACCAACCTTGCTCGTGTTGCGCAGGAGTTGACCCAGCAGAAACTCGCTGCGGTCGAGCAGGAGACAGTATTGGCTCAATGGAAGGCTCGGCTGCAGCGCGAGCAGGATCAAGTGGACGACACCGCGCGAGCCCAAGAGCAGCGCAACCTTGAACTGCAGGAGCAGGCGTCGGCAGTCAACCGGAAGGCCGAAGCATTGAATGTGATGACGTCGCAGTTATTAAGCTTGCGCCAGAGTCTGCAAGGCGTGCTGCATGAACTGGATCAGGCTTTGGATCGTTAGAACTGCCCTGGCTACTTTTCTCGGTTCATTTATTATCAATGCCAGCCAGTCGACGCCGGAGCGTGAGCCCTGGCGTATCGGCACCGATGGACATTGCCTGGGGATGCAAGCGTTTGAGTACCAAGCTGATTACCAAAGAAGGTCATGAAGCGCTGAAGAAGGAACTGGATTACCTGTGGCGAGAGAAGCGCCCGGATACCACGCGAAAGGTAACGTGGGCTGCGTCTCTGGGGGATCGCAGCGAGAACGCCGACTACCAGTACAACAAGAAACTGCTGCGTGAGATCGACCGCCGTGTGCGCTACTTGCGCAAACGCCTGGAAGACATGCGCGTGGTGGAGTACGTGCCCGAGCAGGAAGGGAAGGTGTTTTTCGGTGCCTGGGTGGAAATCGAAAACGAGCAGGGCGAGACCAAGCGTTTTCGTATCGTCGGTTATGACGAAATTTATGATCGCATGGACTACATCTCCATCGATTCGCCGATGGCGCGCGCGCTGTTACGCAAAGAGGTTGACGATGAGGCCATCGTGCAGACCCCAGGTGGCGAAGTCTGTTGGTGGATTACGGCCATTGAGTACGTGAAGTAAACAGCATTGGCCCGCGCCCCTTGGCGGCGCGGGCAATCAACTTTTCAGCCTTCGCGCAATACCGTCAGTGGGCTGGCATTCAGCGCGCGACGTGTGCCGAATACCCCGGCGGCGCCGATCAGTACGGCGCCGATCACCGGCAGCAGCAACAGCCACGGGTGCGGGTGCCAGGCCAGGTCGAAGGCGTAGCGGTAGAGCACCCAGGTCACCAGCTCGGTGCCCAATGCCGCCAGCAAACCACTTACCGCGCCCAGCAAGCCGAACTCGATGCGTCGGGCCTTCACCAGTAGCGCGCGTTCCGCGCCCAGCGCTCGCAGCAGCGCGCCCTGGCGGATGCGTTCATCCAGTGTGGCCTGCAAGCCTGAGAACAACACCGCCATCCCGGCTGCCAGTACGAACAACAGCACATATTCCACCGCCAAGGTTACTTGGGCGAGGATGCTGCGCAATTGCTCCAGCAGGGCTTCGACCTGCAGGATGGTCACTGCGGGGAAGGCCCGCGACAGGTCGACGATCTGCTGGTCATGACCCGGCGCCAGGTAAAAACTGGTCAGGTAGGTGGCGGGCAGATTCTTCAAGGTGCCCGGCTGAAAAATCATAAAGAAGTTGGGCTGGAAGTTATCCCAGTTGATGGTGCGAAGGCTGGTCACCCGAGCTTCGCGGTTTTCCCCCGCCACCGTGAACACCAAGTGGTCGTTGAGCTTGAGCTTGAGGCTTTGCGCGACCTTGGTCTCCACCGAGACGCCGGGAATGTCATCGGTGGGTTGCTGCGACCACCACGAGCCCGCGGTCAGGGCGTTGCCGGGCGGTAGGTCGGCGGCCCAGGTCAGGCTCAGGTCGCGTTGTACCGCGCGGTCACCGCTGGAGTCCTTGCTGACAATCTCTTGCACCGGTTCGCCATTGATGCTGATCAGTCGCCCTGGTACTACGGGGTACAACGGCGCGGATTGCGCCTGGACTTCAAGCAGGCGGGCGCCAAAGGCGTCCTTGTCGGCCGGCAGGATATTCAGGGCGAAATAGTTGGGTGCGTCCTTGGGCAACTGGTTTTGCCAGGTGTCGAGTAATTCGCCACGCAGCAGGGCGATCAGGCCCATGGATAGCAGGATCAAGCCAAACGCCAGGGACTGGCCTGCCGCCGCGAGGGGGTGGCGCAGCAACTGGCCCAGGCCCAGGCGCCAGGGCAGGGATGCTCGAGCCAACAGGCGCCGCAGGCTTTGCAACAACAGCAGGAGCAAGCCGCCCAGCACCAATGCAGCCACCACGCCACCGCCCAGCAGGGCGAAGGTCAACACCAAGTCGAGACTCAGGCGCCACATGATCAGGCCCAGGGCAAACAGCGCGGCGCCGTAGACCATCCACGTGCTGGACGGAATAGGCAGCAAGTCGCGTCGCAATACCCGCAGCGGTGGCACGCGACCCAGCGCGGCCAGCGGCGGCAGCGCGAAACCAGCGAGCGCGACCAGCCCGGTGCCGACCCCGGCAACGGCCGGTAACAGGCCGCCAGGTGGGACATCGGCTGGCAACAAGTCGTGCAGGAAGTAGAACAGGCCAAACTGCGCAAGCCAGCCGAGCAGGGCGCCGGCCAGGCTCGCCAACAGGCCCAGCACAGTCAGTTGCAGGCTGAACAGCATCATGGCTTCACGTCGCGACAAACCCAGGCAGCGCAACAGTGCGCTGGCGTCGAAGCGTCGGGTGGCGAAGCGGTTGGCGGACAAGGCCACAGCCACACCGGCCAACAGCACCGCCACCAAGCTGGCCATGTTCAGGTAGCGTTCGGCCTTGCCGAGGGCGCCGCCGATCTGCTGGTTGCCGTCCCGTGAATCCTGCAGGCGCTGGTTGGCCGCAAGGCCGGGTTTGATCAGGTCACGATAGGTTTGCAGTGCGGTGCTGTCTTGCGGCCCGCGCCATAACTCGCGATAACTGACGCGGCTGCCGGGCTGGACCACGCCCGTGGCGTCAAGGTCCGCCAGGTTGATCATTACCCGAGGCGTGAGGCTATAGAAATTGCCGGCGCGATCGGGTTCATAGGTCAGCACACGGGCCAGGCGCAGGGTTTTCATGCCCACATCGATACTGTCGCCCACCTTGAGTTCGAGCGCTGTCAGCAACCGAGCCTCCACCCAGGCTTCGCCGGGTTTCGGGCCGCCCCCCGCCGTTTCATCCGCGAAGGGGGCCGCGGCGCTCTTGAGCTCGCCACGCAGCGGATACTGCTCGTTGACGGCCTTGATGCTGGACAGCTGGATGCCGTTGTCGGTGGCAATGACGCTGGAAAACTCCACCACGCGAGCATGGTTCAGGCCCAGTTCGGTGCCGGATTTGATTTGTTCGGGGCGGGCCGGCGAGCTGCCTTCAAGCACCAGGTCGGCGCCGAGGAACTCGGTGGCGCGTAACAGCATGGCGCTATTGAGGCGCGCGCCGAAGTAACCGATGGCGGTACTGGCGGCTACCGCTACCAGCAGGGCGAAAAACAACACACGCAATTCGCCCGCGCGGGCGTCGCGCAGTAATTGGCGCATGGCAAGGCTGAACAGGCGCAACAGCGGCAAACGTGCCATCAAGGCTCCAGGGGTGCGACCATCAGGCCGGCTTCAAGGCGGATGAGACGTCGGCAGCGGTGGGCCAGGCGCTCGTCATGGGTGACCAGCACCAGGGTCGTGCCACTCTCTTTATTGAGTTCGAACAACAAGTCGCTGATGCGCTCTCCGGTGTGGCTGTCGAGGTTGCCGGTGGGTTCATCGGCAAACAGCACGTCCGGTTCGGCGGCAAACGCACGGGCAATCGCTACCCGCTGTTGTTCGCCACCAGACAATTGGCGCGGCGAATGGGTCAGGCGCTGGCCCAGGCCTACGCGTTCCAGCAGATGTTTGGCGCGCTCGCGGGCGTCTTTGCGGCCGTCCAGTTCCAGCGGCAGCATGACGTTTTCCAATGCATTGAGGCTGTCGAGCAACTGGAACGACTGGAACACAAAGCCTACGTGTTCGGCGCGGATGCGCGCCCGTTGGTCTTCGTCGAGTGTGCTGAGGGCTTGCCCGGCCAGGATGACCTCGCCGCTGCTTGGCAGGTCGAGGCCGGCCAGCAGGCCGAGGAGGGTGGATTTGCCTGAGCCGGAGCTGCCGACAATAGCCAGGCTATCGCCTGTGTTCAGTTCCAGGCTCAGTTCGTGCAGGATAGTCAGTTCACCTTCCGCGCTGGGAACCACTTTGCTAAGGTCCCGCGCGATGAGAATGCTTGCGCCCAGAACGCAGCGGCGGGTACAGTCCTGATCGTTGGCGATAGTATCAGTGCCGGTTTCGGCCTGGATACCAGCAAAGGTTGGGTTGCCTTGCTGGAGCAACGGCTCAAGAAGGAGGGTTTCGACGATAAAGTGGTCAACGCCTCCATCAGCGGTGATACCAGCGCCGGAGGCCTGGCACGGCTGCCCGCGGCGCTTGCAGAGCATAAGCCGGACGTGGTGGTTATCGAGTTGGGTGGCAACGATGGCCTGCGCGGACAGCCGCCGGCGCAATTGCAACAAAATCTTGCTTCGATGATCCAGAAGTCCCAGGACAGCGGCGCGAAGGTGTTGCTGCTGGGCATGCAGATTCCGCCCAATTACGGTAAACGTTATGTCGATTCTTTCGCCAAGGTATTCAGTGACGTGGCGGAGCAGAAAAAGGTGCCGTTGGTGCCGTTTTTCCTTGAAGGCATTGGTGGCCATCCGGAGCTGATGCAGGCTGATGGGCTGCACCCGGCGGTCGCCGCGCAAGGCAAGTTGCTGGAAAATGTCTGGCCGACGCTAAAACCCCTGCTGTGACGCTTTTCTACCGGCAGGCTTTCGGCTAAGGTGGCGCCCCCCCGATCTGGAGCCCCTGATGTCGCGTCCTGCCTGGTCCTTGTTTAACTACCAACTGATCGAGCCTGACGAGCAGCTGGATCTGTTCGCCTGCCAGGAAGTGCGGGTGCATTTGGTGACGCGACAGTTGGAATTGGGCGGCTCCATTGATCGCACGCTGTGCGGCACGTTATTGCCGGCGCAACCACGTTGGTCGGTGGTCGACCGTTCGATCTTTCAGGACCAGCGCCTGTGCCCCTTGTGCCGCGCGATCCTGGAGTCCCAAAAGCGTGGCACGCCGCCAATCTGGCCGGAGCTGCGTTTCGAACTCTAGTAGCTTCTACACGCTTGCAGCTACAAGCTCGCTTCACGTATACAATCGATTTTTACCTACCCGTCGTTCTGCGAAGGATTTTCCGGATGTTGTCGCGCCTTTCCGTCGTTACCTGCTGCCTGTCTCTTGCTGCACTTTGTGCGGCCGGTTCTGCATCCGCTTTGCAGTTGCCTTTGCCGCCGCCGGGTGAAGACATCGTCGGGCAAGTGCAGGTGATCAAGGCCAAGTACGAAGACACCTTTGCCGACCTGGGCACCACTTACGACTTGGGGTATTCGGAGATGGTTGCCGCCAACCCGGGGGTCGATGCCTGGTTGCCGGGGGCGGGCACCGAGGTCGTGTTGCCGACACGCTTCATCCTGCCACCGGGGCCGCGTGAGGGCATCGTGATCAACCTGGCGGAGTATCGGCTCTATTATTTCCCCAAGGGCCAGAACGTGGTCTACACCTTCCCGCTGGGGATTGGTCGTGAGGGCTGGGGGTCGCCGATTGCCCATACCAGCATCATCGCCAAGACGCCGAACCCGACCTGGACGCCGCCCGCCTCGATCAAGGCAGAACACGCCGCCAACGGCGACCCGCTGCCCAATGTGGTACCGGCCGGCCCGGACAACCCCTTGGGGCCGTTCAAGTTCACCCTGGGCACGCCGGGTTACCTGATTCACGGTTCCAACATGAAGTTCGGCATCGGCACGCGTACCAGCCATGGTTGCTTCCGCATGTTCAACAACAACGTGCTGGAGATGGCCGGCATGGTGCCGGTGGGCACTTCGGTGCGCATCATCAACGATGCGTACAAGTTCGGCAGCAGCGGCGGCAAGGTCTATCTGGAGGCGCATACGCCGTTGAACGACGATGGCACGCCGTCGGTGGTCGACAAGCACACGGCGGTGATCAACGCTTTGCTCAAGCGTGAAGACCTGGCCAATAACCTGCGGGTCAATTGGGACCAAGTGCGTGATGTGGTGGCGGCGGAAGATGGTTTGCCCACCGAAATCGGGGTGCCGGGTGCAGCGCCTATAGCCTCGAGCATGCCGATCGATCTGCAGCAATAAACCCGAGCGAACAACCATGTTTGAGGGGGCTTGCTCCCGATAGCGGTCGGTCAGTACCTGATGTGCTGGCGGCTACACTGCTATCGGGAGCAAGCCCTTCATGCATTCAGGCAATAAAAAAGCCGACCCATAAATGGATCGGCTTGATAACAACCCCGAGGGATTATTACTTGCGGCTAGCTTTTTCAAGCATGCGCAGAGCGCGCTCGTTAGCTTCGTCAGCAGTCTGT
>Ga0308160_10005382_pt1 | contig 13384 bp, 16 predicted proteins | sample PhyFR1_FD_201036 | JGI IMG/M metagenome (GOLD analysis project Ga0308160, IMG submission 201036) | Phyllosphere microbial communities from UC Gill Tract Community Farm, Albany, California, United States - DLSLF.R1 | ecosystem: Host-associated > Plants > Phyllosphere > Unclassified | place: USA... | reverse complement strand
CCCAAACTGGTCATCGTTTGCGAAATCAGGCGGGAACTCATGCGACGCCGGGAAAAATGGCCGCAGATGGAGACGGCAATCCGCAATGCGATCCGCCGGGTGCACCTGCTGCCCGTGGACGACGTCGTGCTGCTGGCATCAGGCAGCCTGCCCAAGACGTCCAGCGGCAAGGTCCGCCGCAACCAGTGCCGCACCGATTACCTCAACGGCACGCTGCCCACCGCCGACGCCCACGAGAGCAGGCGTCGCCATGGCGCCGAACCGGCGACGCCTTCCCATTACTAAGTCCCTGCGATGCGCGGCCGGGAGCCGGGCCGCTACCCAATCAAATCACCGCACCCACGGACGCAGACCATGCCCCTACTACAAACCGGCAATGCCAACCACTATGCGCTGCGCATCGAAGGACGCGCCTGGCTCGATGACCAGACGATGGAGCAGATATGGTCGGTGCTGAAGGCGGCGTTCCAGCCCCTGGCACCGCGCCAGGAACTGATGTTCATGATCCTGCTGCCCAACGGCGCAACCCCATCCCGCTGCCTGCCCCGGTCGGTGTTCGAGTCGTCGCTGGCCACGCCGGCCATGCTGGAGGAGGCGCTAGGCTTGAGCATGCCGCCCTGCCGCGATGACGGTCTTTATTCCCGGGTGCCGAACGGCAGCTCGAACTGGAAGTCGGCCAGCCTGTCGTGACCTAGAACTTCTCGTAGCCGGCCAGGTAGCGCCACTGGCCCGGTTCCAGCCCGGCCAGCGGCACCCGGCCGACACGGATGCGCCGCAGCGCAACCAGCCCCAGGCCGGCCTCGGCGCACAAGCGCTCTAGCAGGCCGCGCGGCGGTGTTTTCAACACGATTCGCAAGCGGGTTTCGCTCTGGCGGCTTGCCTTCAGGCCGGCGACTGCCTTGCCGTTGAACAGCATGCCCTGGTTGATCCGCGCCAGCTGCTCGTCACTGACCTGCGTGCCGGTGTCGGCGATGTATTCATGCTCGATCCGGGCCGCATCGTCCACCAGCCGGCGCGCCACGCGCCAGTCCTGTGTTAGAACCAGCAGCCCGCTGGCCTGGGTTTCGAGGCCATCGGTCAATTGCAGGCCGACGAAGTGTTTCTTCAGCGGGCGTGTGCCGGAGCGGTCGGCGGAACTGCGCGTCGCGTGCGTCAGCGCCGGCACAATCAATCCGGCGTCCGGCTTGCCGGCGGGCCCGGTGTCGAGTCCGACCGGCTTGTGAAACAGCAGGGTGACCGGCGCCGCCGCCTCGGCGCGTGCGCCGGCAGCCAGCACGACGCGGTTTTCCGGCCCCACACGCAGGCCCGGCTCCTCGCATACCTGGCCGTCGACCAGCACCCAGCCGCCTTCGATGTATTGCTGCGCCTCGTTGCGCGAACAGCCGGTTTCCTGGGCCAGGCGCTTTGCGAGGCGGAGTGTCTCGATCTCGTTCATTGGGCGGCAGGCGCCAGCAGCGCCAGTTGTTCCGTATTCAGGTAGCACCACTGGCCAGGCGCCAGGTCCAGGGCATCCAGCGTCAGGCCGCCGATGGCGACGCGCCGCAGCGCAGAGCAGTGATTGCCTGCCGCGGCCAGCATGCGCTTGACCTGGTGGTATTTGCCCTGTTCCAGCACGATCTCCAGTTCATGTTCCGACACCCTTTCGCAGCGCTGCGCAGCCAGCGGCGCGGGTTCGTCATGCAGCTGCACGCCATTGCGCAGCCGCTCGAGCAGTTCGTCGGTGACCGGTTCATGGGTGGTGGCAACGTAGACCTTGGGCACATGCCGGCGCGGCGACGACTGCGCATGGATGAAGGCGCCATCGTCCGACATCAGCAGCAGGCCAGTGGTGTCATGGTCCAGCCGGCCGACGGGCTGCACCTCGCGCCAGGTGAACTGTTCCGGCAACAGCGTCAGCACGCCGGGATGGTGGCTGGGCTTGCGTGAACACTCGATGTCCACCGGCTTGTTCAGTGCGATATAAATATGCTGCCGGTAAGTCCATTCCTCGCCAAACACGGTGAAGACCAGCTGGTCGGGGTCCAGCGTCAGCCGGTAGTCATCGGCTGGCTGGCCATTGACCGTGACCTCGCCGTCCTCCACCAGTTGCCGGCACCATTTTCGGCTGCCGAAGCCCTGCGACTGCAGCATGCGATCCAAAGTCAGTTTGCTCATGGCGGCACTGTACCAGAAGCGACTTCCGTTTCAGCGGCCGATTCCGGTTAAGCTAGAGCGCCTTCGCCCCGTATCCAGGCGCAGGCACACGATGACGGACACCTTATGCTTTTCAAGTTCCTGCGCACACTCGCAGCCATCCTGCTGATCGCCGTGACACCGCTGCCCCATGCCGGCGATCAGCTGCAGGTCGGCTCCAAGCGCTTTACCGAGTCCTATGTGCTGGGCGAGATCCTGACCGCTGCGGCCAATGCCGCCCAAGCCGGCCAGGCCGTGCATCGCCGCGGCCTGGGCAATACCGCCATCCTGTTCGAAGCCCTGAAGGCTGGCAGCATCGATGTCTATCCGGAATACCTGGGCACCATCAGCCAGGAAATACTGCGTCATGCCGGGCCGGTGCCGATGGAACAGGTCAGGCAGGAACTGGCGGCGCTGGGGCTGGGCGCCGGTGTGCCGCTGGGCTTCAACAACAGCTACGCGCTGGCCATGCCTGAAGACCAGGCGCAGAAACTCGGCATCGTCCGGCTGAGCGACCTGGCGCGCCATCCGGCGCTCAGGCTGGGCCTGTCGCATGAATTCATCGGCCGCGCCGACGGCTGGCCTGGCCTCGCCCGGCGTTATCGTCTGGCCAACCAGCCTCGCAGCCTCGATCATGGCATAGCCTACGATGCCCTCGCCGCGCGCCAGATCGATGTGATGGACATCTACACGACCGACGCCCGCATCGGGCGCATGGGCCTGCGCGTGCTCGAAGACGATCTCGGCTATTTCCCGCGCTACGACGCGATGCTGCTATACCGGCTGGATGCGCCCGGGCGCTTCCCGGTCGCCTGGCGCGCGCTGCAGCGTCTCGAAGGCAGCATCAGCCAGCAGCGGATGATTGCGCTCAATGCCGCGGTCGAACTGGAAGGCCGCAGCTTCGCCCAGGCTGCGGAGGAGTTTCTGAAGGACACGGCCGTCCACCCGGCAACCGAGGCCAGCGCCAGGCCGGCGGTCGCCGCTTCCGGCGGCCTGCAGGCCAAGCTGCTGGAGCGCTTGCTGCCGCTGACCGGGCAGCACCTGTTCCTGGTGCTCGTCTCCGTGGCCGCAGCGACGGCGACCGGCGTCCCGCTTGGCCTGGCGGCCTCGCTGGTGCCGGGCTTGCGCCAGCCAGTGCTGGGGCTGGCCGGCGTGTTGCAGACCATACCGTCGCTGGCCCTCCTCGCCATGCTGATACCGCTGCTGGGGGCGATCGGCACCCGTCCGGCGCTGATCGCGCTATCGGTCTATGCGCTGCTGCCCATCGTGCGCAATACCTGCGCCGGCCTGGCGCAGGTGCCGAACGGCCTGCGCCAGGCAGCGCAGGCGCTGGGCATGCGCCGCACCGACATATTGCTGCTGGTGGAACTGCCGCTGGCGTGGCCGCTGATCCTGGCCGGCGTGAAAACCGCGGCGGTCATGACGGTAGGGACGGCCACCATCGCCGCCTTCATCGGCGCGGGTGGCTATGGAGAACGGATCGCGGTCGGACTGGCGCTCAACGACAACCAGATGCTGCTGGCCGGCGCCATACCGTCCGCCTTGCTGGCGCTCGTCACGCAAGGCTTGTTCGAACTGGCGGAAAGTGCGCTGCGCCGGCGCGGCGCGAGCTAAGCTGCACGCCCGACTTACAGCTTGCCGGCTTTTTTCAGGCGGTAGGTCAGGCCTTCGACGATGTCCTTGAAACCACCAGCGCGGGCGAAATCGAGCGCGGTCATGCCGGCGCCATTCTTCAGCGTCAGGTCGGCGCCTTCGTCCAGCAACAGCTTCACCGTCAGAATGTGTCCGCCGCGCGCCGCCATCATGATGGGCGTGGTCTGGTTCGGCGATTCCGCGTCGATATAGGCGGAATGGTCCAGCAGCAGCTGCACGATCTGGTTGTTGCCGACCGCGGCGGCATAATGCAGCGCGGCCCAGCCGGTCTGGTTCGGCTCCGCGCCCTTGTCCAGCAGGACCTTTGCCACGTCATACCTGCCCTTGTAGGCCGCCATCATCAGCGCGGTGTCGCCATTGCGGGCGCGGGCATCGAGGTTGATGTCTTTCGTATTGAGCAGCAGGTCGAACACCTTGCCGGCATCCTCCCGCACGGCAATGATCAGTCCGGTCTCGCCGCGCTCTTCATCCACCGTGTTGGGGTCGAACCCGCGCTGCAGCAGCGACCGGACCAATTTGATGTTGTCGAGCTTGACCGCGCCGAAATAGTCGTCGTAGGCACCGGCGAAAGCGATGCCGGGCAGGACGGAGAGAAGGACCGGCACCGCCAGCAGGCGCAGCGCCTGGCGGCGGGAAAGGCGGGAAGTCAGGACGTCATGCATGGGCGTGGGCGCTGGAAAACAGCTTGAAGAAGTTGTCGGTGGTGTGGTGGGCGATGCGCTCCAGCGGTTCGCCGCGCAGCGTGGCGATGAACTCCGCCACATGCCAGACGAAGGCCGGCTCATTGGTCTTGCCGCGGAACGGCACTGGCGCGAGATACGGGGCATCGGTCTCGATCAGCATGCGATCGAGCGGAACGGCGCGCGCCACCGCCTGCAGTTCCCGCGCGCTCTTGAAGGTCACGATCCCGGAAAACGAGATATAAAAACCCATTGCAATGGCTGCCTCGGCCACTTCCAGCGATTCGGTGAAGCAGTGCATCACGCCGGCCACGCCGCCCTTGTCGGTGCCCGCGCCCTCCTCGCGCATGATGCGCAGCGTGTCTTCGGCGGCGGCGCGGGTGTGAATGATCAGGGGCTTGCCGGTGGCCCGCGATGCGCGAATATGCGTGCGAAAGCGTTCGCGCTGCCATTCGAGGTCGCCTTCCAGTCGGTAGTAATCCAGACCGGTTTCGCCAATGGCAATGATCTTTGGATGGTCGGACAGCCGGGCCAGGTCGTCCACCGAAGGTTCCGGCGTGTCCGGGTAATCAGGATGCACGCCGACCGACGCATAGATATGTGGATGGCGCTCGGCCAGCTCCAGCACCTGCGGGAAGTCAGGCAGGTCCACCGACACGCACAGCGCATGCGTGACACGGTTCTCCGCCATGCGGTTGAGCAGTTCCGGCATGCGCTCGGCAAAATCCGGAAAATTGATGTGGCAATGGGAATCGATAAACATAGGGCGCCATTGTACGCAATGGCGCAGGCGCTTGCCGGGCCCCGCTTGCCGGCCACCGCATCGCATTGGGCAAGTCTGCCGGTCGTCGGGCAGCCGGGGACGCTGGCGTTGCCACAAGCGCCTTCACGGTTCGTTGCCCGTCAAGACCATGCCGGCGAAAAGCGTCCCGGCGAAAAGCGTCGCTAAAACACGGTGCAGTCTGATATTAAAAATATAGCGCTCCCCCTGTCTTGCCAGCCGGGAACTCCGCGCTGGAGTTGGTTACCCCAATAAGGCTGCTTTTGGTTTTCAGATGCGGCACAACTTGCGAAGGTATTCCTGGGGAAAATAATGACTAAAACTCTTTCAACTGTATTGCTTGGCACTGTGCTTCTGCTCTCCGCCTCGGCACATGCCGCAGGCGCTTATATCGGCGCCAACGTCGGCAGTGCCGAGCACAAACTGTCCATCGACGGCGATTCGGGCAAGGAACACAAGACCGGCGTCAAGCTGTACGGCGGCTACGCCTTGACGGAAAACTTCGGCATCGAGGCCGGTTACGTCCATCTCGGCAAAGTCAGCAATTCCGATACGGACGGCTTCAACACGGCTTCGCTGGACTACCGCGCCCGCGCCTTGTATATCGCCGGCACCGCGGCCATGCCGCTGACTCCGGAATTCTCGGTGTTTGCCAAGGCCGGCGTGACAAACAACCACGGCAAGGTGACCGCGCGCTTGAATGGCTTTAGCGACAGCATGAGCCGCTCCAACACCGCCGCGATGTTCGGCATCGGCGCCGAGTACGGCTTTGCAAAGAACATGAGCGTGGTTGCGGAGTATGAAAACTTTGGCAAGGTGATTGACGGGGATGAAGGCAATACCAAGGCGCAGATGGTTTCCGTCGGCCTGCGCTACAAGTTCTGAGGAAGCGGTGTTCTGAGCGCTGTTTCGGGAAGCCGGCGCTTTGGCTGGCTTCCCTTTTCATTTCTGGCGCACATTCCGCCGGTTCTGCCGAATCGCCTGCCGCTAGCACGCCGGGCGCTGCAACATACCGCAGGACTGAACGCGCCTAAAGCGTGTGCGTGGCGCGCGACGACGTAATCGCCGCGCCGAGGATTTCCTCGATACGCTGACGCGTGCGCTGGCCGCTCTCATCGGCGGGAAAATGAACCCCGATGCCTGGCGCCTTGTTATTGTGGGCGCCGGCTGGCGTGACCCATACCACCTTGCCGGCGATCGGATATTTGCTGGCATCGTCCATCAGCGACAGGATCAGGTAGATTTCGTCGCCCAGCTGGTGGCTGCGGCTGGTCGGAACGAAAATGCCGCCGTTTGCCAGAAAAGGCATGTAGGCAGCATACAGCGCCGCCTTTTCCTTGACGGATAGCGACAGTACGGAGGGACGGGGCGGCGCGGCGCCGCTGATTTCTGCCATGGCCAACCTATGCGAAAACGGTGGAGTAATCCAGCAACATGTCTTCGATGAACAGCTTGGGCGACAGCGGATGGTCTGCAATGGCCCGTCTTTCGTTCATCGACTTCATCACCGCCAGCAGTTTGTTCGCGTCTGCACGCTTGGCAAGCGCATCGATTTCCCGGCGGTGTTTTGGATAATAACGGATCTTTCCGGAAAACTTGACGGAAAACACGTCATAGAGCCAGCGCTGCAGCCAGGCGGTTATGTCCGCCGGCGAGGATTTCTGTAACTGGTCGGCTGTCTTCAGCGCCGCGTCGGCTGCCGGCTTGGCCAGATGCGCCAGCAGCGTTTCGACCGCGTCCCGCGATCCCGCCTGCGACTGCGCCAGCGCCGAGAGCGGCGCGCCACCCTGCTCGGCCAGCCAGCTTTCGGCTTCCGCCACGCCCTGCGCCTGAAGCCAGGCCAGGGCCTGCGCCGCGCCTGGCATGGGCAGCGGCACCTTGCGGCAGCGTGAGACGATGGTTGGAAGCAGACGGTCGATATTGTGGCTGACCATCAGGAATACGGTTGCCGGCGGCGGCTCTTCCAGGGTTTTCAGCAAGGCATTGGCGGCAATCGCGTTCAGCGCCTCGGCGGGATACAGCAGCACTACGCGGCGGCCGCTGCGATGGGTCGATACGTTGATGAAGTTAGCCAGTGCACGTATCTGCTCGATGCGGATTTCTTTCGAGACGCCTTTTTCCGCCTTTGCCGCCTTCCCGGTTTCAGCACCGGCGTCATCCACGGCGCCGGCATCCTCCATGCTCTCCGGGCGCACCCGCCGGTAATCCGGATGCGCATACTGGGCAAACCAGCCACAGGCCAGGCATTGCCCGCAGGCATGGCCATCCGGCAGAGGCGCCTCGCACAGTAGCGCCTGGGCGAGCTGTTCGGCGAACTGGATTTTTCCGATGCCCTGCGGCCCGTGCAGCAATACCGCATGCGGAAAGCGCTCCCGCATCTGCATCACCTGTGACCAGGCTTCGGCTTGCCAAGGCAGGGTCTGGCTGATTGTTACCGCCATTACTTGTCCACCATCAATACTTCATAAATCACTTTAATATTCCAAAGATTTTTATTCATAATCAGTCACTTACAATATAAATTTGAAGTTCAACTTAATTCTTCGATTATTTCTGCAAGTGCCTGATTTACTTCACTTATTGTCTGAGTAGAGTCAATCAGACGAAACCGCTTGGGAAACTGTTCGGCCCGGCGCAGATATTCAGCCTGGGTGGCGGCAAAGAATGCAGCCTGCTCCTGCTCGAAACGATCGAGATCGCGCGACTTGTCCAGACGGGCGCGCGCCACTTCCAGCGGCACGTTGAACAGCAGCGTCAGATCGGGCTGCAGGTGCGGGTGCACCCAGGCTTCCAGCGCGTCGAGCTTTTCCCGCGCCAGTCCGCGCCCGCCGCCCTGGTAGGCGAAGGTGGCGTCGGTAAAGCGATCTGAAACGACCCAGTCGCCACGGGCAAGCGCGGGTTCGATCACCTGGGCGAGATGCTCGCGGCGCGATGCAAACATCAGCAGCGCCTCGGTTTCCAGATGCATTTTTTCCTTCAGCAGCAGGCCGCGCAGTTGTTCGCCGAGCGGCGTGCCGCCGGGCTCGCGGGTGGTGATCACGGTATGGCCCATCTCGTGCAGCAGCGAGGCCACGAAGGACAGGTGGGTGGACTTGCCGGCGCCGTCTATGCCTTCGAAGGTGATGAATTTTCCTGGTGTCATGAATGTGAAGCGATCGCTATCGTTGATATTTGTTCACTGCCTGGTTGTGTTCCGTCAGGCTACCCGAAAAATGGCTGGTGCCGTCGCCGCGGGCGACGAAGTACAGTGCATCGGTGCGGGCCGGATTGAGCGCCGCGGCCAGCGCCGCCGTTCCCGGCAGCGCGATCGGTGTCGGCGGCAGGCCGGCGCGGGTGTAGGTGTTGTACGGCGTATCGGTCTGCAGGTCGCGCTTGCGGATATTGCCCCGGAAACGCTCGCCCATGCCATAGATCACGGTGGGATCGGTCTGCAGCATCATGCCCTGTCGCAAGCGGTTGACGAACACGCCGGCAATCAGATCGCGCTCGGATTTCTGGCCAGTCTCCTTTTCCACGATGGATGCCATGATCAGCGCCTCGTACGGCGTCTTGTACGGCAGGCCCGGCGCACGGCCCGTCCAGCTTTCCTCCAGCTTTTTTTGCATCAGCGCATGGGCGCGCCGGTAGATCTGCAAGTCGCTGGCGCCCTTGGCAAACAGATAGGTATCGGGGAAAAACAGGCCTTCCGGCTGACGGTAATCGGGCGTCACCTTGGCCAGCAGTTCTTCATCGCTCATGTTGACGGTGTCGTGCTTGAGGGCCGCATTCTCAGCGATGGCCTGGCGCATCTGGCGAAAGGTCCAGCCTTCGATCACGACCAGCGCGTGCTGCGCGAATTCGCCGCGCACCAGCTGCTCGACCAGCCTGCGCGGCGTGGCGCCGGGTTCCAGTTCGTAGGCGCCGGCCTTGATCTTGCCGCTCTTGCCGCCCAGCCTGACCAGCGCTTCGAGCAGCAGCGGCTGTACCGGCACCCCGGCCGCCGCCACCTGCTCGGTCGCGCCGCGCACGCCGCTGCCGGCTTCGATGGTGAAGCCGATCGCCTCGCCATCCTTCTTCATGATGGGCTGCCCGGCCCAATAATAGAAGCCGAACGCCAGCGTCGCGACAAGGACGGTCATTATTGCAAGAAACTTTTTCACACCACTCCGCCTGTTCAAATTCGCGCCCGACCGAACGCGTTTTTCTGACGCCACTATAATCGAGCCGTCATGATAATCGGTGAATCCGCCAATCAACTAATCCCATGAGCACAAGCACCACTCCCTGGCTGGACTTTCTGGCCGCCCAAGGCGCCCGCCTCTCTGCATCGACCGCGCCGGAAGTCGTCGGGTTCCAGGACGAATCCAACGCCGCGAACATCGTCGTGCCGCTGACCCATCTCGGCCTGATCGCCGCCACCGGCGAGGAAGCCGCGTCGTTCCTGCATAACCAGCTGACCAATGACGTTCAGGCGCTTGGCCTGTCGGAGGCGCGGCTGGCGGGTTACTGCACGCCGAAGGGACGCCTGCTGGCAACCATGCTGATCTGGAAATCCAGCGACGCCATCCTGCTGCAACTGCCGCGCGAGATACAGGCCACGGTGCAGAAGCGCCTGCAGATGTTCATCCTGCGCGCCAAGGCAAAGCTGGCCGACGTCAGTGACAGCCAGGTGGCGCTCGGGCTGGCCGGCCCGGATGTCGCGGCCGCGCTGGCGCCATGGTTCCCCGACTTGCCCGCTGCCGCCTATGGCGTGAAGCAGCAGGCCGCCGGCACCCTGATCCGCATGCCGGATGCGGCCGGCGTGCCGCGCTTCCAGTGGATCGCCCCCCTGGAAACCGCGCAGCAGGCCTGGCCGCAACTGGCGCAAAGCCTGCGGCCGGCCGCCACCGCCGCCTGGCGCGCGCTCGACATACAGGCTGGCATACCCCTGGTCGTGCAGGCGACTCAGGAGCAGTTCGTGCCGCAAATGATCAACTTCGAAGTGCTGGGCGGCGTCAACTTCCGCAAGGGCTGCTACCCGGGCCAGGAAATCGTCGCCCGCAGCCAGTACCTGGGCAAGCTCAAGCGCCGCATGCTGCCGGCACAGGTGGCTGCCACCGGCGTGCGGCCCGGCACCGAGGTGTTTGCCAGCAGCGACCCGGACCAACCCTGCGGCCAGATCGTCAATGCCGAAGCCAGCGGCGACAGGACGCTGTGCCTGGTGGAACTGAAGACCGCTGTGCTTGAGCAGGGCGGCGACATCCGGCTCGGCTCGGCGTCCGGCCCCGTGCTCGAAATCGGCACGCTGCCCTACGAACTGATCGACCCGACCTGAACGGCCTGCGCATGGATTTCTATGTCTATTACAAGGTCGCGCCGGATGCGGCCGCTGCACTGGCGCCGCGGGTGAAGCAGCTTCAGCAGCAGCTCGCGGCCAGCCACGGCGTGGCCACCGCCCTGAAACGCCGCCCCGGCGAACAGAATGGCATGCAGACCTGGATGGAGGTCTATACAGGCGCGCCGTCCGACTTCGCCGCGGTGCTCGAGATCGCAGTGAGGGAAAGCGGCATCGCGGCATGCGCCACCGGCGGGCGCCACACTGAAATCTTCATGGACCTGGAAGCATGTGTCTGATTGTGTTTGCATGGCAGGTGATTCCTGGCCTCTCGCTGCTGGCAGCAGCCAACCGCGACGAATTCTACGAGCGTCCTGCATTGCCGGCGCACTGGTGGGCGGATGAGCCCGACGTGTATGCCGGGCGCGACCTGCGTGGCAATGGCACATGGCTGGGCATTACCCGCGGCGGCCGTTTCGCCGCCCTGACCAATGTGCGCGACCCGCAGTCTGTCCGCCCGGACGCGCCATCGCGCGGCGCGCTGGTGTCCGACTTCCTGCGCGGCAGCGACAGCGCCGCCGATTACATCGAGACGCTGGCGCATGATGCCGACCGTTATAACGGCTTCAACCTGCTGGTGTGCGATGGCACGGACCTGATCTGGTACACCAACGCGGACACGGAAGATCCGCGCAACGGCATGCCGCTGCCGCATGGCATCTACGGCCTGTCGAATGCCTTCCTCGACACGCCCTGGCCCAAGGTGCTGCGCAGCAAGGCGGAATTCGCCAGCCTGCTGTGCCAGGGCGCGCCCGTCGATGCCTACTTCGACATGTTGAGCGATGCCACCCGTCCCAGTGACTGCCGCCTTCCCCACACCGGCGTGCCGCTGGAATGGGAGCGGGTGCTGTCGCCGATCTTCATCGAGTCGCCCGGCTACGGCACCCGCTGCTCCACTGTCGTGCAGCTGCTGCAGGACGGCAGCGCCCAGCTGGCCGAGCGGCTGGCCGAGCCCTGCGGCGCCGAGGCGCCTGTCATCCAGGAGAAAATCTACGGCGCATTGCGATGTGTTCGATCCCCGCGTCCATGAACATGTCGCCTTCAGGCTCGAAACCGTGCCTGGCATAGAAGTCGCGCGCAGTGAGCTGGGCATGCAGCACGACGTCGCGGTCGCCGCGGCGGCGTGCCTCGTCCATCAGGGCGCATAGCACCAGGCTGCCGGTGCCGGCGCCGCGCGCGTCCTGGCGCACCGCCATCCGTCCGATATGGCCATCCGGCAGCAGGCGACCGGTCGCGACGGGCACGCCATCCTGGTAAGCCACCGCGTGCAGCGACTGCGCATCCATCTCATCGAGTTCCAGCTCGGCCGGAACGCCCTGTTCGACTACGAACACCTGCTGCCGCAATGCGGCGGCGGCCTGGCGCTGCTGCTCCCAGGAGCCGATCACGATGCGCGTGCTCATTGCTGCACCGGCGCCAGCCGCTCCAGTTCGGCCAGCCGGGCGCGCCATGCATCCGGCAGCGCCACGCCCTTGCGCACCGTGGTGTCGGCATACACGTAAACCAGTTCGCCGGCAATCAGGAATTCCTCGCCGCGGTAGATTTCCAGCACGTAGCGCATCGAGCTGCGGCCGAGCGCGGCACAGCGCACGCCGATGTCGAGCATGTCGTCGAAGCGCGCCGGCGCGTGGTATTCGACGGTGGCCTTGCGGGCAAACATTTCCTGGCCATCCTCGGCCTGCTGCATCACGCCGGGCAGGCCGGTGGCGCGCCAGTATTCGGTGAAGGCGACATCGAAATAGGTCAGGTAGTGGCCGTTGAAGACAATGGCCTGCATGTCGACTTCGGCCCAGCGCACCCGCAAGGGGTGGAAGAATGCAAAATCCGCGCGTGCCATGACGCTCCTTTTCAAATTGACTTGATTGCATGATGGCCTTTGGCCCGAGCGAACGCTCAGGCCGTCCAGCCGCTTTCCGATACGATTTTCCAGTGCCCGGCTTCGCGGCCCCAGTACTGCCGCTTGCGGATCGACGAGCGCTTGCCGCCCGACACCGCGTCCATCGTGAACGTGGCCACGATCAGTTCCTCGCCCGGATAACGAAACAGGCTCAGCTCGCGCAGCGCCAGCGCCGGCTTGTTCAGCTGCTGGATGGCTTTCTGCTGGCGCGCCAGCCAGTCATCGAGCGTGTCGGCCTGCTCGCTGCGAAAGCGGCTCGCATAGTGATGCCGCAGCTGGTCGAAGTCCTGCAGCTGCAGCGCCGAGCGCCAGTTCTCGACCATGGCCTGCGCCTGAGCGCGCTCGGCGTCGACCTGTTGGCGCGGCACGAACTCGGCGTCGCGCGCAATCACGACCGGCGTCTTGTTGACCTCGACACCGGCATAGACCTGGCGCAGGTCGGGATTGGTGAGCACCACGCAGCCGTCGGACGACAGGGGCGGCCGGCTGTAATTGCGGGACGGCGTCCCGTGCAGCCAGATCCCGGACCCTTCCCGGCCCTGCAATTTATCCCATTCATTCGGATAGCTCAGGGGCAGCGCGCCCACGCCATAGAAGTCCGGCAGTCGGTAGCCCGCCAGGCGGCTGGTGACGTAGTACACGCCCAGCGGCGTCTTCTGGTCGCCTTCCTTCTGCTTGTTGATGCCCAGCTTGCCTTGGCTGATATAAAAGTCCTGCGCAAAGCGCAGCTCGCCCTGGCGGTTTTCGTAGACATACAGCCGGGAACGGTGGGCATCCACCACCAGCACCCGCTTCTGGTCGGGACGCAGCTGCAGCACCGCGCGCGGCACCCTGGAAGGGTCGGGGCG